>ENA-OQKT01000162-OQKT01000162.1-human-gut-metagenome-genome-assembly--contig:-NODE-162-length-12575-cov-3.111584_pt1 | contig 12575 bp, 10 predicted proteins | sample MGYA00242650_ERZ504801 | MGnify/ENA primary metagenome ERZ504801 (study PRJEB26092, sample SAMD00036396) | human gut metagenome | host: Homo sapiens | study: EMG produced TPA metagenomics assembly of...
CCGGAAAAATGAAAGAAGTTCCGGAAAAACTCGGAGAATATAAATCCACAGGCAGTGCGACGGATACGGGAATATGTGGAACTGAATTACGGAAAATCGTATCTAAGTGAATCGGAGCAGGCCTAGAGTCAACCGGAAATTTTGTACAGGAATCCACAAAAACTGTATCCTGTATCTTACAGATGGAATTTTACAGAACCCTGTGATAAAAATAATCAATACCGTTTTTCTCAGCTGCAGTTTGAAAAAAATAAAGTCCTATTATGGAAATAATCACTGGATCATCAAAAGAAATATTTCTGTGTTGGCAGAGTCACTGAAACGGGCATTTATAATCCGAAAGGATGATTTTGTCAGCAGATCTGATGCAGGGCAGCTTGTTCCTGAAAGGTTATGGAAAATTGGAAGAACAGACGATGACAAGTTATTTAATAGAAAAAAGAGATCAGAAGATTCTGAGTTTGTAATAGACGTCCTGATTGATTCCAGTGGTTCCCAAGCTGGCAGACAGGCTCAGGTAGCGGCGCAGGGATATATTATCAGTGAAGCATTAAGCCAGGCAGGAATTCCTCATCGGGTGACAGGATACTGTGCTTTCTGGGGATATACAGTACTTCAGAGATTTCGGGATTATGAAGATCCAAGGGAAACAAATGAAAGAATCTTTCAATTTCGGGCGTATGCCAATAACAGAGATGGGCTTGCACTGAAAACAGTCTGTTCCTCTCTCATGGAGCGACCGGAAAAAAATAAGATTTTAATCGTATTAAGTGATGGAAAACCCTGTGATATGAGCATACAACGACCAGGAACCCGCCAGCCCAAGATCTATGACGGAGAAAAAGCTGTGAAAGATACTGCATATGAGGTACGTCGGGCCAGAAATCAGGGAATTTTCGTAATTGGTATTTTTGTAGGGAATGAAGAAGAGCTCTCCGTGGAAAAGAGAATCTATGGAAAAGACTTTGCCTATATTCGTAATATCAGCAATTTTTCCCGTATGGTAGGAACTTTTTTGCGAAGACAAATTGATATGGAATGAAAATGGAGGAATCACTATGGGTAAAATTGAATTTGCCAATTGCCAGGATGTAAGAAATCAGAAAAAGATACAGGAATTAGATTGTCCACGCTGTCATGAACCGGGAGGCATTGAAGCCTTTGTGAAAGACGGGATACTTGCAGAGGACGGAGTATGTGATAACTGCGGATATATTCTTCCAGAAGGAACAGAACTGGAGGAAGTGGAGTAAGACAGTTTGAAGTATGGTCATATGTAATGCTTATTATTTAGAAAAAAGAAAAGGAGTAAAGATAGAGATGAAAATAGCAGTTTGCGGAAAAGGTGGATGTGGAAAAAGTACAGTAACCAGTCTTTTGGCTAAGGCTTTAGCCAGACGAGGAAAAGAAATTTTGGTAATTGATTCCGATGAATCTAATTATGGTCTACACCGACAGCTGGGTATGAAGCTTCCCAGAGATTTTACAGACTATTTCGGTGGTAAGCAAAATGTTTTAAATGATATGATGTTATCAAAATTTACTCATCAGTTTTTTGAGGAAACCTGGACTATAGATGATATACCGGAAGATTATTATAGTCTGAAGGACGGTGTAAAACTGATGACCAGTGGAAAAATTCATCAGGCAAATGAAGGGTGTTCTTGTGCTATGGGAACTGTTATGACTCAATTTATCCAAAATCTCAGGCTTACAGAAGACCAATTTGCGCTAATGGATATGGAGGCTGGTATTGAACACTTTGGACGTGGAATTGATAACGGTGTAGATTTGATATTGATAATCATAGATCCATCCTATGAATCCCTACAGCTTTCCAAAAAAATCGGGGAATTATCGGAAAGTATTCAAAAACCATTTTATTACGTTCTCAATAAAGTAACTAAAGAGAATCAGGAAATGATGTATGAAGCTGTATGGAATTCAAGTCGAGTCGCTGTATCTCTTAGTGCGGATCCTGGTATTATGGGAGAGGGACTGATGGGGAAAGAACTATCAGAAAAACCAGATGCTATTGAAAACTTAACAGAATTTCTACTTTCTATTTAACAGAATAAGGAGATTTAGGTGGGTATAGGATGATACAGATTGCAATTGTGGAAGATGAAGAAATTTACGTAAAACAATTAACAGAGTATATCCGGAAATATCAAACGGAAAGGGGAAGATCAATAAAGGTTACGGTATTTGGTGATGGAGAAGATATCACTGAGAATTACAGTGGCGGTTTTGACATTATTCTGATGGATATTCAGATGCGGTTCATGGACGGTATGACAGCAGCAGAAAAAATCCGTCAGATGGATCAGAAAGTAATTATTATGTTTATTACAAATATGATTCAATATGCAGTACGTGGATATGAAGTTGATGCAATGGATTATGTAGTAAAACCAGTTGAGTACTTTTCTTTTTCGCAGAAACTGGATAAAGCAGTTGGACGTATGCGCTCTGAGGTTAAAGAATTTCTTACGATTCCGATTGGGGAAGGAGTTGTAAAGATAGATATAGCAGATATCTATTTTATTGAGGGGCAGAGACATAATGTAATTTATCATACTTCGAGAGGAGATTACTGTTCAAGAATTACGATGAAAGAACTCGAAGAAAAACTTGCGGTACATAATTTTTTTCGATGTGCAAAGGGATATCTGGTAAATATGAATCATGTAGAGGGATTTGTTGGTTCTGATTGTGTGATCCATAATGTACATATACCTGTCAGCAGAACCAGAAAAAAAGAATTCATGAATCTGCTTCTGCAAAACCTTAATATGGAATGATTTCATGCGAAATGGAGGATACTATGTTATATCAGGATATTCCAAGAATTTATACGGCAATAGCAGAGTGGGGATCATGTCTGGTTTATCTTTATATCCTAAAAAAAGAAAACATGAAATCTGTACATTTTTTTACAGGCAGTCTTTTCATGTTGGCAATGCAGAGTATTTTTCTGACTTTGACAGGCAGCGTAACTGAAATTTTGTGGATTCCCTGTATGATGATTGCTGCAGGTATGATGTATGGATTTCTTATGGTCGGAGGAAATATGAAGCCTCTGGGAGCGGCTTATTGCTGTGCCCGTGCATTTGTTCTTGCAGAGTTTGCAGCTTCGCTGCAGTGGCAGATGGTATCTATTGTACAGGCATGGGGGAATCAGAGCCTCGGGGTTGAAATTCTGATTACGATGGTTGTTTTTGGAGGCTGCTTTACTATTGATATTTATTTAGAAAAAGATCTTCTGAAGCAGAATTATCTTGAACAGATGACAGTAAAGGAAGTAGTAGCGGCGGCAATCATGGCTGTTGCAATCTTTGCTTTTAGTAATCTGAGCTTTTTAAATGAAAATGCACCATTTGCGAGCAGAGAACGTGCAGATATTTTTTCTATCAGAACACTGATCGATTTTGGAGGAATTGCAATCCTGCATGCTTATCAGAGCAGGATCAGTGAGTATGTTGCCGAGAAAGAACTTTCAGTAATGAACGTGATGCTGAAAAGCCAGTATGATCAATACCGAAATTATCAGGACAGCCTGGATCTCATACAAATGAAATACCATGATCTGAAACACCAGATAACGGGACTTCGTGCGGAATCAGATGAAGAGAAACGAAAAAAATGGATTGATTCCATGGAAAAGGAAATCGCTGCTTTTGAGAATATAAGCAGAACGGGGAATCAGGTACTTGATACGATTTTGGCAGCTAAGATTTTCCATTGTCGAAAAAATCATATACAGATTACCTGTGTGGCAGATGGAAAATTATTGGATCATATGCATGTAACAGATATATGTTCTATATTTGGAAATGCTTTGGATAATGCGATTGAACATGTAATTTTAATTCCAGATCCGGAAAAAAGACTGATCCATCTGACAGTATCCGCTCAAAAAGGATTTGTGTTCATCAAGATAGAGAATTATTGTGAAGCAGAAATTTCCAAAAATGAAGAGAATCTGATACAACAACAAAAAAGGATAGTAAAAACCATGGTTTTGGATTGAAGAGTATTCGTAAAGCTGTAGAAAAATATGATGGTTCTGTAGTATTTGGAGTACAGCAGAACTGGTTTGAATTAAAGATTCTTTTACCCAGAGTATTGTAATGCTCTGGGTATTTTTGTTGCCAAGCATACGACAGGTCCGGTGGACCTTTTTTAGTATTTTGTGCCATATTTGCTGCATCTTGTGCCAAAAACGGCACGAAATAATAACCATGTTATAGTAATGTCAACAGGAAATGATACCTGAAAAAGGCGAGAGAGTCAAAGGAGGAAAAAAGAGAATGATCAGTGTTGAAATGGAAGATGTTCTGGCGGTATTACAATTATGCAAACCGTATATTATCGGTATTATTGCTGCACTTGTAATTGGAATCGTAATTATGATCGCATGCCGCAGGATGTCCAGGGGCAAAAGATTTCTGATAAGAGGAGAAGCTGCGATCGCAATGGTTCTTGCAGTTGTTGTCTGCGTGAATATGATCTGTTTTGGACCAATGTCTACGTTGATTGGACTGGCAACGGGAAATGGAACTTTAAGCGATGAAACAAATGAAGAAGCTGCGGAAGTAGCAGAAGAAATTATGGAAGATGGAATTGTTCTTCTGAAGAATGAAAGCCTGCTTCCTTTAAATGAAACAAAAAAACTGAATATTTTTGGCTGGGAATCTATTAATCCGGCTTATGGAGGAGCTGGTTCCGGTGGAATTAATGATCTGTATGATATTGTCAGTCTGAATCAGGGACTTGAAAATGCCGGATTTTCTATTAACCAGGAACTGGTTGATTTTTATAACAATTATGGTGCAGATAATCCGGAAATGTCTATCCAGAAACAGAGCTGGACATTACCGGAGCCACCTGTAGATACTTACAGTGATGAGCTTATTAAAAGTGCGAAAGAGTATTCTGATGTGGCAGTTGTGGTTCTTTCCAGAAAAGCAGGTGAAGGTCATAATGATATTCCTATGGATGTAAGAAAAGCAGCATATGATAATAATTCAGATGAATATGATGATTTTCCTGAGGGAGAGCATTATTTACAGCTTTCACAAACTGAGAGAGATATGGTAGATATGGTTTGCTCAAACTTTGATAATGTGATTGTGGTTTATAATGGAGCAAATCAGTTTGAACTTGGTTTCGCAGATGAATATCCTCAGATTAAATCTGTTGTATGGTGCCCCGGAACGGGAAATGTGGGATTTAATGCACTTGGTAAAGTATTTTCAGGTGAAGTCAATCCTTCCGGAAAAACACCGGATACATTTATTTATGATATGACGACTGCTCCGTGGTGGAATAATGCAGAAAAAACGGAGTATACAAATCTGGCAGATTTGGCCGTTGAAGGAATGAACGCAGGAACTGCGCAGGTGTATGCTCCGGCATTTACCAATTATGTGGAAGGTATTTATGTAGGATACAAGTACTATGAAACAGCTGCACAGGAAGGTGCGATTGATTACGATAAGACTATACAGTATCCATTTGGATATGGCCTGAGTTACACGGAATTTGAACAGAAAATGGGTGAACTGGAGGAAAAAGACGGACAGATTTCTGTAGATGTAGAAGTAACCAACACCGGAGATGTTGCCGGAAAAGATGTAGTAGAAGTGTATTATGAACCGCCATATACAAATGGGGGAATTGAGAAATCTTCTGCAAATCTGATCGAGTTTGCAAAAACAGATTTGCTTCAGCCGGGAGAATCTCAGACTGTTACAGTTACATTCAGTATAGAAGATATGGCCTCTTATGATGAGAATCATGCAAAAGCATATGTTCTTGAAAAAGGCGATTATGCGATTTCTATCAACAGCGATTCACATACTGTGCTGGATCAGAAAACTTATACTGCAGATAAAGATGTAGTATATAAGGGAGAAAATAAAAGAGCATCAGATGATACTGCAGCAACAAATGTATTTGAAGATGCAAAAGGAGATATAACATATCTGTCACGTGCGGATCATTTTGCAAATTATGAAGAGGCTACAGCAGCACCGGCATCTGCAGAGCTGGGTGAGCCATATGTTTCTGAATATCATCTGAATAGCAACTTTGATAAGACTACATATCTCAATGATGAGGATGTAATGCCGACAACGGGAGCAGATAATGGACTTACATTAGCTGATATGCGTGATGCTGATTATGACGATCCTCGTTGGGAAAAACTTCTGGATCAGCTTACTGTTGATGAAATGGCAAATATGATTGCAATGGCTGGTTATCAGACAGCAGCCATGGACTCTGTGGGAAAAGTGGCTACACTTGATTTCGATGGACCAGCAGCAATTAATAACAACTTTACAGGAGTTGGTTCTATTGGATTTCCAATTGAAGTTGTGGTTGCTTCCACATGGAATAAGGAACTTGCACAGGCCTGGGGTGAATGCATGGGCAAGATCAGTCAGGAAATGGGTGCAGAGGGCTGGTATGCACCAGGTATGAATACTCATAGAACCGCATTTGGAGCAAGAAACTATGAATACTTTTCAGAAGATGGAGTTCTTGCAGGAAATATGGGAGCAAAAGCAGTAGAAGGAGCAAGAAAATATGGAGTTTATTCTTATATCAAACATTTTGCTCTGTATGAGGGAAACGCAAAGATGGTAAGTGTCTGGTCAAATGAGCAGGCAATCCGGGAAATCTATCTGAAACCATTTGAAATTTCTGTAAAACAGGGTGGTGCAAATGCGGTTATGGTTTCCTGGAGTTTCCTTGGAGATAAATGGACTGGAGAAAGCAGTAACCTTATGAATACAGTTCTCAGAGATGAATGGGGATTCAGGGGAATGGCGCTTACAGACTTCTTCCGAAACAATGGTCATGGATTTATGAATGCAGATGCAGCTTTGGCGAATGGAGTAGATGCAATGTTGTCCACATTCAACGGAGAAGAGAACAATGTAGCCAATCCGGAGCATCCAACAGCTGTACTTCAGATGAGGAATGCCTGCAAAAATGTCATGTATACAGTTGTAAGCAGCTGGGCTTATGATGGAGAACACGAAGAAACAGGTATGGAAAACTGGAAAAAAGCAGGAATTGGTATCGACATTGTAATAGCACTTTTCATGGCAGGAATGGAAGTACTGGTAATCAGAGGATATAAGAAAAGAAAGAATGCTGAATAAAGATGAAAGTGGGATGGAAAACAGTTATGAAACAGCAAAAATTGGTTGAAAAGATGACAATAGAAGAAAAGGCAGCAATCCTCAGTGGAAAAACTGTCTGGCAGACCAGAGAAATTGACAGGCTTTCCATCCCGTCCATCTTTCTTTCAGATGGACCGCATGGAATTAGAAAGCAGGCAGGGGCAGGAGACCATCTGGGACTGAATGCATCCTTGAAAGCAACTTGTTTCCCTACAGCAGCAACGATTGCAAACAGCTGGAATCAGGATCTGGGGGAAGAGATTGGACAGGCTCTTGGAGAGGAAGCAGCAAGTATGGATGTAAATATCCTGCTTGGTCCGGGATTAAATATTAAAAGAAGCCCATTATGTGGAAGAAATTTTGAATATTTTTCAGAAGATCCATATCTTTCCGGGAAGATGGCAGCGTCATATATTCGTGGAATACAGAGTAAAGGCGTTTATGCCTGCCCGAAGCATCTGGCGGTTAACAGTCAGGAACTTCGGAGAATGGCAATGGATGCAGTTGTTGACGAACGGACATTAAGAGAAATTTATCTGACCGGTTTTGAGATAGCTGTTAAAGAAGGACACGCAAAAGCAATCATGAGCAGTTACAACCAGATTAATGGGATTTATGCTAATGAGGACAAACATCTTTTGACAGATATCTTGCGCAAAGAATGGGGATTTGATGGAATTGTAGTAACAGACTGGGGCGGAAGCAATGACCATGTGAAAGGTGTTGCTGCCGGCTCAAATCTGGAGATGCCGTCCTGTGGGTACGATTCTGCAAGAGAAGTGATTGCTGCTGTCCGAAATGGAAAGCTGAAGGAAGCGGATTTGGATGAAAGAGTTGGAGAACTGGTGGATGCAGTGATGGAACTGACATCAGGGAAGAAGCTTTCAGATAAAAACTTTGACAGAAACGCACATCATCAACTGGCAAGGAAAGCAGCAGCAGAAAGCATGATTCTTCTGAAAAATGAAAAACAGATTCTTCCGCTGGATACCCAAAAATCCATCGCTATTATTGGAGATTTTGCTTTTTCACCCAGATATCAGGGGGCAGGATCTTCTATGGTCAATCCAACAAAAGTAGAAGATATGTCAGCGATTTTGCAACAATATGATCTGAATATTTTGGGGATGACAAGAGGCTATCAGAGAAATGGAGATGTAGATGAGAATGATAGAAAGTTTGCATTAAATTTGTCTATGAACGCGGATATTGTGATTTTCTGCTTTGGTCTTGATGAGATCAGTGAATCAGAAGGACTGGATAGAACCCATATGCGTATTCCGCAGAATCAGATAGATCTTCTGCAGGATATCAGTAAAGTGAATGAAAATATTATTGGAATACTGAGTGCAGGATCTGCGATAGAAATGCCATGGCACACCTGCTGCAAAGCGATTTTGCATGGCTATCTGAATGGACAGGCAGGCGCTTCTGCAACATTGGATATTCTGACCGGAAAAGTGAATCCATCAGGAAGACTGGCAGAAACATATCCCATTTCTTATGAACAGACACCGGCATTCCGATATTATCCAAGTAATGAGAAAACATCGGAATACCGCGAGAGTGTTTATGTGGGATATCGCTATTATGATACTTCAAAAGTCCGGGTGCAATATCCATTTGGCTTTGGGCTTTCTTATACGGAATTTACATATTCTGATCTTATCATAGAAGAGGATGGAATCAAAGTTTCGGTTACCAATACAGGTGACAGAGACGGAGCTGAGGTTGTTCAGATGTATGTAGGACTTCCTAATGCAATCGTATTCCGACCGGAAAAAGAACTGAAAGGTTTTGCAAAAGTTTATCTAAAGGCAGGAGAAAGCAGACAGCTCAGGATTCCCTTTGATGATAAGACATTCCGTTATTGGAATATAAAAACGGGACAGTGGGAAATAGAAACAGGAACTTATCAGATTATGGTAGGAGCCAGTGTTGCAGATATTCGTTTAACAGGTATGACTGAGAGAACAGGAAATAGTAAAGGGTATCCGTATAATCCGGCAAAAATGCCTTACTATTATACAGGAATCGTGCAGAAAATATCAGATGAGGAATTTCGTGAACTTCTTGGCCATGAGATACCGAACGGGAGATGGAGTGGAAATCTGGAAATCAATGATGCAATCTGTCAGATGTATTATGCAAAAAGTCGACTTGCAAGGCTGATATATAGATATCTCACAAAAATGAAAAAGAAGAGTGAGGCACAGGGAAAGCCGGATCTGAATATTCTTTTTATTTACAATATGCCGTTTCGGGGGATTGCCAAGATGACCGGCGGGGCAGTCAGTATGGAAATGGTATATGGAATTGTCGATGCTGTGAATGGCCACTTTATGCTTGGAGTAAAAAAAGTAGTTGGCGGATATTTCAGAAACAGAAGAAATAATAAGAAATATGAAAAATTATTAAAAGGAGCCGGAGGGAAGTGCAGATGAATCATATAAAAAATATATGGAAATGTTTTGAAGAGAAACATTCTGCTATTGCAAAATGGCTTTATCAGATATTCTATTTTGTTATATTCAGTATGGGCGTGACAGTATTCCAGTATCTTGTATTTACATTTTTACCAGGGATTTTGGGAATTGGTCTGGCTGGTACAGAATTTATGTGGCCAAAGGTTTCCATGAATCTGTTTGGAGTAAAATTTACATGGAGCTTGCTGGGGTATAATGTATTGCGTGATGCAACGGGGAATATACTGATTGGTGGTGGACTTGGCTATTTTATCAGTTATGAATTGGGGTCATTTCTTGCACAGTGTATCAATTTTCCGCTTCAGAGAAATATTACTTTTAAAAGCCATGGAAATCCTATATATCAGGCAATCTGGTATTTTATTGCATGGGTGGTAATTTCACTGATTTGTAATGGATTTAATAATCTGTGGATGCCAGTTGCATCTGCATATGTGGCACCGGCAGTCTATAACATGCTTGTGACAATTATCACAGGTGGAGTTTCCATGGTGATTTTTTTCTTTGTGTTTAAAATTATTTTCCCGGAGGGGAAGGCTGAATCTTTCTGATAAACTGCGGAGCAGTTATTCGGTTATGAGCAAGTAGCGAAGCGGATTGTGAATATCCGCTTGACTAAGGCATTTACCTGAAATAGGTGAGTGCTTTTTTGTTTTCAAGTATTCTATAAGAGGCTGTATTTATGCCCTTCATCTTTTGAATATGTGTAAGGACATTTTTGAGCCGGCATAAAAATGATTTTTACAATAATTAGAAATAGAAATGAGGCGAGAGAAGAATTTGAAAAATTCATTTCGAAAAGTGTGGAAATATTAGCAGGAGATGAGATGAAAATGAATATTCACAAAGATAAGATGCTATGGTATAATACAAAGTACTGTATTAGGACTTCTGATGAGAGAAGCTGAAATATGGGAAAAGATTTAAAAGGCAAAGAGCTTGGATTGTGAATATCCACTTGATTGTCATTTGATATGTTGGTCAATCAAAGATTTAGCTATTGGACTGGGATAAAATCAAAGGATTTATAGGAGGAAATATAAAAAATGAAATTAGGAATCGTCGGATTACCCAATGTTGGAAAAAGTACATTATTTAATTCATTGACAAAGGCAGGCGCAGAATCTGCAAATTATCCGTTCTGTACCATTGACCCTAATGTAGGTGTTGTTACAGTGCCGGATGAGAGACTGAAGCTTCTCGGAGACTTTTATCATTCTAAGAAAGTGACACCTGCTGTAATTGAATTCGTAGATATTGCAGGACTTGTAAAGGGAGCATCCAAAGGAGAAGGCCTTGGAAACCAGTTCCTTGCAAATATCCGTGAGGTAGATGCAATCGTTCATGTAGTCCGCTGCTTTGAAGATTCCAATGTTATCCATGTAGATGGAAGTATTGATCCTATCCGTGATATTGAAACTATTAATCTGGAGCTGATCTTCTCAGACCTTGAGATCCTTGAGAGAAGAATTGCAAAAGTTACAAAAACAGCACGCATGGACAAAGAGGCTGCCAAGGAGCTTGATTTCCTTCAGAAGGTAAAAACACATCTGGAAGATGGCAAGATGGCAATTACTATGGAAATGGAAAATGAAGATGAAGAAGCCTGGATGTCTACTTATAATCTGCTTACCTGGAAGCCTGTGATCTATGCAGCAAACGTAGCAGAAGGAGATCTGGCTGATGACGGTGAAAGCAACAGCCATGTACAGGCAGTGCGCAAATATGCGGCAGAGCAGAACAGTGAGATTTTCGTTATCTGTGCAGAAATCGAAGAAGAGATCTCTGAACTGGATGATGATGAGAAGAAAATGTTCCTGGAGGATCTGGGACTGACAGAATCAGGACTTGAGAAACTTGTAAAAGCAAGCTATCATCTCCTTGGACTGATGAGTTTCCTTACTTCAGGTGAGGATGAGACAAGAGCATGGACTATCAAGATCGGAACCAAGGCACCGCAGGCAGCAGGTAAGATCCACACAGACTTTGAACGTGGATTTATCCGTGCGGAAGTAGTAAGTTATGATGATCTGATGGCATGCGGAACTCATGCGGCAGCAAAAGAAAAAGGATTAGTTCGTCTGGAAGGAAAAGACTATGTCGTTCAGGACGGAGATATCATGCTGTTCAGATTTAACGTTTAACAGATATAGGGAATATGCTTGAAAACCAGTTAGATTCATTGTTTTCTAATTGGAAAAGCAGTAAAAACAGGAATCAGGAACAACTGGATTTGTTCCTGATTTCTGTGGATATGAAAGGAAATAACATAATATGCATTACAATATCAGCTTTCCAAATTTAGGGATTTATCTGGATCATGTAGGAAAAAGCATCAGCATCTTTGGATTTTCAATTGCTTACTACGGCATGATTATCGGTGCGGCAATTTTGATTGGATTTTTGATTGCCACAGTGGAAGCAAAAAGAACAGGACAGAATCCGGAAGACTATCTGGATATGGGAATTGTCGGAGTAATTGCAGGAATTGCAGGCGCAAGAATCTATTATGTGATTTTCTCCTGGGATTTATATAAAGATAATCTTTTGTCTATCTTTAATCTCAGAGAAGGTGGTCTGGCAATTTATGGTGGCGTGATCGGAGCAGTGATCGCAGTTTTTGTGATGGCTGCTGTTAAGAAAAAATCACCATTTCAGATTTTGGATACAATCGCACTGGCACTTCTGAATGGTCAGATGCTTGGACGTTGGGGGAATTTCTTTAACAGGGAAGCATTTGGTGAGTATACAGATGGATTATTTGCTATGAAACTTCCGGTAGATGCAGTCAGATCTTCGGATATCACGGATTTAATGAGAAAACACATGGAAACAGTGGATGGGGTATCTTATATTCAAGTGAGCCCGACATATCTTTATGAGTCTATGTGGT
>ENA-OQKT01000164-OQKT01000164.1-human-gut-metagenome-genome-assembly--contig:-NODE-164-length-12455-cov-2.855208_pt1 | contig 12455 bp, 10 predicted proteins | sample MGYA00242650_ERZ504801 | MGnify/ENA primary metagenome ERZ504801 (study PRJEB26092, sample SAMD00036396) | human gut metagenome | host: Homo sapiens | study: EMG produced TPA metagenomics assembly of...
TTTCCAGGGAGCGAGAGAGCGGACTTGCACTGTGGCTGAACGGAGCCTTTGTTGGCTACAGTGAGGATTCTTTCTACCCCATCTGAATTTGAACTGACAGATTATCTTAAAGATGGACAGAATAAGCTGGCAGCACAGGTGTTCAAATGGACCTCCAGCAGTTGGTGCGAAGATCAGGACTTCTTCCGTTTCTCCGGAATTTACAGAGATGTGTATCTTTATACAGTTCCGGATACTCACGCATATGATCTCCAGATCCGTGCAATCCCGGAAGAGAATCTGGATGTAGCAGATCTTGAAATTAAGGTAAAGACATGGGGAAAAGGAAGCATTGCTTTCAGACTTGAGCAAGATGGAGAATATGTGCTGGAAGAGAAAAAATCTCTTACAGAAGCTGGAAATGAAGAAGCAAATGCAGAGCCATTTTATATTCAGAAAACAAATAGCAGCAAGACTGTACAGAACAGTTTTGTATGGAAAATCAATAATCCAAAATTATGGAGTGCAGAAGATCCGCAGCTCTATGATCTTACAATTGAACTTTATGACGAAGCAGGAAATATTCAGGAAGTGATTCCTCAGAAGGTTGGATTCCGCCGTTTCGAGATGAAGAACGGCATTATGACTCTGAACGGAAAGCGTATCGTGTTTAAGGGCGTAAACCGTCATGAATTCAGTTCTGTCAGCGGCAGACATGTATCAGAGGAAGAACTCCGCAAGGATCTTCGCATTATGAAGCAGAATAATATCAATGCCATCCGTACCTGCCATTATCCGGATACATCACTGATCTATCAGCTTTGTGATGAATATGGTATTTATATGATCGATGAGACAAACCTGGAATCCCATGGTTCCTGGGATGTGGCGGAATTTACAAAGGATTATACGCATGTTGTTCCTCACAACAAACCGGAATGGCTGGATATGATGCTTGACCGTGCCAACTCCATGTATCAGAGAGACAAGAATCATCCGGCAATCCTGATCTGGTCCTGTGGAAATGAATCTTTTGGCGGAAAAGATATCTATGAAATGTCTCAGCTTTTCCGTAAGAATGACTCTACCCGTCTGGTACATTATGAGGGACTTTTCCATGACCGCAGTTATAATGATACCAGTGATATGGAAAGCCAGATGTATCCGTCTGTAGAAGCAATCAAAGAGTTTCTGGCAAAGGATGACAGTAAACCGTTTATCTGCTGTGAGTACACACATGCCATGGGAAATTCCTGCGGTGCCATGCACAAATATACTGACCTGACAGATACAGAGCCCAAATATCAGGGTGGATTTATCTGGGATTACATTGACCAGTCTATTTATAAGAAAGATCGCTATGGAAAAGAGTTCCAGGCATATGGCGGCGATTTCGGAGAACGTCCTACAGACTACAATTTCAGTGGTAACGGAATCGCATATGGCGGTGACAGAGAACCATCTCCGAAGATGCAGGAAGTGAAATTCAATTATCAGAATATTACTGCAGAAGTAACTGCGGATACAGTAAAAGTGATTAACAAGAATCTGTTTGTAAACACAAATACTTTTGACTGTAAGGTAACACTTGCAAAGAATGGAAAAGTGATTCGTACAGAAGCATTGGAAACAGCAGTTGAGCCATTGAGTGAGGAAGAATATAAACTGCCTTTTGGAAAGGCTGAAGCAGCCGGAGAATATACAGTCACTGTTTCCTTCCATCTGAAAGAGGAAAAAGTGTGGGCATCTGCAGGCCATGAGATTGCGTTTGGACAGTATGTATATCAGGTGAAAGAGGATGTTCCGAATGGAAAATCAGATTCAGCAGAAACAGCGATTACAGCGGAAAAAGATGTATGTGTATCAGATGCGTTTGTAAAGAAGCCACAGATCATCCGAAGCACACACAACATTGGTGTCCGCGGCGAGCACTTTGAAGTAATGTTCTCCGTCCTCAATGGTGGTCTGGTTTCTTACAAATATGCGGGCAAAGAGATGATCGAGGCAATCCCGAAACCAAACTTCTGGCGTGCACCAACAGATAATGACTGTGGAAATCTTATGCAGATGCGCTACGCACAGTGGAAAATTGCCAGCATGTATTTAAGCCACAAAGAATATAGAAAAGGTGCATATGGCCCATCCAATTTACCACAGGCAGAAGAAACAGACCACTCTGTAAAAGTAACATTTACCTATCTGATGCCGACCACACCAGCCAGTGAGTGTCAGCTTACCTACGAAGTATTCGGCGATGGAAAAGTGAAGACAACTTTAACTTATGATCCTGTAAAAGAACTTGGCGATATGCCGGAATTTGGGGTGATTTTCAAATTCAATGCAGATTATGACAATGTCCAGTGGTATGGACTGGGCGAAGCTGAAACCTATGCAGACCGCAAAAAAGGTGCAAAACTGGGCATTTACCAGAACAAAGTTGTGGATAATATAGCAAGATACATGGTACCGCAGGAATGTGGAGCAAAAGAGGAAGTACGCTGGGCGAAAGTCACAGATCGCAAGGGCAGAGGAATGTACTTTGAAATGGATGGAGAATCAATGATGTTCTCTGCACTCCCATACACTCCACATGAGATGGAAAATGCCATGCATCCATATGAACTCCCACAGATTCATTACACAGTAGTACGCGTAGCCAAAGGCCAGATGGGAATCGGCGGTGACGACAGCTGGGGAGCATATACCCATCCGGAATATCTGCTGAATGCAGACGGAAAGATGGAATTCTCCTTTAGCTTTAAAGGAATTTAATATAGTTTATTTGTTAAAAAGCCATTTTCAGTCAGAAAGTGGCTTTTTTGAAATAATACGAATAACATTTTGTTGAAAATAGATGGAATAGGATGTATGATTACAGAAAAAGGGAGAAATTATCTTATGTATCAGGCAAATGAAAAACGTTATGAAACTATGAAATACCACCGCTGTGGTGCCAGTGGGCTGATGTTGCCGGAGTTGTCTCTGGGTTTATGGCATAATTTCGGGGATACCGGTGTTTATGAGAATATGAAGCAGATGTGCTTCACAGCATTTGACAATGGAATCACTCATTTTGACCTTGCAAACAACTATGGCCCACAGCCTGGAAGTGCGGAGGAAAATTTTGGGAAAATCCTGAGAGAGGAATTTTCTGCATACAGAGATGAGCTGATCGTCAGCACAAAGGCGGGCTATGATATGTGGCCGGGACCTTATGGAAACTGGGGAAGCCGCAAGTATCTGATCGCCAGTCTTGACCAGAGCCTGAAACGCCTTGGTCTGGATTATGTAGATATCTTTTATCATCATAGAATGGATCCGGAGACGCCTCTGGAGGAGACCATGGAGGCTCTTGCACAAATTGTCAGAAGCGGAAAGGCATTGTATGTTGGAATCTCCAACTATGATGGTGAGACAATGAAACGCGCTGCAGATATTCTGGAAGAACTGCATTGTCCGTTTATCATTAATCAGAACAGATATAATATCTTTAACCGTACCATCGAGACAAATGGCCTGAAACAGGCTGCAGCAGAGAGGAAAAAGGGAATTATTGCATTTAGCCCGTTATCTCAGGGAATGCTCACAGACCGATATCTGAATGGAATTCCAAAGGACAGCCGCGTCAACACAGACGGACGTTTTCTCCATGCAGATCAGTTCAGTGAGGAACGTCTTAACAGTATCCGCAGTCTGAATGCAATTGCAGCAGAGAGAGGGGAAAGTCTTGCTCAGATGGCACTGAAATGGATTCTCCGCGACGGAATCGTAACCAGCGTTCTCATCGGGGCATCCCGTCCACAGCAGATTCTTGAGAACCTGAAAGTGCTTGACAGTGCACCGTTTAGTGAAGAGGAATTAAAGAAGATTGATGAGTGTTCATTGGCATTATAATAAACATCCACTTGACAGACTGTTTTCTTAAATGATATGAAAGAGTAATGTAATCTGAATTGCATTATTTTCTGGAATTATCAGCGAATAACAGATATGCGGAAAGGAAAAATTATGATTATTTATCACGAAAGTTCAAAGACATTCCATTTATACAACAATGAAATCAGTTATATTATGTGTGTGCTTCCAAATGGACATCTTGGAAATCTCTATTTTGGGAAAAGAATCCATGACAGAGAAGATTTTTCACATCTTCTTGAGATGAAGCAGAGACCAATGACAGCCTGTGTTTATGAGGGAAACCGCAAATTTTCGCTGGAGCATCTGAAACTGGAATATCCGGTGTATGGCAGTTCTGATTACCGTTATCCGGCAGTGGAGATCCTTCAGGAAAACGGCAGCAGGATTTCTGTATTTTACTTATGTAAGTTATACAATTGCAGCTAGGAAAACCAAAACTTCAGGGACTTCCGGCTACATATACTGAGAAAGACGAAGAAGCCCAGACCTTATGTGTAAAATTGAAAGATGAAGTAATAGGAATTGTATTGGAATTGCTTTATACTATTTTTACACAGAGGGGAATCATCACCAGAAGTGCCAGATTTACAAACGAGGGTACATCATCAATACATCTGTTAAATGCAATGAGCCTCAATCTTGATCTACCGGACAAGGATTATGTGTGGATGCAGTTTTCAGGTGCATGGTCCAGAGAACGTCATGTGAAAGAACGCAGATTAGAGCAGGGAATCCAGTCTGTGGGAAGCATCAGAGGAAATTCTTCCCATGAACATAATCCCTTTATTGTGCTCCGACGTCCGTCGGCAACAGAAAATGCAGGAGAAGTGATGGGATTCAGCCTGATCTACAGCGGAAATCACAGAATGCAGGCAGAGGTGGATACTCATGATACAACCCGTATCACTGTGGGAATCAATCCGCAGAATTTTGACTGGAAGCTGGACTGTGGTGAGAGCTTTCAGACTCCGGAAGCAGTAGTAGTATTTTCTGATAAGGGTCTGAATGGAATGAGCCAGACTTTCCATAAATTATATCAGAAGAGACTGGCAAGAGGTTACTGGAGAGACCGTCCTAGGCCAATCCTTAACAATAACTGGGAAGCTACTTATTTTGATTTTACAGAGGACCGTCTGGTGGAAATTGCTGCAAAGGCGAAGGAATGTGGTGTTGAATTATTTGTGCTGGATGACGGATGGTTCGGTGCACGAAGCAACGATTATGCAGGACTTGGTGACTGGGCGGCAAACAGAGAGCGTCTTCCGCAGGGAATCAAGGGAATCGCAGACAGGATCGAAGAGATGGGTATGAAATTTGGTCTGTGGTTTGAGCCGGAGATGGTGAATAAGGATTCCGACCTTTACCGTGCACATCCGGACTGGATCCTGCAGACACCTCAGAGGCATTCCTGTCATGGCAGAAATCAGTATGTGCTGGACTTCTCCAGAAAAGAAGTGGTGGACTGTATTTATGAGATGATGTACAAAATCCTCTCAGAAGCAAAGGTTTCCTACATCAAATGGGATATGAACAGAAGTATTACGGAATGTTATTCAGCTGCACTTCCAGCAGACCGTCAGGGAGAAGTGTTCCACAGATATATTCTCGGAGTTTATGATCTGTATGAGCGGTTAAATACTGCATTTCCGCAGATTCTCTTTGAGTCCTGCGCAAGCGGTGGCGGACGTTTTGATCCGGGAATCCTTTATTATGCGCCACAGGGATGGACCAGTGATGATACAGATGCGGCAGAGCGTGTGAAAATCCAGTACGGCACAAGCATGTGTTATCCGGTAAGCTCCATGGGAAGTCATGTTTCTGTAGTACCAAACCATCAGTTAAACCGCAAAACTCCGTTACATACAAGAGCAAATGTAGCTTATTTTGGAACTTTCGGATATGAGCTGGATCTGAATAAACTGTCTGATGAGGAAATCAGTGAAGTAAAACAGCAGATTACCTTTATGAAAGAATATAGAGAACTGATCCAGTTTGGAACTTTTTACAGACTGAAGAGTCCTTTTGAGGGCAATGAAACTGTGTGGATGACAGTCAGCGAGGACAAAAAACAAGCGCTGGTATTCTGGTACAGGGAAAGAAATGTAGTAAACGCAGATTTTACCAGAGTGCGGCTTCATGGACTGGATCCGGATCTTATCTACAGAAATGAGTATAATGAAACAGAAAACTACGGGGATGAGCTGATGAATCTGGGACTGCTCACCACAGACTGTACAGCAGGTGAACCTACAAGTGAAGACGAACCATGCACAGATTATGAGTCCAGAATTTATGTTTTAACTGCAAAATAATAACCGAATCAGGTAAGCTCCTTATGGAGGTTGCGAAAAGCAATAGACAGAAATAAAAAATCAACAAAAAGCAGGCAGAACGATCACACGGGATCGTCTACCTGCTTTTCGTTAAATTTATCCATCATTTCTTTATGGGTCTTATAATTCTTCGGACTCATTCCAAACTTCTTCTTAAAAGCCTTGGAAAAAACAAGCTGGTCTTCATAGCCCACATTATTAGCAATCTCTTTAACAGACAGACTGGTACTGACCAGAAGACTGGCTGCTTTATGCATCTTATAATCAATGAGGAAGGTCTGTGCGGACATTCCAAGCTCTTTCTGAAAGGAACTGTTCAGATAGGCACGGCTGATTCCGATATTATCTGCAATATCAGAAATCCCGATTCCCTTTTGATACATATCTTTAATATATTCAATGGCAAGCTCCACGTAGACACTGGTGCTGTAGGCATATTTGGCATTTTTTTTGTTCTGTGCAGACTGCTTTTCATGAAAGCCGGCAAGCTCGGCTAACAACAGAATCAGATAAGCCTGGCGCCTTAGATCATTGGCTTTGGAAAGCTGCTTATGATTCAGCATATAATCGATGTGTTTCAGGATTATTTTCTGATCCGGTGCAGGAAGTACTAATTGATTTTTGGAAAATCCACATTCTTTTACCATTGAGTGAGCTCGGATTCCGCGAAAACCAATCCAGGCATAAGTCCAGGGATTGGTTTCATCAGCACCGTATGTGACTGGTTCATTTGGATAAATTACAAACATCTGTCCGGGAGTAAGGCTCCAGGTCTGACCTCTGGCAGAATAGAATCCGGTACCGTCCAGCACAAAATGGATGATGAACTCATCTCTTGGCATGGAACAGATATGTCCGGGCGGGCAGTGTTCTTTGCCCGTATGGATCAGACTGATATCAAGGGAGCCTTCTTTCAGATTTTCAAGACAGCGGAAAGTAGCGCTGTCCGTATATTTTACATTTGGCATTTGGGTAATTCCTTTTTCTATTTTCTTTGATTGCAGATATTGTTGATATAAAGACATAAGGACTGATATCCTGCAAATACGCATAAATTCAAGTCGTTGTTGACATTTTACCATAAATTCAGCGCTTTTTCCATAACGATTATGACATAAATTCATTTCATTAGTCCATTTAAAAAAATAGACAAAAACGTATAATAAGAATCACAAGGAACACGTCGAAACGACGAATAAAGGAGGATGTATATGAGAAAAAACATGAAAAAACTCACAGTCGCAACAGTGATCGGTGCTATGACAGTTACTGCACTTGCACCAGTAAGCGCACAGGCGAAAGACAAAACTCTGACAGTTGCAATCTGGGATAACGGACAGAAAGCCGGACTTCAGGAGATCATGGATGAGTTTACAAAAGAGACCGGAATCAAAACTGAACTTCAGGTAGTAGAGTGGAGCAGCTACTGGACACTTCTTGAAGCAGGTGCATCAGGCGGAGACATGCCGGACGTATTCTGGATGCATTCCAATGAAGCTGTAAGATACATGTCCAATGATATCTTACTTGATCTGACAGACAAGATTGCAGACAGCGACAAACTGGAAATGGACAAATTCCCGAAAGATATCAAAGAAATGTATCAGTGGGACGGAAAAACATACGCAGTACCGAAGGACATCGATACAATTGCTATGTGGTACAACAAAGATATGTTTGATGAAGCAGGAATCGATTATCCGGACGGAAGCTGGACATGGGATGAATTCTATGACATTGCAGAAAAACTTACAAAAGAAGACGGAAGCCAGTATGGTTTCGCAGCAAACCCGTCTAACGAGCAGGATACATGGATGAATATTGTTTACTCCATGGGCGGACGTGTACTGACAGATGACAACAAATCCGGTTTTGATGATCCAAACACTATCAAAGCAATGGAATTCGTTGACAAATGCGTTAAAAATGTAATGCCTCCTGCATCTACAATGTCCGAAACAGGTACAGACGTACTCTTCGGATCTGGCAAGGTAGCTATGATTTCTCAGGGATCCTGGATGGTATCTGCTTTCAAAGACAACGATTATATCAAAGAACACTGTGATGTGGCAAGACTTCCGAAAGATGCTGAAACAGGAGAGAGCGTATCTCTTTACAATGGTCTTGGATGGGCAGCATCTGCAAACACAGATATGCCGGACGAAGCTTTCCAGCTTATTGAGTGGTTCGGTACAAAAGATATGCAGCAGAAACAGGCTGACCTTGGTGTAACAATGGCAGCTTACGAAGGAATGTCCGATGGATGGGTTAACAGTGTTGACTGCTTCAACTTACAGCCATACATGGATGCAATGGACAATATCGTATTCAGACCACACACAAATGCAACACTTGCATGGTGGAACCCAATGTGCGAAGAACTGAAGAAACCATGGAATGATGAAGAAAGCATGGATGATGCATGCAAGAATATCGTTACTATTATGAACGATGCCATCGCAGAAGAGTCCTATTAATTAATATTCAGCAAAACCATTCATAAAAAATAAGAAACAGGAAAGCTGCCGCAGAAAAGATTCCGATCATGTGGTAACCGCAGAAGTCACAACAGGTATGCAGATGTGCGGCAGTTTTCCGTTCAAATCAGCAACAGAATTTTACGATAAGAAGGAGTGAGAACCGTGGCAAATCCAAAAAAAGGTACCAGTCAGGCGCGGAATGAATTCATCTGGGGATGGGCGTTCATTCTTCCTACAATGCTTGGTCTGATCATCTTAAATATCTATCCGATTTTTAAGACCATTTATGAGAGCTTTTTCAAGACCGGAGATTTCGGTAAGGGAAATATCTTCATTGGTTTTGACAACTATGTAAAGCTGTTCCACGATGCGGAAGTATGGCAGGCATTATTAAATACATTTAAATATGCCATTGTGGAAGTTCCGTTTTCCATTGCTATCGCACTTGTACTGGCAGTTTTATTAAACCGTAAAATGAAAGGCCGTGCTGTTTACAGAACTATTTTCTTCCTGCCCATGGTTGCTGCTCCGGCTGCGATCGCCATGGTATGGAGATGGCTGTTTAACTCAGAATTCGGTCTTCTCAATCACATTTTTCACACAAAGATCAACTGGATCTCTGATCCGAAGATCGCAGTTTATGCGATCGCAGTGATCGGTGTATGGTCTATCATCGGCTACAATATGGTACTTTTCCTGTCAGGTCTGCAGGAAATCCCAAGAGATTATTATGAAGCAGCAAGCATTGACGGAGCAACCGGAATCAAACAGTTCTTCCACATTACAATCCCGCTGCTTTCACCGACCATCTTCTTTGTAATGGTTACCCGTGTCATCGGTGCCATGCAGGTATTCGACCTGATCTTCATGGTTATGGACAGAAACAGTCCTGCACTTTACAAAACACAGTCACTTGTTTACCTGTTCTACCAGAATTCCTTTGTACAGAATAACAAAGGTTATGGTTCAACAATCGTCGTACTTCTTCTGGTTGTAATTATGATCATGACAGTATTCCAGAATATTGCGCAGAAGAAGTGGGTTCATTATAACTAAGGAGGGATAATTATGTCAGCAAGAGATAAAGCAAACAGAGTTCTGATCCATGTTATCCTGATACTGGTATCTATTACCATGCTGGTTCCTTTCTTATGGATGATCCTGACAGCTTTCAAAACTATGACAGAGGCAACCTCTGTCAACCCGTTCGTAATCCTCCCGTCTACATGGAGATGGGACAGTTTTAGAGAAGTAAGCGCAAATATGGATTTCTTACAATCTGTATATCAATACCTTACTTCTGATCCTGGGTCGTGTTGTATGTGCGGTTCTGACAGCAACACTGGCAGGCTATGCATTTGGACGACTGAATTTCAAGGGCCGTGATCTCTGCTTCAGTCTTGTACTGTTCCAGATGATGGTTCCGGTACAGATCTTCATCATCCCGCAGTACCTGATGGTCAGTAAGATGGGTATGTTGAATACGATCTTTGCCCTTGTATTCCCAGGTATGGTCACAGCGTTCGGTACCTTCCTTCTAAGACAGGGATATATGGGACTTCCGAAGGATCTGGAGGAGGCTGCCAGACTTGATGGATGTAACATCGGTCAGACCTTCCTGTTCATCATGGCTCCTCTGACACGTTCTTCTATGGTGGCACTGGGAATCTTCACAGCAGTATTTGCATACAAAGATCTGATGTGGCCTCTGATCTGTAACAAAGATGTAATGCCTCTGTCAGCAGCACTTGCAAAAATGCAGGGACAGTACACCAACAATTATCCGCAGCTGATGGCAGCATCTCTGCTTGCATGTATCCCGATGATCGTACTGTATCTGATCTTCCAGAAACAGTTCATTGAAGGTATTGCAACATCCGGTGGTAAGCTGTAATAAAATCTGAGCAGCACAGGCAGGCTTTGTTATAAAATCAAACCAGAGATTGTAGCAGGGCTTGCCTGAAACTGGATTTGATAATATTTAGAGTGTGTCTGAAAAATGCTTTCCCCAAGATGTGCGTCACAATTTGCGGGAATGGTTTTTTAAACATGCTCTAGAGAAAGAAAACTGAAATATAAAATAAAAAAAGATAAATGAAAGGAAGAGGTAGATAGAAATGAAACCAGGAAGTCTCTTTGACAGAATATTTGGATTTTTAGGTCAGTTGATTGCATTAAATTTGCTATGGATCGTGTGCTCTCTTCCGGTTATCACGGCGGGGGCATCCACCACTGCATTATTTTACTGTACATTGAAGCTTCATAAAGATGGAGATATCAGAGTACTTCATGATTTTTTTTAAGAGTTTTAAGCAGAATTTCAGGCAGTCCACACTGATCTGGATTCTGATGGTTGCAGCAGGAATATTTATTTATATGGAAAAAGAAGCTCTGGCAACAATGCCGGGATCCATGTCACAGATTTTTTATTATGTGATCTTTGCGGTATATATTCCTCTGGTGGCAGTTGCACTGTATGTATTTCCAACAGTTGCAGCATTTGAAAATAAAACAATGACTTTGATCACAAACGCATTTTATTTTGCGGTTAAACATATAGGTTATGCCTTAGCTGTGGCAGTGATTACAATCCTGCCAATGACAATGACACTTGTAGATGCAAAACTTTTCCCGGTATATCTGCTGATCTGGCTGATGTTTGGATTCTCCCTGACTGCCTATGCAGATTCCTGGTTTATGTGGAAACTGTTCAAGCCCTACTTCAAAGAGGAGGAAGAGGGACATCACTACGTGGACACAGAACCTGATCAGTACGCGTTTTAACCGAAACAAACAGCGATACCTGGTTACATAAAAAATAGATAGAACATCTATAAAATAGAAAGAACAAAGAAATGAGAGGTACAGAGTATGGAATGGATCAAATATCACGAGGCAGAGAAAGTATTCGACCTGAGAACAGAGCACAGCACTTATCAGATGCAGGTAAGAGAGTATGATACTCTGGTTCATCTGTATTATGGAAGTCCGGTAGGCGATGCACTGATCACAGACAGGATCGTATGTGTGGACAGAGGATTTTCAGGAAATCCTTATGAAGCAGAAAAGGACAAAACATTTTCATTAGATACCCTGCCACAGGAATATACTGCATATGGAAATGGTGATTATCGTATCAATGGTCTGGAGACTGAGCAGGCAGACGGCAGTGATACTGCAAATCTGAAATTTGAGTCCTATGAGATCACAAAAGGAAAGTACAGCCTGAAGGGGCTTCCTGCAATGTTTGCAAAGGAAGATGAGGCACAGACGCTGGAAATCGTTCTGACAGATCGTGCCAGCGGACTGAAAGCACATCTTCTCTATGGTGTATTTCCACATCTTGATGTGATCACCAGAGCGGTACGCCTGGAGAATACAGGTACAGCATCGATTACAGTGAAAAAAGCAATGTCTGTGGAAATGGACTATGAATACAGAGAACTGGATGCAGTCCACTTCTATGGCAGACACAATATGGAACGTCAGATGGAGAGAACTCACCTTGGTCATGGCAACTGGTCTGTGGGAAGTATCCGCGGAACCTCCAGCCACCATCACAATCCATTTGTAATCCTCTGTGACAGAAATACAGAGGAAACTTATGGAAACTGCTATGGATATGCACTTGCATACAGTGGAAACTTCTTATTTGAAACAGAGGTGGACCAGGTAGGACATACCCGTGTAGCAATGGGAATCCATCCCTATCATTTCTCCTGGACGCTGGAACAGGGAGAGAGAT
>ENA-OQKT01000165-OQKT01000165.1-human-gut-metagenome-genome-assembly--contig:-NODE-165-length-12449-cov-2.654520_pt1 | contig 12449 bp, 12 predicted proteins | sample MGYA00242650_ERZ504801 | MGnify/ENA primary metagenome ERZ504801 (study PRJEB26092, sample SAMD00036396) | human gut metagenome | host: Homo sapiens | study: EMG produced TPA metagenomics assembly of...
TGTTAATCAGCTGAAGCCGGAGCCGGAGATCTATCAGACGATTCTGGATAAGTATCAGCTGAAACCAGAAGAGAGTGTATTTATTGATGACAGACCGGAGAACTGTCAGGGAGCACAGGAACAGGGAATTCATACCATATGTTTTAAAGATTTTAAACAGGTAACAGCAGATCTTGAAAAACTTGGTGTGAAATAAAACGAGAAAAGTCCCAGAACCGCGTATCTGTGTCAGCCCTGAGACCTTTTAAGGGGAGGATATAAGTTTTTCCTGAAATTATCTTTTGCAGTATGTTTCCTGAAGAATCCTTCAGGGAACATTTACAGTATGACCGGTTTATTTTTTATATATACACATTTTTCACAAAAATTATAAGAATAGGATTTGTGTTTTGGGAAAAAAAGATGATATAATGGAGCACAGGCAAAATTTTTGAAAAGAGGATGAAACAATGAGTGATAAAACAATCTTAGAGCAGTGGCGTGCCATCGCCTATGACCAGCAGGCAGACCGTAATAAACTTCAGAGATTTTGGGCAAATTATTTTAATATTGAAAAAGGAATTTATGAGCAGCTTCTTAGCAACCCGGATGAGGTAGTAACCGGTACAGTTAAGGAACTGGCTGAGAAATACGGACAGGAAGTTCTGACAATGGTTGGTTTTCTTGATGGAATCAATGACAGTCTGAAGATTCCGAACCCGATTGAGACAATGGATGAGAACACAAAGGTTTCTCTGTGCTTTGATAAAGAACTTCTTTATAAGAACATGGTAGATGCAAGAGCTGACTGGCTGTATGAACTGCCACAGTGGGATGCGATCTTCACACCGGAGAAGAGAAAAGAACTTTATCTCGAGCAGAAGAAATCAGGAACAGTTGTCAAAGCAAAGAAAATCGGACGTAATGATCCTTGTCCTTGCGGAAGCGGCAAGAAATATAAATATTGCTGCGGTAAGAATGCGTAAGCATCCAAATCTGGAATATATTATCGTGCTTGGTGCCCATGTAGAAGGCACCCGGCTTACAAAAGCCCTTCTGGAACGTACCAGGAGGGCTTTACAGTATATGGAAGAGAATCCTGAGACTAAGGCTGTTCTGTCCGGAGGAAAAGGGGACGGAGAATCTATCACAGAAGCTCAGGCAATGTGCAATTATCTTGTGGAACATGGAATTGACAGAGAACGACTGATTCTGGAAGAGAAATCTACCAGCACAACAGAGAATCTGAAGTTCAGTCTGGGAATGATCGGACTGAATCATTCGGTGGGCATTGTCACCAATAATTTTCATGTTTTCCGGGGAACGGCCATAGGAAAGAAATGTGGATGCAGAGAAATTTATCCCATTCCTTCCAGATACCGTTCATGGAGACTTCTGATATATATTCCAAGAGAAATCCTGGCAATCATCAAAGATAAGCTGATGGGAAATATGTGACTGTTATGCGAATCACTATTTGACAGAGAAATATTTTTCCTTAATAACAGAAACCGGCATTTCCTGTCCGGTCCAGATCTGGAAAGCTTTAGCCCCCTGATGAAGAAGCATATACATGCCATTAAAGGTCTGGCATCCGGCTGCTTTAGCCTCTCTGAGCAGTCGGGTTTCCTGTGGCTCATAGACAACATCTGCCACTACAAGCTCAGGACGGAACAGAGATGTATCTTTGATGATGGTATCGTCGATATCCGGAACCATGCCTACAGAGGTTGCATTGATCAGCAGATAACTCTGTGCAATGGAATCTCGCAATGCAGTATGATCATCATTGTCGAAGAGGCAGACCTGGCAGCCTGTTTTAGCAGAGAGATTCTCAGCGAATTTCTGTGTGCGATTCCAGTATCTGCTGGTGGCGGCGGGACGAAAATAATGTACGGAGGCCGCACCGTCCAGGCAGACTGTGCACAGATGGCCATCGAAGCTCCTCCTACTCCCATGACAGTTATATTTTTACCGGTAATATCATGTCCCGCATCACGTACAGATTGCATAAAACCGTACCCGTCTGTATTGTATCCGATTAACTTTCCGTTATCGTTCAGTACAGTATTGACAGCACCGATCAGTTGGGCTTCAGGGGAAAGCTCATCCAATAATTCTACAATTTTATTCTTATTCGGCATGGTAAGGTTGAAACCGCGAATGCCGCAAGTCTTTAATCCTGCAACTGCTGCAGGAAGAGTTTCTTCATTTACATCAAAACATAAATATACATAGTCAAGCCCGAGAAGGCGAAATGATTCATTATGCATCAAAGGGGAAATGCTGTGTGCCACCGGGCTTCCTAAAAGCGCGGTAAGACCTGTGTGTCCGGTAATATTATTCATGTTAAAATCCTCCAGTCTGTTTTGTAGCAGAGACATAAAATACTGTCTGAATTGTGACAGTATAGAAGATGCCCTTCTAAAACATAGAAATTATCTATCATTTTATTCTAACTTCAATTATATGTCAATACATGTTCATTTTAGTTTATATGATAAAAACTGTCGATTTAGTGCGACAAATAATAAGACATAATTCCTCCGTTTTGACAAAATCCGCATACTTTATCACGTATAATGAATCTCACTTACCGAAGTGAAGGAGAAGTCAGAGGCAGTATCAGACGGAGGGAAGGAAATGCATTACGAAATATACATAGATGTAGTTTTTTTCACAAATCTCCTGATAGATTACATATTGATCAGATTTACAGGAATATTATTCCGATGTGGAAGAAGCAGAAAAAGAGCTCTTCTGGGAGCTGCTGCAGGTGCGGTGTTTTCCTGCTGGATCATTTATCTGCGATCTTTTCTGAAGTCTGGGATTTTTCTTCCGGCACTTGTCCTGCTGCATGGTGGCTGTGCTGCAGGAATGCTTGTGATCGGATGTAATCTGAAAAGGGGAAGTCTGCTGCTTAAAGCAATACTTACACTGTATTTTGCCGCATTTCTGTGTGGAGGGTTCTGGGAAGTGATCGTCAGTGATAAGTTGACAGTCAAAATGTTTCTGATCCTTGCAGCAGCAACGTGGTCCGGCATTACAGCGTTGTCATATCTGATGGATTCCATGAGAATACGGACAAAGAATATCTATCCGATAACCATATACTATAAAGGATGTGGATATCCTTTTCAAGGATTTTATGATTCCGGAAATCTGCTTATGGATTCTGTAAACGGAAAACCTGTATCTGTAGGGACAGAAAAAGTTTTATCTGAAATATGTTCAGAAGAAACCGTAAGATGTTTAAAACACCTGAAAGAAAATCCCGGGGAGTCTGGGAAACCGGGAACTGCCGGGCTTCATCCACATTTTACTTTTTTTCACAGTATAGGAAAAGAACAGGGGATGATGCTGGCTGTTACTTTTGAGAGACTCTGCATTCAGACTCCAGCAGAGGTTGTCTGCATAGACAATCCGGTATTTGCATTTTCATTTGAAACATCCGCTTTTGGTAAGGAATACGAGGTACTTTTGAATTCCAGATTACTTTAACGGGAGGGGTTGTGACTATGAGCTGTTATCCATTACAGGTAGTGTCAAGAATGGTGATGAACCGTTCAGGAGAAGTTTTTTATATTGGTGGAAATGATGTGCTGCCGGCACCACTGGAGCCGAAGCGTGAGGCGTTTATACTGCAGAAGCTTGGAACAGGGCAGGAAGAAGAAGCGAAGTCTGTTCTGATCGAACATAATTTAAGGCTTGTGGTGTATATTGCAAAGAAGTTTGATAACACAGGAGTCGGGGTGGAGGATCTGATCTCAATCGGAACGATTGGGCTGATCAAGGCAATCAATACCTTTAATCCTGTAAAAAACATCAAGCTTGCCACTTATGCATCCAGATGTATAGAGAATGAGATCCTGATGTATCTTCGCCGCAACAGTAAGACAAAGATGGAAGTGTCCATAGACGAACCGCTGAACGTAGACTGGGATGGAAATGAACTCCTGCTTTCTGATATTCTGGGAACTGATGAGGATGTGATTTCAAGACGCCTGGAAGATGAAGTGGAGATTTCATTGTTATCAAAGGCAATTAGAAAGCTTTCACCGCGTGAGCAGACGATCATCCGCCTTAGATTTGGTCTGGGAAAGGAGAATGCTGCAGAGAAAACACAGAAAGAGGTTGCAGACCTTCTGGGAATTTCTCAATCATATATTTCCAGGCTGGAAAAAAGAATCATGAAGAGACTGAAAAAGGAAATTGTGAAATATGAATAGACGTAATTGGGGAATGTAGTATAATGATATAAAGGATAGTAACTATTCAGCAATCCGCCTGTAACTGTGAAAGCACTGAACGGTTATAATATAAGCAAACGGTGGGAACTGTTTTGCAGTGGGCGATTCACAGATATCAAGTCGGGGAAAGAAAAAAGGACAGAAGAGAAAAGTGAAGGTAAATAAAATACAGACAGAAAAAAACAAAGATAAAACTCTGAGGCAGGATACAGAAAGCTGCATACTGGCAGATTGCAGTTTATGTCCGAGAAATTGCCATGTAGACAGAACAGCCGGAAAAACCGGATACTGTGGAATGGATCAGAAGGTTAAGATTGCAAGGGCAGCTTTGCATATGTGGGAAGAACCATGTATTTCGGGAACCAGAGGTTCCGGGGCAGTCTTTTTTACAGGATGCAATCTGAGATGCTGTTTCTGCCAGAACCGGGAAATTGCCATTGGTGACAGTGGCCTTGAGATCACTGAGGAAAGACTGGCAGAAATATTCCTGGAACTGCAGGAAAAGGATGCTGCAAATATCAATCTGGTAACCGGAACACATTATATTCCACAGATCATCGCAGCTTTGGACTGTGCAAAGAAGCAAGGGCTTAATATTCCGGTTGTCTATAACTGTGGTGGATATGAGAACACAGAGACATTGAAACTTCTGGACGGATATGTGGACATTTATCTTCCGGATTACAAATATGCGGAGAGCGAATTGGCGGTGAAATTTTCACATGCAAATGATTATCCTGAAAGGGCTATGGAAGCAGTTAATGAGATGGTACGCCAGACAGGAATGCCACAGTTTGATGCAGAGGGATATATGAAACGTGGGACTATTGTGAGACATCTTATATTGCCGGGGCATACAAGAAATTCAAAGAAGGTTCTGAAACTTTTATATAAGACTTTTGGAAAGCAGATTTATATCAGTATCATGAATCAGTACACACCGGTTTTTGAGCAGAAAGAATATACAGAACTGAATCGTTGTGTAACCAGAAGAGAATATGAAAAAGTTCTGGACTATGCATTTGAGCTTGGGATTGAAAATGGATTTTTTCAAGATGGTGAAACTGCCAGAGAGAGTTTTATTCCTGCGTTTGATTATGAAGGTGTGAGAAAAATGCCATAAAATAAAAAACTCCCATAAATGGAAGGAGGCCGGTACTTTCGTACCGGCGCGTATGAAAAAGAAAAATATTTATAAGAAAGATTCATCATCTTTCTAAAATTTATTATATCCAATAAATATGAATAAAATATGAATACAGTGTAAAAAATAAAATTTGTTTTACCAAAATATTTTTAGAATTTCTTCCATGTATCCCTTACAAACAATATCAGTAACGGGAAAATCTCAAGACGTCCTGCCAGCATATCAAAAGTAAGGATAAGCTTTGAAAACCAGGAGAACATGCCGAAGTTTCCGGTAGGTCCTACCAGTTCCAGACCAGGTCCGATATTATTAAAGGTTGCCGCAACCGCCGTAAAATTCGTGATCAGATTGAAATCGTCAAAGGCAATCAGGAATATGGAGGATGAAAAAATCAGCATATATACAATGAAGAAAATATTTGTGGAACGAACAACTTCATGTGGGATGGCTTTGCCGTCCATTTTTATTTTCTTTACCGCATTTGGATGCAGAAAAATATGAAGCTCCTTGCGGACTGTTTTGCAGAGAATCAGGATTCTGGATACTTTAATGCCACCGCCTGTACTTCCGGCACATGCACCGATAAACATCAGCAGTACCAGGATTGTCCGCGAAATTTCCGGCCAGGTATTAAAATCTGTTGTTGCATATCCGGTTGTTGTGATAATGGAACCAACCTGGAAAGCTGCCTGCTGAAAAGCTTTGGCTGCACTTCCGAAAATATGGTAAATATTGCAGGTGATGATAAGAATTGCAATACCGATGATTCCGAAATAATACCGCACTTCTTCCATTTTAAAAGCCTGAGCAAATTTTTTTGTGATAATGAAAAAGTAAGCATTAAAGTTAACGCCAAATAAAATCATAAATACAGTAATGACTACCTGCAGATATGTACTGTAACTGGCCATGCTGTCATTTTTAATACCAAATCCTCCGGTACCTGCAGTACCGAAAGCTGTACATATGGAGTCAAACAGTGGCATACCACCGACCAGAAGAAGCAGGATCTGGATCACTGTCATTACGAAATAAATAGAATACAGAATTTTGGCAGTTGACTGTACTTTTGGCGCAAGCTTGCTTACAGATGGTCCGGGACTCTCCGCTTTCATAAGATTCATATGATAACCGCCGGTAAGTGGCAGAAGGGAGAGGATGAAAACCAGAACACCCATTCCGCCGATCCAGTGTGTGAAGCTTCTCCACATCAGCATACAATGAGGAAGTGCCTCCACATCGCTGAGAATACTGGCTCCTGTTGTAGTAAAACCCGAAACTGTTTCAAATAATGCATCTACAGGATTTGGAATGCTTCGGCTGATCACAAAGGGGATTGCTCCTATGATACTCAGAACGATCCAGCTTAATGCTACAGTCACGAAACCTTCTTTTGTGTAGAAAGCCTTTCTTGTCGGCTTTTTCCTGGTGAGAGGAAGCCCGATGACCAGGCATAAAGCAATCGTGATCAGAAAAGCTACACCGGAAGTTTCCTGATAGATCAGTGCCGTAATTGCGGGCAGAGCCATAAATACAGCTTCAATTTCCAGAATCATTCCGATGATATAGACAATAATGGAATAGTTCATAATTCGGCTCCTTTATTTTTCCAGAATATCTGTGATATCGCGAAGGCCCTTCTGAGAAGTTACTATGATAACGGTATCTCCGACCTGAATGGTATCCTGGCCTCGGGGAATCTTGACCTGACCATTTCGGTTCAGGTAACCTACAAGAAGGTTTTCTTCAGGTTCAGTTCAGATAATGGAATGCCTGTTACCGGTGAATTTTCGCGGATGGCAAATTCCAGAGCTTCTGCCTGATTATCCAGGATATGATAAAGGGTTTCAATATTGCTGCCGATGCTGTTCTGCATGGCACGTACATACTGCAGGATATAGTCGGCTGTGATATATTTCGGATAAATGACGCTTCCGATATCAAGGTTATCAATGACATCATCAAACGGCAAGGCGGTTTACCTTGGCAACCAGTTTGGCATTGGAAACTGTTTTGGCAAAGAGTGAAAGGAAAACATTTTCCTCATCCATGTTTGTGAGTGATACAAAAGCCTCTGTGCGTGAGAGTCCCTCTTCCATAAGGAGAGAACGATTGGTTCCGTCTCCGTTAATGATAGTTGCCTCCGGAAGCAGATCACTTAAGGTTTCACAGCGGGACTCATTCTGTTCAATGATCTTAACGGAGATGTTCATATCAAGCAGGGCTTTTGTAAGGTAATAGGAAATGGTTCCTCCGCCGACAATAATGGCGTTTTTTACCTGATTGGTTTTCAGGCCGATCTTTTTGAAAAAGGCTGCTGCATTCACCGGGGAAGCAAGAATGGAAACCATATCTCCGTCGTGGATCACCTGATTACCGCCGGGAATAGATACATGATCCCGACTTTCTACTGCGCAGAACAAGACGTCGCATTTCAGGGATTCCGTAATGCGTGAGATTGTCATGCCATCCAGATTAAATTCAGGAAGCACTTTGAATTTCAGCATTTCCACACGACCACGTGCGAAAGTATCGATCTTGATAGCTGAAGGGAAGCGTAAGAGACGGGAAATTTCCTGTGCAGCTGCAAGCTCCGGGTTAATGATCATAGTAACACCCAGACGCTTCTTGATGAAGCTGATCTCTTTGGCATAGATAGGATTGCGGACACGGGCAATCGTCTGGCAATGGCCGGTTTTCTGTGCGATCAGGCAGCAGAGGAGATTCATTTCATCAGAGCCGGTTACGGCAATCAGGATATCTGCATTCTCAATACCTGCTTCCACCAGCGTGTTGATACTTGCACCGTTTCCCACGATACCCATGGCATCAATGTCATCCTGAAGGGAAGTGATCACATTAGAAGAAACGTCTATAAGAGTAATGTCGGATTCTTCTTCCTGAAGCTGTTCTGCCAGGGTACGTCCAACTTTACCGCACCCAACAATAATTATCTGCATAATTCCTCCAATAAGGGGGCTGTCACATAATATCTATGTGAGACAGCCCCTTTTATATCATATTTTTGTTTGTAATTGCTCAATATTTTTGGCAATTACTTTTGTGGCTATTAAGCTAAGAATACTATAGCACCACCAGATATATTTGTAAAGCAAATATGAAATTTCTGTGATTTTTAAGATGGAGCGTATTACTGTTCACTCCGTTCTCAGTAACACGCTTCGCGATGCTAATCGCATAAATTCGCGCAGTATGTCGCAGGTTTTTGGCTGCGTACTTTATTTATTTGCTGTTGCATGATGCAGTGCAGGGATTATCAAATCCCGGGGTAAAAGCATAGAAGTTTTTGGCATCAAGTTCTTCCTGAATGGACTGAAGAGCTTCCCCAAATCTCTGGAAATGAACAACTTCTCTGGCACGCAGGAATTTGATGGGATCCGCAATCTCAGGTATATTGCGGACTACTCTGAGAATATTGTCATAAGTAGAACGGGCTTTTTGCTCTGCAGCAAGATCCTCGAACAGATCAGTGATCGGATCACCTTTACTCTGAAATTCACATGCATTAAATGGTACGCCACCTGCTGCCTGTGGCCAGACTCCCACTGTGTGATCGATATAATACGGTCCAAATCCGGATTTCTCAATTTCCTCCATGGAAAGGTCCCGGGTAAGCTGATGTACAATAGTGGATACCATTTCCAGATGACTGAGTTCTTCTGTTCCTATATCGTTGAGCAAAGCAGAAGTCGTTCGGTTCGGCATGGTAAAACGCTGGGAAAGATAACGCAGGGAAGCGCCGATCTCCCCGTCCGGGCCACCAGAGTGCAGTACCCTATAATAGCCCCGCAACCCCAGTGTTTATGCGGGTTTGCGGGATTTTCAATTCTGAAAAAATATTACAAAAATGTTAAAAAGGCTGAAATAGCACTTTTTTATGGATGGCTGAAATTCAGGAAATAATGATGTCAAAAGACATTTTTCCGGATTCCTTATCATATATGATCTGTTCCACAACACTTCTGATCAGATTTCCCTTTTCTTCATAACCTACGTCTGGATTCTTCAGGACATCCGCAACAGAACGGATCTCTTTCAGAATTTTTTCTGTGTCAGGCTGCTCTGCCTGCTCTTCCTGCAATAACTGTGAAAGGGCAGCAGTCAATTCTAACCGATCTGATACCAGACGATCCTTATTATTCTTATATTCTTCCAGAGTATCTACGCCTGCCTCATAAGCCTCTTTGATTCTGCCTTCTCTCATGGCGAGCTTACTGATCTCTCTTTGCAACTGATCAATCTGTAGTGAATGATCAGTCTTTTTCTTTTTACACACATATGTAAATTCTGCTCCATCTAAGATCTGCTCAAAATAAGTTATCACAGCATCTTCGGCCTTTTTGACAGATAAGGCTACGGAAGTCTTATGAAATCCTTTTGCATATTTCCAGCACTGGAAATAAGGACACTTATTATTGCCAGTGTAAGAAAGTGTAGCTCCACAGACAGAACACTTTAAAAGACCAGATAGCCAGTGCTTGCAGGCAGATACGTTTCGCGCCTTGACCGGACGTTTCCGGGAAGTAATAAGCTTCTGACGCTTTTCATACCGTTCTCTGGAAAGACGTACCTCATGGTTTCCTTCAAATTCCACTCCGTTCCAGACAACAGTTCCGCAATAGAAGGGATTTCCAAGAATCCGGTCAACGCTACGCCGCTCGAAGAGTTTTCCACGTTTCGTCCGGTACCCGAGATCATTGCAACGTCTGGCAATAGCTGTCTCATCTAAGTTCTGATTATCATACAGGTCCATAATATAAGAGACAATGGCATATTCAGCCTCATTAATAACATAAGGCTTTCCATGTCCAACTGCAGTATAGCCAAGACAGGGAGACGTCTGATAGCCTTTTTGCAGGGCTTTTTCTTTCATGCCACGCAAGACCTCACCCGACAATCGAATGGAATAGTATTCATCCATCCATTCGATGATGCGCTCGATCAGGCTGCCAAAAGGTCCCTCGATCAATGGTTCAGATACACTGATCACGTCTACATTATCCTTCTTGAGCATACTCTTGTATACGATAGACTCTTCCTGGTTACGGGCGAAACGACTGAATTTCCATACCAGGATCACATCAATGGGGTGAGAGGGCTGCTTCGCCAGGGCAATCATCTTCTGAAACTCCGGGCGCTTCTGTGCATGCCGGCCGGAAACACTCTCAGTAAAGATAAAGTCTCCGGAAACAATCATGTCATTCTTCTGGGCATAATCCAGCAAAAGACGTTTCTGCGCATCAGGAGAAAGTTCTGTTTGGTCCTCTGTCGAGACGCGGATGTAAAGACATGCCACTTTACTGCTCATAAATATCACCTCGGTTTTATAAAATATGTAATTTTAAGTATAAAAATAACAGCCACACAAATGTTCTGATTGTGTAACTGCTCCGAAGATGATACAATATCTTTGCCAAAGTACGGAATCTCTTCGGAGATTCTTGAGCCGTCCCTGCTACCAACAGGGGCGGTTTTTATTATAATAATTCAGAGATCACAATTGATAAATCGGGATATATACATACTAGAATTTCATCATCAAAAGAGTATAATCCGGTACCCGATTCATTTTCAAAATCGTAAACGTTTACAATCCCCTTCATAGGATTAATGATCCAGTATTCCCTGACTCCGGACATACGGTATTTAAACAGCTTTATTCCGTAATCTTTACTCTGGGTAGCAGGAGAAACAACCTCAATTACCCAGTCAGGTGCACCATGACAACCTTTTTCATCTACTTTGTCCGGTGAGCAGACAACTGTTAAGTCTGGTTCGACATAGTTCTTGTTATCTTCATTCAGGAACACTGCAAATGGAGAAACATATGGTTTACAGGATCCGTTTTTACTTTTAATGTAATTGCGGATAGTAGCATACAGTTCACCGACGATTACCTGATGTCTGGTATTAGGCGGTGCCATCATATAGATCTGCCCATCAATCAGCTCTGCACGTTCGCCATCCGGAAGAGCGTAGATGTCATCTATTGTATAAATCCGTTCTTTGGGTAATGGCATAATGAAAACTCCTTTCGTTAATCCATTGATGTGATCACATATATACAAATGTTCGACTTGTGTAACTGCTCCGAAGATGATACAATATCTTTGCTAAAGTACTGGATCTCTTCGGAGATTCTTGATCCGTCCCTGTTACCAGCAGGGGTCGGTTTTTATATGAATTTTTGTGTGATTAGCTGATTTAAACGTTCAAGCAAATCGTTTGGAAAACCCAAAACATCAAATATGCTTTGACCATTGAAATGTATGTCTTTATAAGGTGAAAGAATATTAAATAATTCGGATCTAAATCTGAATTATTAGATATTCTCAATTCAATCAATTTCTGGTGATTCCCCGTCATTCGAGGCATCTGTTCAAACGAGAATGTTTGGTTGCTGTTACCAGTAAGGGCACTTTTTGAAGACATTATTGAATGCAATGATAATTAAATAAACAGGGATTCTTCAAAAAATCTGCTTGTATAGGAATTAGGGCATCTTACCCATCCAGAAATATCAGCATCCTCAGCCCGGATATATATATAGGCACTGCCGCCAGAATATTTAATTTTATTTACAGTACATACTTCGTAAGCATCTGTTGTATAGATAATATTTCCGTTAGGGGCGTTCTTTATATTCAATGATTTTGCACATTTCCACATATTTTGTCCACCAAGAAGGGGATTGTATGATTTGGAATAAGTGACAGGATATGTAGTTTTGGAAAGCTTCAGAGAGCTTCCGGAAAGTTTATAAGTTATGGTATATTGAATAGAACCGACTCCTCCTGGCATTGACTGCATACGGATTTGAATGTAATTTGCACCAACTTTTTGAGTAAAACTATTATGGCGAGCATTGAAAGCACCTTTACGATGCGACATTAAATTGACAGCAGATACAAGTTTTCCAGATTTATAAGTCAATAATTTGTCGTAATCAATGTGATCATTATCAATGTCTTGGCATTTTAGCTTCAAAAAATAGTTTATTTCCTATTGAGAGTATAAAGTAATCTGCATTTACAAGATATATAGTTTTGGGT
>ENA-OQKT01000166-OQKT01000166.1-human-gut-metagenome-genome-assembly--contig:-NODE-166-length-12416-cov-2.839450_pt1 | contig 12416 bp, 10 predicted proteins | sample MGYA00242650_ERZ504801 | MGnify/ENA primary metagenome ERZ504801 (study PRJEB26092, sample SAMD00036396) | human gut metagenome | host: Homo sapiens | study: EMG produced TPA metagenomics assembly of...
TTTGCACAGAAAAATCTCAGAGTGCTTGATTACAGTATTATCGGGAAAAATAAAAATGTAGTAAAATTAAAACTTCTCGATCCGCAGGGGATTTCAGTGGAAGGCATTTATTTCGGAGAAGCAGAGGATTTTGTGAACTTTATCAGGGAAAAAGACAGTATTTCTGTTACTTATTATCCGGAGATCAACAGATTCAGGGGACGAGAGAGTCTTCAGATCATTATTCAGAATTACTGTTAATATTACCGCCTGTTTTGTAACCGCCGGTAAGCCTGGAAATACAAATGTCAGGGCTTAACAGTAACTTGATTCTGAAATAAAAAGGTGATATACTATAAAATATTTATGAGCGAACAGCAATATAACACACACTGGAGGAGAAATAAAATGAAGAAAATTGAAGATTATGTATTAAGTATACCGGATTTTCCTGAACCGGGGATTATTTTCAGAGATATTACAAGTGTTCTGCAGGATGCGGATGGCCTGCAGCTGGCAATCGACTCCATGCAGGACTGCCTTAAGGATATAGATGTGGACGTGATTGCAGGAACAGAGTCCAGAGGCTTTATTTTTGGTGTACCGATCGCATATAATCTTCATAAACCATTTGTACCGATTCGTAAAAAAGGCAAACTTCCCCGCGAAACAGTATCTGTAAGCTATGATTTGGAATATGGCAGTGCAGAGATTGAAATGCATAAAGATTCCATAAAACCAGGTCAGAAAGTGGTTATCGTTGATGATCTGATCGCAACAGGCGGTACGATCGAAGCAGCGATCAAGCTGGTGGAACAGCTTGGCGGTGAGGTTGTCAAGGTTGTATTTCTCATGGAACTTGCAGGTTTAAAGGGACGCGAAAGACTGAATGGGTATGATGTAGCGTCCGTAATTTGTTATGATGGTAAATAAGCACAGCTGATTGTGCAGGACAGGCAGGTGGGAGCATATGACAGAGATAACAAAAAGTACAGAAGCAAAAAAAGATGAAATGCAGGTTGAAAAAGAGAAGCTGGAATCTGTAAAGAGAGCAGATGCGGCAGTAAAGACCATGCATGATTTTACAAGTCCGGAGGTGCTTTATAAAGAACTGATAAACAGTGTTCTGAAGTATCATCCATCAACAGATATTTCCATGATAGAGAAGGCATATAAGGTTGCAAGTGAAGCTCATGAAGGACAGAAAAGAAAGTCCGGAGAGCCATATATCATTCATCCTTTGTGTGTTGCCATCATTCTGGCAGATCTGGAACTTGACAAAGAAACGATAGTTGCAGGTCTTCTTCATGATGCAGTTGAAGATACCTGGATGACCTATGAGGAAGTGGAGAAGGAATTTGGTTCAGAGGTTGCACTTCTTGTGGATGGTGTTACCAAGCTGGGACAGTTATCTTATTCTGCGGATAAAGTAGAAGTTCAGGCAGAGAACCTCAGAAAGATGTTTCTTGCCATGGCTAAGGATATCAGAGTTATTCTGATCAAGCTTGCAGACCGTCTTCATAATATGCGTACCTTACAGTATATGCGTCCTGAAAAGCAGCAGGAAAAGGCCAGAGAGACCATGGATATTTATGCTCCTATTGCCATGCGTCTGGGTATTTCCAAGATAAAGGTAGAGCTGGATGACCTGTCGCTGAAATACCTTAAGCCGGAGGTATATTATGACCTGGTGCATAAGGTTGCCCTGCGTAAAAGCGAGAGAGAACAGTTTGTAGGTGCGATCGTAAAAGAAGTTAAGAAGCATATGGATGATGCCAATATTAAGGCACAGGTGGACGGACGTGTAAAACACTTTTTCAGCATCTACAAGAAGATGGTAAATCAGGATAAGACTATTGATCAGATTTATGATTTATTTGCTGTCCGTATTCTTGTAGATACAGTGAAGGATTGTTATGCTGCCCTTGGTGTAATCCATGAGATGTATAAGCCAATTCCGGGACGGTTTAAAGATTATATTGCCATGCCGAAACCCAATATGTATCAGTCATTGCATACCACATTGATCGGACCCAACGGACAGCCCTTTGAAATCCAGATCCGTACTTATGAAATGCACAGAACTGCAGAATATGGTATCGCTGCACACTGGAAATATAAGGAGTCGTCTGACGGAAAAGCTCCTGTAGGTAAGAGTGAGGAAGAGAAACTGAACTGGCTGCGTCAGATTCTGGAATGGCAGAGAGACATGTCTGATAACAAAGAATTCATGAGTCTTCTGAAGAATGACCTGGATCTTTTTGCGGACAGTGTTTACTGTTTCACTCCACAGGGAGATGTTAAAACACTTCCAAGCGGTTCTACACCGGTGGATTTTGCGTACAGTGTTCACAGTGCAGTCGGAAATAAGATGGTAGGTGCCAGAGTTAACGGTAAGCTGGTTCCGATTGAATATGAGATCAAAAACGGCGACCGTATTGAAATCATTACTTCACAGAATTCTCAGGGACCAAGCCGCGACTGGCTGAAACTGGTTAAGAGTACTCAGGCAAAGAACAAGATTAACCAGTGGTTCAAGAAGGAATTAAAAGAAGATAATATCCTTAAGGGCAAGGAGATGCTTGCGCAGTATGCGCGTGCAAAGGGATTTAAGATCGCAAATTATACAAAAACCCAGTATCTGGAGGCTGTTTTGCGTAAATATGGTTTCAGGGACTGGGATTCAGTACTTGCTGCAATTGGTCATGGCGGATTGAAAGAAGGTCAGGTTTTCAATAAGCTGGTAGAGGCTTATGATAAGGAAAATAAGAAGAATCTGACAGACGAGCAGGTTCTTGAGGCTGCTTCTGAGACACAGGAAAAGCTTCACATTGCCAAGAGTAAGAGCGGCATTGTGGTAAAAGGAATCCATGATGTGGCAGTCCGTTTTTCCAAGTGCTGTAATCCAATCCCGGGTGATGAGATTGTAGGTTTTGTTACAAGAGGACGTGGAATCACAATTCATCGTACAGATTGTGTCAATGTGCTGAATATGTCTGAGACAGACAGGACACGACTGATTGAGGCAGAGTGGCAGCAGCCTGATACCAAGGAAAAAGAGAAGTATATGGCTGAGATTCAGGTTTATGCAAATAACCGTACAGGGCTTCTTGTGGATCTTTCTAAAATATTTACAGAACGTAAGATCGACCTGCGAAGTATCAACAGCCGTACAAGCAAGCAGGAGAAGGCAACTATTTCCATGAGTTTTGAGATTGGAAGCAAAGAGGAACTGCGTTCCCTGCTCGAGAAGATCCGTCAGGTAGAGAGTGTCATTGACGTAGAGAGAACTACAGGCTGATCATGGAAAAATCTGCTGGAACATTATTTTATGGAACTGCTGCAGATTGACAGAAAGGAATAACATGAAGAATTTAGAATTACAGAAATGTATATTAGGACCTGTATATACAAATTGCTATCTCCTTAAGAATAAAGAAACCGGAGAACTGATCATTGTTGATCCCGCAGATTGTCCGGAGAAGATTGAAATGAAGATTTCCCGGATGAATGGAAAACCGGTGGCGATTCTTCTTACCCATGGACATTTTGACCACATTCTGGCTGCACAGGCAGTAAAGGAGAAATATAATATTCCGATTTATGCCTGTCATCAGGAAGAGGAGATGCTCCGCGAACCTTCGATCAATATGACTGTACATTATGGACAGGGATGTTCTATTGTGCCGGATGTATTTCTGGAGGATCTGGATGTTATCAGACTGGCGGGATTTTCCGTTCAGATGATCCATACACCGGGACATACCAAAGGAAGCTGCTGTTATTATCTGAAAGATGAAGGTGTATTGTTCAGCGGTGATACAGTGTTCTATGGCTCTGTTGGAAGAACGGATTTTCCGGGTGGAAGTACAGCAGAAATCGTGAGAAGTCTCCATAAACTGGTAGATTCGCTTCCTGAAGAGACCGAGGTTTTCCCCGGACATGATGCATCTACCACTATTGGTTATGAAAAGAGGTATAATCCATTTGTGTAAAATAGGCATTCTGTTTGAGAACAGAGATTTTGAACATGATGTTTATGAACTGATCAAAGCGTTTTATCCCGAAGCGGAGATACATACTCTTTATGAAAATGCTGAAGCAGAGTATGACCTCCGCTTCAGTGTGGAACGGGATAATGACAGTTATATCATAAAATACGAAAGGACAGAGAATCTGTCGAAACAGGAAACAGAGCAAAAAGGGGTAATTTCCGCAGACATACTTTCTAAAGAGAATGCAGGCTGTGGAATACAGGATGCTCATGCTCTGAGAAAAGAGAATAAAGATAATATCAAATATGCTCTGTATCAGTTGTTGGTAAAACTGACGGGCAGAACTCTTCCATGGGGAAATCTGACAGGAATACGTCCTGCCAAACTGGCAATGGGAATGATCGAATCCGGAATGAAAAATACGGAAGCAGCCCGGGAGATGCGTGAGAGATATCTGGTAAGTCCGCAGAAAAACAGCGCTTGCCATCACTATTGCAAACAGGGAAAGAGAGATTCTGAAGGATATTGACTATGAAAATGGATACAGCCTTTATATTGGAATCCCGTTTTGCCCAAGTATCTGTCTGTATTGTTCCTTCAGCTCCTATCCGCTGAAAGTGTGGGAGAAGAGAACAGATGAATATGTGGAAGCTCTCTGCCGGGAGGTAAGAGAGACTGCTCTTATGATGAAGGGAAGAAAACTGGACACCATCTATATTGGCGGCGGTACCCCGACTACACTGCTTCCACATCAGATCCGTAAGCTCCTGGATACAGTGGGAGAAGCTTTTTGGCTATGAAGGACTGGCAGAGTTTACTGTGGAAGCCGGCAGACCGGACAGTATTACACGTGAAAAGCTGATGGCGATCAGGGAGTATCCGGTAACAAGAATTTCCGTAAATCCACAGACTATGAATCAGGAAACCCTGGATATTATCGGCCGCAGACATACTGTGGAGCAGACAAAAGAAGCGTTTCATCTGGCACGAGAGCTGGGATACGATAACATTAACATGGATCTGATCGTAGGTCTTCCGGGTGAGGATATTCACATGGTAGAGCGGACTCTTGAACAGGTTCGTGAACTGGCACCGGACAGTATTACCGTACATTCACTGGCAGTGAAACGTGCAGCAAGGCTGAATATTTTTAAAGAGAAATATCAGGAAATGTCTTTTGAGAATAATCAGGAGATTATGGATCTGACCATGAAAACCGCATATGAAATGGGAATGGGTCCTTATTATCTGTACAGACAGAAGAATATGAAGGGAAATTTTGAAAATGTTGGCTATGCAAAGGTTGACAAAGCGGGAATTTACAATATACTGATTATGGAGGAAAAACAGCCTATCATCGCACTGGGGGCAGGCGGTTCTTCCAAGCTGGTCTTTGACCATGGACAGAGAATTGAACGTGTGGAGAATGTAAAAAGACGTTTCTAATTATATTTCCCCGCATTGATGAGATGATCGAGAGAAAACGGACAGCAATAGCTACCTGGCTGTAGGATGTGGAGGGTAACATTTTGGACACAGTACAAAAAGACAGCGGCAGGTTCACAGCAGAGGATCCTGGAATTTGACCTTGCTTCTGAACTGCATCATGGAATGCTGGTAAGTAATCTGGCTTATGCGGTTGCAGAGGAGATGGGACTGCCGCATGAACAGTGCTATGAGCTTGCAATAGCAGGAATGCTCCATGATATAGGAAAGCTGAAGCTGACAAGTTATATTAACGGACAGGAGCAGGATCCTCTGGTGATCGAGGAACTGAAGTATGTCCGGATGCATTCTACATTGGGATATGAGGAACTTAAAGGGCAGGGATATTCGGATTTTGTATTGGAGAGTATCCTGTACCATCATGAGAATTATGATGGCAGTGGATATCCGTCCAATAAAGCAGGTGATGACATACCCATAGGTGCCCGGATACTCAGAGTCTGCGATGTATATGCAGCATTGATCTCTGACAGACCATACAGAAGAGGATTTGATATTTCTTCAGTTATGGAGTTGATGATCGATGAAGTAAAAAATTTTGATATGCAGGTTTTTCTTGCGTTTCAGAGAGTGGTTCATAATGGAGACGGGCAGAATTTTTATAAAAGAGGAGGACAACATGGCATTAAAGAAGAAACCGGTAACCGGTATGAAGGACATTTTACCAAAAGAGATGGAAATCCGTAATTATGTGATGAACATGATTCGTGAAACATACGGAACATTTGGCTTTTCATCTATAGAGACACCATGTGTGGAGCATATTGAAAATCTTTCCAGTAAACAGGGCGGAGAGAATGAGAAACTTATTTTCAAGATCCTGAAACGTGGGGAGAAACTGAAACTTGCGGAAGCAGAGAAAGAAAGTGATCTGGTTGACTCCGGACTTCGCTACGATCTGACTGTGCCGCTTTCCAGATATTATTCCAACAACGCAAATGAGCTTCCGGCTCCTTTTAAGGCACTTCAGATGGGCAATGTGTGGAGAGCAGACAGACCGCAGAGAGGACGTTTCCGTCAGTTTATGCAGTGTGATATTGATATTCTGGGTGAGTCTACTTATCTGGCTGAGATCGAACTGGTTCTTGCTACCACAACGTTGCTCGGAAAGCTGGATTTCCATAACTTTACGATTCGCATCAACGACAGAAAAATCTTAAAAGCGATGGCGCAGTACAGTGGATTCCCACAGGAAAGCTTTGACACTGTGTTTATCATTCTGGACAAGATGGACAAGATTGGTCTGGAAGGTGTTGCAGAAGAACTGGAGAAAGAAGGATTTGCCAAAGAAAGTATTGACACTTATCTTGGACTTTTCAAAGAAATCACTTCTGATATCGAAGGTGTTCGCTACTGTAAAGAGAAATTAAAAGATGTTCTGGATCCAAAGGTTGCTGAGGACCTTGAAACAATCATTTCTACTGTAGATTCTGTTAAGACAGCAGATTTTAAGATGTCTTTCGATCCGACTTTGGTACGTGGAATGTCTTATTATACAGGACCGATTTTTGAAATCTCTATGGATGAGTTTGGCGGCAGCGTAGGCGGCGGTGGACGCTATGATGAGATGATCGGTAAATTTACAGGAAACAATACATCTGCCTGCGGATTTTCAATTGGATTCGAGAGAATCGTAATGCTTCTTCTTGAGAGAAATTATGAAATCCCGACAAAGAATGGTAAGAAAGCATATCTTATCGAGAAGAATATGCCGGCAGACAAGATGCTGACGATTCTGAAACAGGCTCAGGAAGAGCGTAATGCCGGAACACAGATCAATATTTCTATTATGAAGAAGAATAAGAAATTCCAGAAAGATCAGATGACAGCAGAGGGCTATACAGAGTTTGTAGAATTCTTTAAAGACAGAATGTAATAATTCGTAACTGTTCAGCAACATTGCGAGATAGCAGACTGCCGGATAGTTACAACAATTCTTATAATATAGAAAGCATGAAAAGAGGAAAGAAACATGGCTGAAAGTATGCAGGGACTGCACAGAACATGCCGATGTGCAGAAGTAACAAAGGAAATGATCGGCAAAGAAGTTGTCCTTATGGGATGGGTTCAGAAAGCCCGCGATAAAAGGCGGAATTATTTTCGTAGATTTAAGAGACCGTTCCGGTATCATGCAGCTGATTTTTGAGAATGGCAGCATTGATGAAGAAGGTTTTGCAAAAGCAGGTAAGCTGAGAAGTGAATTCGTAATCGCTGTTACCGGTGTGGTAGAAGAAAGAGGCGGCGCTGTTAACAAGAATCTTGCAACAGGTGAAATTGAGCTTCGCGTAAAATCCCTTCGTGTTCTGTCTGAAGCAGAGGTACCTCCGTTCCCAATTGAAGAGAACAGCAAGACAAAAAGATGAAATCCGTCTGAAATATCGTTATCTTGACTTAAGAAGACCTGACCTTCAGAAGAATATTATGCTTAAGAGTAAAGTCATGATGCTTACAAGACAGTTCTTCGCAAAAGAAGGATTCCTTGAAATTGAAACTCCGATGCTTGGTAAGAGTACACCGGAAGGTGCAAGAGATTATCTGGTACCGTCTCGTGTTCATCCGGGACATTTCTATGGTCTGCCACAGTCTCCGCAGCTGTACAAACAGCTTCTGATGTGCTCTGGTTATGACCGTTATATTCAGATTGCAAGATGTTTCCGTGACGAAGACCTTCGTGCGGACAGACAGCCGGAATTTACCCAGATCGATATGGAACTCTCTTTTGTAGATGTTGATGACGTAATTGATGTAAATGAGAGATTCCTTGCTTATCTGTTCAAGGAAGTACTTGATATTGATGTAAAACTTCCAATCCAGCGTATCACATGGCAGGAAGCTATGGACAGATTTGGTTCTGATAAACCGGATATGCGTTTCGGAATGGAACTTCATGATGTAAGTGATGTAGTTAAAAACTGTGGATTCAGCGTGTTTACTTCTGCGTTGGAAAATGGCGGCAGTGTTCGTGGTATCAATGCAGAAGGACAGGGCGCTATGCCACGTAAGAAAATTGACAAACTGGTTGAGTTTGCCAAAGGTTACGGTGCAAAAGGCCTTGCATACATTGCAATCGCTGAAGATGGCACAAGAAAATCTTCTTTTGCTAAATTCATGACAGATGAAGAGATGGATGCTCTGGTAGCAGCTATGGATGGTAAAGCAGGAGACTTACTTCTGTTTGCAGCAGATAAGAAGAAACTGGTTTATGATGTACTTGGCGCACTTCGTCTGGAACTTGCAAAGCAGATGGATCTTCTTGATAAGAATGAGTATCGTTTCGTATGGGTAACAGAGTTCCCGCTTCTTGAATGGAGTGAAGAAGAGAATCGTTTCACAGCAATGCATCATCCATTTACCATGCTTATGGAAGAGGACCTTCCACTTCTGGATACAGATCCTGGAAAAGTTCGTGCAAAAGCATATGATATCGTATTAAACGGTAATGAAATTGGTGGAGGAAGTGTCAGAATCCATCAGGATGATATTCAGGAGAGAATGTTTGAAGCACTCGGATTCACAAAAGAAGCTGCTCACGAGCAGTTCGGATTCCTTCTGGACGCATTCAAATATGGAGTTCCGCCTCACGCCGGACTGGCATACGGACTTGACCGTCTGGTAATGCTTATGGCGAAAGTTGACAGCATCCGTGACGTAATCGCATTCCCGAAGGTTAAAGATGCTTCCTGTCTGATGACTCAGTCTCCGAGCCGCGTAAGCGAGGAGCAGTTAAAAGAACTGGAACTGGAAGTAAGACCGGAGGAAGTAACTGAATAAGGATGGAGCTTACAATTCAGACGTTTTTGATTGTATGCCCGTTGGTATTCCTTGCAGGATTAGTTGATTCTATCGCAGGCGGGGGTGGTTTGATCTCCCTGCCTGCGTATCTGCTTGCAGGGGTTCCGATGCACAATGCGATAGCAACGAATAAATTATCCTCGGCAACTGGGACAGCGATTTCAACAGCACGTTTATGTAAGAATAAATTTGTAGACTGGGGAGTTGCACTGCCATGTATTTCCATGGCTCTTGTCGGTTCTTTTGCAGGCGCTCATATTGCGCTTCTTGCCAGTGATAAGATATTAAAATGGATGCTGATTCCAGTACTTCCTATTGTTGCGTTTTATGTAATGAAGAAGAAAAATCTGGATGATAACAGCAATGTAGAGATTTCCCGAAAGAAACAGTGGATTTTGTGTGCGGTGTGTTCTCTGGCTGTTGGCTGCTACGATGGCTTTTATGGGCCGGGAACTGGTACGTTTCTGCTTATTTTATATACAGGAGTAGCAAAACTTCCCGTAGCGAAAGCTTCCGGAACTATGAAACTTGCAAATCTTTCTTCTAATATAATGGCATTAGTTGTTTTTTTATTTAGTGGAAAGATTGTCATATATCTTGGACTTGCAGCTTCTGTTTTTTTCCATTGCAGGGCATTATGTAGGATCTGGAATGGTAATGAAAAATGGAAATAAAATCGTAAGACCGATTATTCTGATCGTTCTGGTTTTACTGTTTATCAAAATTATAACGGGGATGTAAAAAGAATAAGACAAAGATTAAAAAGACCACCATATCATAGAATGATTCGGGAAAGGAACATTTCTGTGATATGGTGGCCTTTTTAGTTGTTTAACCAAACTGCGAAGCAGTTATTTGGTTATGAGCAAGTAGCGGAAGCGGATTGCGAATATCCGATTGACTAATCGTTAATTGGAACTGCTTTCAGTAGAAGTATTATCATCTGTCTGCTTATCTGTATCGGCAGAAATATTTTCATCCTCAGAATCAGAAGTCTCGAGAGGAGAATCTGTCAAAGTACCGAAAATAGCATTTCCCAAAGTATTTCCCTCATCCTGAAGTTTCCAGGATACCCCATCATTGAGTAGAACAAAATCTACATCATTGACGGTAGTAACGGTATTATCATTGATGCTGTTCAGAAGAATTTCGAAAGATTTCTCGTATCGTTTCTGGGAGCCATCGATAACTGCGTCAGCAGAAGCCAGATATTTATCAAGCTTTTCCTGATAATCAGCCAGGATCGAATCACTGTCAAAGGTTGTAATTTCAGTTGTAACAGTGGCATTGTATCCATTTTCACTGCTGGATTTAATGACATAATTAAAATTTTTATGAATCTGTTCGGCAAGTGCTGAGGCAATGGAATTTTTTGCAGTATCGGATGTATTCATGATATTTACTACACCCAGATAAGATGTCATTTCTTTCAAATCCAGTTTCTGTAGAGTGTCAAGATATACGGTCAGGGTATCTTCCGGTGAAAGGATATCCGGATCTGCCAGATCAGCTATAAGACCGCCGACAAGGTCATCTTCCAGAGAATTGGTACGCTGGATCTTCCATTTTTCCTTTTTATCATTGCCTGTATTGACAAGCTGTATGTTACAGTCTGTCTCAGCTGTATCATAGTCATTTGTGTTTAAAAGATGATTCAGGATCAGATAATGAGCCTCAAGAGATCTGGAAGAATCTTTGATATTTCCTTTTTGTGCCTGGGCTGACTCTGTGATCTGTGTCCGGAGAAGTTCTGCTTTAAAATCTCTGGCAAGAACTTTGGAATCGATTGTGGTCAGTTTGACAGAAACAGTGGCAGAATGATTGGCTGTGCCGACGATGACATCCGAAATTTTGTAATTAAATTTCCGGAAAAAGAGAGAAAAGGTTTTATTGATTTCATCAGTTAAATCAGTATTCTCTGTGGCATCGGGGAACAGCTCTGTATAGGGTATGTATTTTTGCGTAGTTTCTGAATCGAGATTTTTTAACTGATCCAGTTCATTTCTGACTACACTCTTTACATCTGACTCATTTTTGCGGAAACAGCCGCTGCTTACAGATACAGCAAAAAGAAAAAATAAGACAGAGAAAAGAAGAATCAGGTGTTTGTTTATATTCATACGTGTTCTTTCCTTTCACAGTGCTTTTCTGTGCAACTGTTTGACAGTTTACTTTTCTGTTTATTTTAACAGATTTTGTACTGACTGTCAAAAAAGTGAAAAAGGTGAACGAAATTCATAAGAAAAACGTGAAAAAATTGTGAAAAATGTTGCCATTTAGTTACAAAGCTTTTATTTTAAGACGGAATCTGATATGATAGGAAAATGAATAATAATAATATAAAGAAGCAGTAGTGTATAATAGATGTTAGCCTGAACAAGGTGACAATATCAAGGAGGCAATTTATGAAGAAACGTATTATTATCGTTTTGGGAATCCTGATCGCAGCAGGTGGTATCGGAACCGGAGTCTGGTATCACTTTAAAGGAAACGGTCAGAGTGGAACCGGTGATTCTATTGTGTATGTGTCAAAAGTAAGTGTGATCACCGGATCTGAAACAACAGCGGTAAATCGGTTTGCCGGTGTGGTAGAACCGCAGAAAACTGTAAACGTAAAAATAGAAAGTGGACGAAAAGTAAAAGAAGTGGAAGTTAAGACCGGAGAAGAGGTAAAGGCCGGACAGCTTCTTTTTGAATATGATCTCAGCAGTATTGAGGATGATCTGAAGCAGGCGCAACTGGATCTGGATAGATTAAAAAATGAACAGATCAGCCTGACAGAACAGATAGCTACGCTGGAAGCGGAGAAGAAAAAAGCAAAGGCCGAAGATCAGTTGTCCTATACCATTGAAATCGAGACTAACAAAATGAATCTCAAGAAGAATGAATATAGTCAGAAGAGTAAACAGTCTGAAATTGATAAACTTCAGAGCGCAACACAGAATACAGAGGTTCGAAGTGAAATAGATGGTGTGATACAGAAAATTGACACTTCCAAAATGACAAGTGACGACGGTGATTCTGTGGATGACAGCAGTGCAATGGACAGTAGCATGTCGTCAGGTGACGGAAGTTCGGACAGTTCTGCATTTATTACAATTCTCAGTACAGGTGCTTACAGAGTAAAAGGTAAAGTTAATGAAC
>ENA-OQKT01000168-OQKT01000168.1-human-gut-metagenome-genome-assembly--contig:-NODE-168-length-12276-cov-2.948638_pt1 | contig 12276 bp, 7 predicted proteins | sample MGYA00242650_ERZ504801 | MGnify/ENA primary metagenome ERZ504801 (study PRJEB26092, sample SAMD00036396) | human gut metagenome | host: Homo sapiens | study: EMG produced TPA metagenomics assembly of...
GCGCCGGGTCGTCCGGCAGGGCTTCGAAGCCGCGGAACGTGTATTCGGCGGCACGAAGGCCTTGCCTTCCTTGTGGTGTTCTGCGCGGCGGCGGCCTTGAAGTTGTGCATGCAGTAGCTGGGTGCGGCGCCGGGAACGTTGTCGTTCAGCGCGTTCCACTGGTAGGGAATCACCTGGGTGCGCACGAGTTCCTGCCGCGATGCCCAGAACGGATCGGTGACGGTGGCGTCGCGCAATGCGATTGGATGGCTGGTGCGATTGGTGGTAGTCATGAGTGCAAGCGCTCCTTAGTGCATCGTTGTCTTGTTAACGCTCACAATCCATTATTCCACGGGTTGCTCCAAAGTATATTCCGCATGGCGGCATGTCCGACGGGAATCCCACCGCGGCAGCCGGCCCAAGATGGCTGCGCGACCGTTGGGCAGGCATTTCGGATTGCGGATATACGGGCTAAGGGGCAGAGCAGCTAGCCGCCGGGGCTGGCGGCCGGCTGCTCAGACCTTGATCATGGCGTACTGCGATTCGTAGAGCCGGTAGTAGGCGCCATGGCGGGCGAGCAGCTCGGCATGGTTGCCCTGCTCCACGATCTGCCCGTGGTCGATGTAGCAGATCTCATCCGCATTCTCGATCGTGGACAGGCGGTGCGCGATGATGAAGCTCGTGCGTCCCTTGAGCAGATGGTTCAGACCGGCCTGCAGCGCCTCCTCGGTACGCGTGTCGATATTCGACGTGGCCTCGTCGAGAATCAGGATGCGCGGGTCGGCGAGCAGCACGCGCGCGAACGCGATGAGCTGGCGTTGGCCCGCGGACAGGGTCGAACCGCGCTCCTCCACCACGGTGTCGTAGCCGTCTGGCAGTTCCATGATGAATTCGTGCGCATGCACGGCCTTGGCAGCGGCCACGATCTCCTCGTCGGTGGCGTCCAGTTTGCCGTAGCGGATGTTCTCACGCACGTTGCCGGAGAAGATGAACGTGTCCTGCAGCATGACGCCCATCTGCCGGCGCAGGCTTTCCAACGTCACGGAACGCACGTCGTGGCCGTCGATCGTCACCGAGCCTTCGGCGACGTCGTAGAAACGCGACAGCAGGTTGATGATCGTGGTTTTGCCGGCACCCGTAGGACCGACCAGCGCGATCGTCTTGCCTGGCTCGACATGCAGATCGACCAGGTTCAGGATGTTGCGGCCGTCCGGCTCGTAGCGGAAGACGACGTCGTTGAAGTCGACGCGACCCTCGATCTGCGGCAGATCGACGGCGTACGGCGCGTTACGGATCTCCGGCTGCACGTCCAGCGTCTCGAAGATGCGTTCAAGATACGCGGAGCAGGTGATCAGCTGGTTGTAGAAGTTGCCGATGCTGATCACCGGGTTCCAGAAGTTGTTCGCATAGCCGACGAACGCGATGAGCACGCCCGTACTCACCTCCACTCCCCCAAAACCGGTGACGCCGACGAAGTAGATGAGCGCGATGGTCATGACGGAAATCGTCTGGATGCCCGGCCACATGAGGAACTGGATGTGCACGGCCTTCATCCACGAGGTACGCACATCGTTCTGCTGCTCCTGGAACGTCTTGAATTGCGCGGCCTCCTGGGCGAAGGTCTGTGTGGTTTTCACGCCGGCGATCGACTCGTGGATGTACGCGTTGAGATTGCTCTGCTTGTTGGACAGCACCTGGTAGGCGCGACGCTGGAAATGCTGCAGCACCAGCACCCATGCGATGAGGAAGGGGAACAGCGCGAGGCTGAACAGCGCCAATCGCCAGTCGATGACGAACATGACCACCAGTGTGATGAGGAACGTGAACACATCGGAGATCACATTGATTAGGCCGGAGCTCAACGTATCGGACAGCGTGTTCACATAGTTGACCACGCGGATCAGGATTTTGCCGTGCGGGCGTGAATCGAAATAGCTGAACGGCAGCGTCTGGATATGCGTGAAGATGTCGCGGCGCATGTCTTTGAGCATGAGCTGGCCGACGCGCGTGATCTCCACGGTACGGTAGCGCAATCCCAGTTCGAAGATCACGATCAGCACCGCAAGCAAGGCGGTCAGCTCGCCAAGCAGCGTGAGGTTTTTCGTCGGGATCGCACTGTCGATCATGACTTTCGTCAGGTACGGCACCACCACCGCGATGCAGCTCATCATCACCACGACCGCGAGGATGCGGACCACGCGTGCCATGTACGGCTTGAGATAGACGCCGATGCGGAGGATGTCATGCAGGTTGATCTGCTCCTCAAGTTCCTCATCCTCGCGGAACGTATTGCGTTTTGCCATGATGATCCTCCTTTCTAGTCGTCAAAACCCTGTGCGCGGCCGGCTTCGAGGCCCAGCTGCTTGCGGTAGATCTCCCAATATCGCCCATGCGCGGCCACCAGGTCGTCGTGGGTGCCGCGTTCCACCACGCGGCCATGTTCGAGCACGAGAATCAGGTCGGAATCCTTGATTGACGAGATGCGGTGCGCGATCGTCACAATTGTTTTCTTCTCGTCCAAATCACGCAGATGCTGTTGGATTTCCGCTTCCGTCTCCATGTCCACGGCGCTGGTCGTATCGTCCATGATGAGGATCGACGGGTTGTCGGCGAGCGCGCGTGCCAGGCTCAGTCGCTGTTTCTGCCCGCCGGACAGGCCGACGCCGCGTTCGCCGACGACGGTATCGTAGCCTTCCGGCATGCTGCGGATGAAGTTGTCCGCGCCGGCGATGGCGGCCATGCGGCGGATGTACTTTTCGTCGTATTCGCGCTGTTCGCCGGCACCGAAGCCGATGTTGCCGCCGATGGTGTCGGAGAACAGGAACGTGTCCTGCGCGACGATGCATACCTGCGATCGCAGGGTGGCGAGCGGCCAGTCGCGCGCGTCGATGCCGTCGATGAGCACGCGTCCCGCGGTCGGATCGTAGAATCGCGAAATCAGATTGACGAGCGTTGACTTGCCGGCGCCCGTCTCGCCGAGGATGCCGAGTTTTGAACCGGCGGGGATGTGGAAGTCGATGTCTTTGAGGATTGGGGTTTCCGGATCGTCGGGGAAGGCGAAGCTGACGTGCTGGAAGTCGACGTCGCCGGCGATGCGTGCGGGGCAGGCCGCGGACACCGCGGTGGCGCTGTCTGCTTCATGGCCGCCGTTGGTCCGGCCGTTGACTTGGCTGACGATAGCGACTGCCTGCTTGACGCTTTCCTCAGCGCCCGGCTTCTCCTGGATACGCGACTGCGAGGTCAGCAGTTTGCGAATCTTGATGCAGGACGCGTTGAAACGTTGCCAATCGTTGATCAGCCAGCCGGATTGGCGCACGGGACCATCGATCATCCACAGGTAGGAGTTGAACGCCACCAGGTTGCCGAGGGTCATATGGCCTGTGATGACCAGGAATCCGCCGAATCCCAAGGTGATGAGCTGCAGGGAGAAGCCGAGGCCGTCGAGCCATGGCATGTATCTGCGGCTGTTGTAGGCCTGGTCCATATTGCGCTGCATGTAGTCGTCGTTGCGCTCGTCGAATTTCTTGGTCTCGTACGGCTCGCGGACGAACGCTTTGACCACGCGGTTGCCTTCGATGTTTTCCTCGACCATCGAGTTCATTTCCGCTAGGGAATTGCGGATGGCGAAGAACAGCGGCCGCGCATGCGAGGACAGTCCGCGCGTCAGGATGAAGAGGAATGGCGTGATGCAGGCGAGCGCCAGGGCGAGACGCCAGTCGATGGTGAACATCATGGCGAGAGCGCCGATGAACATGACCACGCAGTCGAGCGCCTGATAGCTGACCCAGCTTAGCGCATGGCGGATGGCGTCCGTGTCGGACGTCATGCGGCTCATGATGTCGCCAGTGCGAGTGTGGTTGAAGTAGGTGAAGTCAAGTTCGTGGAGTTTTTCGAATTCGTCGCTGACGAGACGATAGATGGAGTTCTGTCCGAAGCGTTCCATCCACATTTGGCAGCCGTAACGGGAGCCGACACGCACCACGGTGAGCACGAGCATCATGACGCACAGTCGGGTCAGTTCGTCCACATGGCCTTGGGTGATGACACGGTCCACAATCAGTCCGGACAGCAGCGGGATGATGAGGGCCATGGTGTTGTTCACGCAGAACAGTACGACCGCGCCGGCCACGCGCGGCAGGTCAGGTTTGCAGTACGGCAGGATCCATGCAAGGTTGCCCGCCTGCTGGTTGCGTTTCGGATCGACATACATACGTAGCGTTCCTTCGAATTGTTTGCTTGGGTCTTGGTTGGGTTGTTGTTGGGTTGTGGTGTTGCGGCCATTCGTTGCCGCCACGATTCACGTCCGTCGTGTGTCGAGCGTCCCGTCACCGGCATGCCGCCGCCGGCCGAAACCCCTGTTCGGATTCGCAAACTCGACTTATTTTAAACGAACCGTACGCCGATGCAACAGATGCGTTTTCGGCGTGTCGCAATCATAATAAAATCAACATATATACCGTTACATACCACTGGTTTGCGGGTGCTGCGAAAACCGTCATCGGAGCCTGGCTCGCCGGAATCGGAGCATCGCATCGGAACATCGCACGATAATGGAATCAAGCTCGAACTATCGATACAAGCATCGGCGACGCACGTCGAGGAAAGGACGGCAAGGATGACGGACTTGGAGCGCATCCGCGCGAAGTTCGCTGCGGAATATGGCCTGTCGGAGGATATGCTCAGGAACGCGGAACGTTGGACGGAGACCACGGGCGACCTCGAAGGGGTTCCCGAGAACCTGCTGCCGGGCATTCTGGGAATGCGATTTGGCGCGATCGCCATCGATACGCCGCGTTCCGAACGCTGGAGCACGCCGGAAGACATCGATGTAATCGCCGACCTCGCCTACCTGCCGGATGGCGGGTACGATACGGCCGCGGGAGCGTGCCGCGGCCATTTGCTCGACCTGTATCTGCCGCATGACGCGGTATTGCGCGGTGGGCACACCCTGCCGGTGTACATCGATATCCATGGCGGCGGATTCACTTACGGATACAAGGAGCTGAACCGGAATTTCAACGTGCATCTCGCGGAACAGGGCTTCGCGGTGTTTTCATTGAACTATCGTCCGGCGCCGCAGACCGACTTGCGTGGGCAATTGGCCGATATCCAGGCGGCATTGCGTTGGATCGCAGCCCATATGGCCGATTATCCGGTCAATCCGAACGCGGTGTTCCTCACCGGCGATTCCGCAGGTGGCGCGTTGACGCTACTGACCTTGGCCATTGAAAACAATGCGGAAGCCGCGGCTGCGTTTGGCGTCGACAAGCCGTCCGGCATCCGATTCGCGGGTGCCGCTCCGGTGTGCGGCGCGTACAGTTCGGCGTCGTTGGAGACCATGGGCCGCAAGCTGACGGTCGGGTATGACCCGAACCGCCGTATCGGTCTTGAGCAGATGTTGGGCGTCGATTTCTTTGCGGGGCTCGAAGCCGCCGATCCGAAGTTCCTCACCGCTGAGGGTCTGGCGTTCAACGTCGATCTGCCACCCTTGCTCATCATCACCTGCGGCGACGATTTCCTTGAAGCCGACAATCTGGCGTTGGCCGCCGCCTTGTCGCGCAAAGGCGCCGATTTTGAATTGTTCGACCCGAAGCCGCGCCGCCATGAGACGTTGGGGCATGTGTTCGTCATCGGCATGCCATGGCTTGAGGAAAGCCGGGAATGCCTTGATCGAATCCGCCGCTTCTCATACGAACGCTGTTGAATAACGTGAATGGGGTGAATACTCCTCCGGAGTGCCCGCCCCATTCAATGGCCGTCGATGCCGCGACGCCGTATCAGCGGCGGACCATTTCCTCTTCGATCTGTTCGAGCGACTTGCCCTTGGTCTCAGGCACGAAACGCAGCACGAACGGGATGGACAGCGCGGAGAACACGCCAAAGATGGTGAACGGGCCGCCGACGTTGTTGCCGAACATGGCCAGCAGCATGAGGAAGAACTGGGAGACCACGAAATTGCCCAGCCAGTTGGCAGCGGAACCGAAGGAGCTGCCGATGCCGCGCACGCTCAACGGGAAGATCTCGCCGATGAGCACCCATGCGATCGGACCCCATGACAGCGCGAAGCCGAGGATATAGCAGGCGATCAGCACCATGGTCGGCACGGCCAGCGTGGCCACATCGCCGGTGAAGTTAAGCACGGCCAGCACCGCGAGGGCGATGGTCATCGTCACCGATCCGAAGATCAGCAGCTTCTTGCGGGGGAATTTGTCCATGATAAGCGTGGCCGCGATAGTGGCCACGAAGTTGACCACGCCAATGCCGACCGACACCCAGATGGCATGGTTTTCGGGGAATCCGAAGCCTTTGATGAACACCTGCGGCAGGAAGTAGATCACCGAGTTGATGCCCACGAGCTGCTGGAACAGCATGATGCCAATGGCGGCCACCAGCGCCGGACGAGCGATACGGAACAGTTCGCGCACGCCACCCTTGGTGTCCTGTGCGGCCACGGCCTTGATTTCGTCCAGCTCAATCTGCACCTGGGTCTGATCCACGTCCTTGCGAATCAGCGTAAGCACTTTGAAGGCGTTGCGGGTGTCGCCCTTGTTCACCAGATAACGCGGGGATTCGGGCAGCAACAGGCCGCCGAGCAGCAACAAGGCGGCCGGCACCAGCGCCGAACCGAGCATCCAGCGCCAGTCGCGGATGCCGAAGAGGTTGTGGTTCAGGAATCCGAGGTTGGAGGCGTAGGCCAGCAGAATGCCGAAGGTGACCATGAGCTGGAACAGCGTGGACAGCGAGCCGCGACGCTCCTTCGGCGCCAGTTCGGCCAAGTACGCCGGGGTCAGGGCGGAGGCCGCGCCGACGGCGAGACCGAGGATGATGCGGGCCACGACCATCATCAGGAATCCCGTGGATCCCGCGCACATGCCCGAACCGAGCAGGAACAGTATCGCCGCCAGAATCAGCAGCTTCTTGCGGCCGAAACGATCGGACAGCGCGCCGATGGACAGGGCTCCCGCGCAGGAACCGATCAACACGGATGATGTGATGAACCCGGTCTGAGCCACGGACAGGCCGAAATCGGATTCGATGAGCGGCGAGGCTCCGGAGATGATGCCGGTGTCGAAGCCGAACAGCATGCCTCCCAGCGCGCCGAACGTGAAGATGAACGCGCTGTTGAGCGGGAAACGTGTGGAAACGCCACGCCCCACCTCCCGCTCGACGGCGTCGATCGTCGCGCCGACCTCATGGATGCCGGCTTCCACCGCACCTTCGGCGTCGTGTACTGGATTGGACGTCTGCACCGCAGTCATGATTCCACCTTCCATTCCCATCGATCCTCATCGATATGAGATGCAGCAATCGCAGCAAACAAAAAAGACCTGGAACGACGTATAGTGACGTCGTTCCAGGTCTTGCCTCGCATTGAGTAGCAACCCTGCCGCGCTTGTATGCTGCGTATATTGCATTCAAGTGTAGGTCATGGCGGCATGCGACACTCCGATTTTTTAGAAAACGTTTACCGGTTATTTTTCAGTGCAGGAAAGCGTGAAGCACAGGCCAGCGGCACATGCTTTTCCCTCGTGCGGAGAGCCTCCTCGGATATCCACGAGCAAGCGGACCGAATCAAGCCGTCAAACCATCCACAAGCAAGCCGGCAAAAAGAAAGCCGGCGGAGAGAAGGCCGCCGGCTGAGAGAGAAGAGAGAAGAAGGGTTCAGTTATGGGATTCTTGAAAGAACCTCGCCAACAGCCGTAACCGTTGACATGTTCTATATAACCGCCCGACCCTTGGAGGAACGATGTGTGTTCCTGTCAATTCCCTGAGAATTTCGTAGCGGAAATGTCACGACGGTGCGAATTCGGGGGTTTATCCCACTGAATATCGCCCCAACGGCCTTCCTGCAGCTTGTTCAGCGCGGCAACAGACGATTGCACGGCATCTGCCGACACCGTCATGAAACGCCGCTATACAACACCGCCGCTCAACGACGCCGTGCACTCACACGCAATCGCGCATCTCACTCGGCGAATTTGTCGACGCGGCGATCGTAGGTCAGCAGGCCGTTGAGCTCCTCCTCCACGTCGGAAACCTGCGTATACACGTATCCCGCAAGTCCGCGCGATTCCAGTGCGGCCGCGGAGGCGAGCACGGAACGCACGGCGGCCCGCCAATCGTCGATCGAATCGTATTCACCGTAACCGTAGGCGCGCGACACCGCCGCATGCTCCGGTACGAGCTGCGCCAATCCGCCGAATTCCGAAATCACGAACGCGCGTACGCCGTGCCGTGCGACCGGCAGCACCACGTAATGCGCGGCCCTGCGGCGACGGCGGTGCTTCTTCTCGAATTCGGCCACGTATCCGCGCAACGGACCCTTGTCCGGGTAGATTTCCAGCGGCCGGAAATAGTTGTGCACGCTATGGAAGTCGCCGCAATGCTGGTCGTACCAGCCGCTCGTCGCGTCGATCGGACGGGTCGGATCGAGCGCGTGGATGCGTTCGGCTGCATCGCACGCGTCGAATTGGCCCCAGCCTTCGTTGAACAGCGTCCACGTCACGATGGAGGGGTGCCCGCCGAGCATGTGCACCATCGCGTCGCACGTACGCGACCAGTCGCGCCGGTAGATCGGGTCGTCCGCGCCGAGCGCCGTGAAATGTTTGGCGGTGTCGTCACGGAATTTGTTCCATGTGGAGCGGATGAGCGTCGGCTTGCGATTCGTGGTCCACGCATTGTATTCGCCGTCCGTGCCGCCGCCGGACACCGCGTCCTGCCAGACGAGCATGCCGAGGCGGTCGCAATGGTAGTACCAGCGGGCCGACTCGATTTTGATGTGCTTGCGCAGCATGTTGAAGCCGGCGTTTTTCATGGCCGTGATGTCATGCGTCAGCGCCTCGTCGTCGGGCGCGGTCATGAGGCCGTCCGGCCAGTAGCCTTGGTCGAGCACGCCTTTGACGAAGAGCGGCTTGCCGTTGAGATGGAAGCGCGCCACCCCCTTCGTATCCGGTTTGATTTCGACGGAACGGAACGCGCAGTAGGAACTTACGACATCCATCGGCTGCGATTGCGCGACCGCCGCATCACCCGCCGTTTCCGCGGGTTTCGCCGACCCGTATCGCAATTCGGCCCGCACGTCATACAGATACGGATCGGCCGGCGACCACAGATGTTCGGCAGCTGTTGCGATTTCCGCACGCACCTTGCGCACGCCCGCCGGCAGCGTCTCATCCGCCACCACCGTGCCGTCCGCAGGGTCGGTGACGACGATGTGCAGTTTCGCGTTCGGCTTGTCGCCGCCGATTTCCGCACGGACGAACAACTTGCCGTCGGATGCCCCCTTGAGTGTCAGCGTGCGCAGGTAGGCTTCCGGCACGATTTCCAGCCAGACGCTTTGCCAAATGCCGCTTTGCGCGGTGTACCAGATGCCTTCGCGCTCGATTTTCTGCTTGCCGCGCAACTGCGTGCCCGAATCGTTCGGATCGTAGACGCACAGCGCGATTTCAAACGCGTCATCAGGGTCGATAAATGCCGAAATATCGACGTCGAACGGCAGGTAGCCGCCGACGTGCGTGCCCGCGAGCTGGCCGTTGACATAGCAGGCGCAGACATAATCGACCGCTTCGAAATGCAGGATGAGGCGATTCGCGTCGCCGATCTGCCGGACCGTTTCCTCTCCGCCGAGCGTGACGGGATGCACGACGGTGCGGTACCACAGCAGGTTGTCGGGGTAAATGGTCTGGTGCACGCCGGACAGCGCGGATTCCGGCGAGAACGGTACGAGGATCTTGCCGTCGAACGTTTGCGGAATGGCGGTTTCCTTGACTGCGCGGACCGCTTCGTCGCGGGTCAGCATCGCCGCCGTTTTGCGCCATTTCGGCGCGGTCTCATCTTCCGGAATGGACGCGATCGCGTAATCCCACCAGCCATTGAGCATGGTGCAGTTGTCGCGTACCATGGTCGGGCGCGGGTGCTCGCCGAGTATGGGGGTACGACCCTCGTCCAGCGTGCGTTCGCCTTCCTCGGCGGGATTGAACGCCTTGTTGCCGGCGCGCGCGGACAGCCATTCATGGTCGATTCGTTCACCCCACGGTGTCCACAACTGCTGCAGCGGCTCACGGGAACGCATTTTCGTAGGCGCGGCCTTCAGTACGCGTTTGATATCCAGCATAAAGCGCCCCTTCCTGCAGCCTTGCATATCTCCGCTCTCATTGTAAATGGCGGTCGCGTTAAATGGCAGATGAATGGCAAGCGATTTTTGCAGGAAAGTGCGCGAATGTGCCGGAAGGCATAGGAAAGCAGAAGAATGGCGATTCAAAAGCCACGCGATATGTCACGATTTGAAAAAGTGCTGTAATTTTCAAATCGTGACACATGTAGGGGGTTGCGTGTTGAAATCAGCCTTCGAGCTTGGCCTTTTCAGCGGCGAGACGGGCGGCCTCGGCTTCGCGGCGGGCCTTCAGCTCGGTATCGAAGCGGGCGAGCTCCTCTTCGACGGCCTCCGGCGGAATCTTCGCGAAGATCGGGTGCGGCTTCGGCACCGAGGTGCCGGCCACGATCGGCTCGGAAGCCCACGGATGCACGGTTTCGCCCAGCTTGTAGTCGCCCGTGATGATCGGGTACGTGAAGCCCGGCTTGTCGAGATCCTCAACCTCTTCCAGATGAGGCAGCGGCGAGAAGACGCCGGTTCCGCCGAGGGCCTCCCACACCTTCTGTGCGGAGTGCGGCAGGAACGGGGCCAGCAGGTGGTTGGCGTCGGACACGGCCTGGGCGGCGGTGTGCAGCACGGTGCCGAGGCGGGCCGGATTGTCCTTGATCTTCCACGGTTCGGTGGCGGAGATGTACTTGTTGATGTCGCCGACCACGCGCATCGCTTCGGACAGCGCGTTCTTCTGGCGGTGATTCTCGATGAGTCCGCCGACGGTTTCGAACGCGGCCTTGGTTTCGGCCAGCAGCGCACGGTCCTCGTCGGTGGCGGAAGCCTCGTCGAACGCCGGAATCTCGCCGAAGTTCTTGTTGATGAGGTTGGCCACGCGGTTCACCAGGTTGCCCCAGGATGCGGCGAGCTCCTCATTGTTGTGGCGCACGAACTCGGCCCAAGTGAAGTCGGAATCGGAGCTTTCCGGTCCGGCCACGGAGATGTAGTAACGCACGGCGTCCACGGGATAGCGGGCGAGGATGTCCTTCACGTAGATGACGATGCCGCGGGAGGACGAGAACTTCTTGCCTTCCATGGTCATGAACTCGGAGGCCACGACCTGCTCCGGCATGTTCAGCGGACCGAGCTTGCCGGTTTCGCCGCCCTTGGAGCCCTGGCCGTTGTAGGCCAGCATTTCGGACGGCCAGATCTGGGAGTGGAACGTGATGTTGTCCTTGCCCATGAAGTAGTAGCCGGGGTGGTCGGATCGTTCCACCATGCGCGCCATGCCTCCGGGTCGCCCTTGCGGCGGGCCCATTCGATGGATGCGGACAGTAGCCGATCACAGCGTCGAACCACACGTACAGCTTCTTGTTCGGGTTGTCAATCCAGCCCTTCACCGGCACCGGGATACCCCAGTCGATGTCACGGGTGATGGCGCGCGGCTTGACTTCCTTGAACAGGCCGAGCGAGAAGTTGATGACGTTGGTACGCCAGCCCTTGCGGGTCTCCAGCCATGCCTTGTTGGCTTCGGCGAGCGCCGGCAGGTCGAGGAAGTAGTGCTCGGTCTGCTCGAAGCGCGGGGTTTCGCCGTTAATCTTGGAGACGGGGTTGATGAGCTCGTCCGGGTCGAGCTCGTTGCCGCAGGCGTCGCACTGGTCGCCACGCGCACCTTCGGCATGGCAAATCGGGCACTCGCCCTCGATGTAGCGGTCGGGCAGAGTGCGGCCGGTGGACGGGCTAATCGCCACCTGCTGGGTGCCCTTGTAGATGTAGCCGTTCTCCAAGCACTGCTTGAACATCTCCTGCACCACGTGCTCGTGGTTACCGGTGGTGGTGCGGGTGAACAGATCGTAGCTCAGGCCGAGGTCGCACTAGATCCTTGGCGATCACGCGGTTGTAGCGGTTGGCGAGCTCCTGGGGCAGTGAGGCCTTCCTTCTCCGCCTCAACGAGAATCGGGGTGCCGTGCTCGTCGGTGCCGGACACCATGAGCACATCATTGCCCTTCATGCGCTCGTAGCGCGCGTAGACGTCGGAGGGCACACCAAATCCTGCAACGTGACCGATATGACGGGGGCCGTTTGCATACGGCCAAGCAACATTCACCAAAACATGACTCATAAGGCTTGATTATCCGGCGCGGCGGGGACACGCCCGGATAGCTGCCGCGCCGCCATCCTCATCCCACTCACCTATCCACCCGCAACTTCCCCAC
>ENA-OQKT01000171-OQKT01000171.1-human-gut-metagenome-genome-assembly--contig:-NODE-171-length-12238-cov-2.118818_pt1 | contig 12238 bp, 12 predicted proteins | sample MGYA00242650_ERZ504801 | MGnify/ENA primary metagenome ERZ504801 (study PRJEB26092, sample SAMD00036396) | human gut metagenome | host: Homo sapiens | study: EMG produced TPA metagenomics assembly of...
CGCCAACACGATAATCCGGCTGCACCGGAGCTGCCGGTTCTGGCTGCACAGTTGCAGGCACTATTTCGGCCTCCATAGCTCTGCCGCGAATCTCCTGCAACGCCTCTGATGCACTCACATAATCAGCAAATGTCTGCACTTTTCCGTCCGAATATCCGTAATACTCTTCTTTGACATAATCCCAGATGGCAAACGCATCTTTAGAATCCGGGAAGTTCTCGCCGGTCATCGTAACTACAAATCGTTCATTCGGTACATAGCCTGACTCTCTGGCAAGTTCTCTGGCGTGTTCCTGCATTTCCAGCACCAGCGGATCTGTCTCTGCTTGAGCCGGTTCCTGTGCTTCTTCGGATTCCACTTCCGGGAATGGAATGTCCTGCTGCAAATCCTGTTTGCTCTGCTCAACGTAGAGCCAGTCTTTGGCTTCCCGTTCCTGGACTTTTTCAATCAGCTGCTGCCGGTAAGTCTCCGCCTCCCATTCGCTGGTAAATTCCTCGCTGACACCATCCGGCTCCACATGAATGCCGTCCTGAATATCATCCCAGACCGCATAACCATCGTCTGTCTCCATCACGGTAAACCGCTGTGGTGCCGCCAGTTCACTCCGGGCATATACATTCGCAGCCGTATTCAGCATGTTGTCCACATGCTCATTTCCGGTATCGTAGCGTTCCGGTGGCGTTGGCGGAAACACATGGGCGGCAGTCGGCATAGGAAGCGGCGCGCCGTATTCCTGCTCCAGCTTCCGATACTCTTCCATTTCCAGCGCGGTCAGGTACTGATCATTTTCCACAAGCCGGTCTAACCGCTTATCCACCGCCGACCATGTGAGTCGCACTTCCCGGTCATGGTCATAATTGCGAAGCAGAATACCTCTTCCGTTATAATCGGCAAAACCGCGACTGCCATCCATAAAGGTATAGCTGTGGCCACCGAGACCGTATTCCGCTTTCAAGAATGCAGCTCGTTCTTTTGCGTCCCCTTGCTGCTGATACAGCGCATAAATACGGATCTTTCCGCCTTCAAAATTGGAGCCTGTCCGCAGCATCCGGTCGATTTCATCCTCAGAAATAACAAAAGCGGAGGGCTTTTCGCTCTCCGCTTCTCTGGCTGCATTCTCTGCCGCCGCATCAATTTTCTGAATCTGCTCTGCTTCGGACTGAAACAGGCTCATAAAGTTCAACTGTTGATAAGTTCCGTCAGAATAACTTCCTCTGCCTGCGCTTTCAGCATGTTCATGTGCTGCACCCAGGCTATCTGGTTCGATTTCTTGTCCGGTGCCGGATTCGCTTTCAGAAGCTCCGCCATCATCTGCTCCATCCGTGCGGTCGCGGTCTCCTGAATCTCCCACAGGTGCGGGTACAGCTTCTCGGTCAGGATCAGGTGATTGTACAGCAGCGTGTTGTTCTCCTGCAGGAACGCTCTGCGCATCCTCCCGTACTTGCCCAAGGGCTTCTGTTCCTGCACCGACAGCTGGATGTCCGGAATCAGGTAATCGCCGTTCTTCGTGTAATTCAGCTCCATCATAGTTTTTGGCTCCTTTCTGCCTGCTTATCTCTTTCATAGGTTCGGATCGTGCGTTCAATTTCCCGGAAGATCTGGCTGGACATTTCGCTGACCGCAGTTCCCAGCACATTGGCAGCAGCCTGCGTATTAAAATCAAAGATGTCCAGAAAATCCTCGTGTTCAAAATAGTCATCTGCATTGCCCACCGTCCGAGTAAAAACGGAATATGCGATGCTGACAGCAGCAGCTCTCTTAAAGGAAGCTCCGATGTTGAGTTCATCATACCCTTCCAGATAGGAATCTGCAACGATGTCACTAATCTGCCTGCGGTTTTCCTCCCAGTAATCCCTTGCAAGGCGTTCCGCCGCTTCCATGATATGATTTTCCAGAGACCCGGCACCGGCAGGAACATCGAATGCAGCATCCAGTGCCCGAATGATTGGCTGCTCATGCTCCGTATTCATTTTCCAGAGCTGTACCGGACGGGAATTCTTCCGTTCTCCGGTATCTGCCACATCAAATACATACCGCAGTTTCGGCTGCTCGCCGCGCATATCCAAAAGAGCTATGCCTTTGGAGCCGCGCTTCACATAGCGGTTCATCCTGTCATTCCAGAGATCGTACTCTGCACAGGCCGTCGCTTCTGGCCTCTGCTTATAGATCATCAGCTGCTCCGCAAAGGGATACTTATAAAGCCGCGCGGATGTGGTCAGAAATGCTGTCCACTGTTCTTTACTGCCAGTGATCTGTGCCGCAGCTTCCTGTGCCATCTGCATATAATAGGCCGTTTTCGTCATCATCTGTCTTTTTCCTCCTCTCCTTTATTCGTCCGGATACAAATCCAGTCATGGGTATAAATGCTGGCGGTATCCAGTTCATTATCAAAATTGATGACGGTTTCCTGCTCCGCCTTCGTAAGCTTGTATTTCATCGCTCCGCCTCCTTCGCCTTGGCAGCTTTCACCGGCGTATCCGTTCTGGAAGACAAATCCGAGAGTTTACCCAGCACAGATTCCCGTCTGCTGATTTCCGCTTTCTCTGCACGATCACAAAGTTCATCATAGTCAATCCGCGTCATGGTGCGGCCACCGAACCCATAATCCGAGAGAATCTGGTCTCTGGCTGCATTCATGCTGATTTCCGGGTCGTCGATCTGTCCGCCGTCAATTTCCGTGAAGTCCTTATGATATAAGGTATAGTCGTAACCGTCCTCACAGGTCTGAATGGCAAGAAAGCCCTTGCTTCCCAAATCCCATGCGCTGCGTTCTTCCGTAATCAGCGGCTCCGGACGGCATGTGCCACCGCCGCGTTCCAGCATTTCTGCCAGCTGACAGATGTGCAGAACATCATACCCCAGGCGCAAATGATATTCGTCCATATATTCGCAGCGGGCTGAAAATTTCCGATTCGGATACTCAATCTCCACCGCACTGCCATCCGGAATTTTGAACCGATCCTCGTAGCTGCTGGTGATAAACCGGATATTTTTTGCATTCTCCAGCTCAGGATCAGCCTTTTTCATCTGCCAGAGAACCTTTCTGCCGCCGCGTACCTGCTCAAGCATCTCCGGAGCTACCGGTGCAACGGCAAGACCGTCAAGCTGGGGAATCTTCTGGAGTGCCGCCATCCTCGCGCTTTCTTCCAGCGTAGAAAACGGCTGTTTATCCAACACATCCCAGCCAATGTGTCCCTCGGCAATCTGCACCTTGCTGTCCATATCAAAGCAATGGAACTCCACACCGTCCTGCTTTTTCCTGCAAGGAAAACAGAGCAACATTATCCACCAGATAAGATGCATTCATCATTTTCATGCTCTATTTTTTACCTCCAAACTCCAGCTTAAATGCTGCTGCACCGTCCTCGCCGGTCTCTACATGAACGGTTGTGTCATAGTAACGTCCAGATTTCTTGGAATAGCAATGAGTAAGCCGTGCTTTCCCCTGATTTACCAGTTGCTTTGCCAGTTCCTCCGTCATCTGCTTTCCCAGTGTCTGAAAGAACCTGTTTTCCTTCCAGAGCGCAAATTTACAGCCCCTATCCCTGCAAAACCATCCCTTTGCCGTTTCACAGACATCACTGCCGCAGGCCGGGCAGGAACCAATGACTTTCCGTTCCGGCTGCATCAGCACATCAGCACCTTTTACAGCCTCGTAGGTTTTAACAAGTCCGCTGACCATGCTGCTGATTTCGCCCATAAAGGCATCGCTGTCGTACTCGCCGTGTTCTATTTTCAGCAGTTTTTCCTCCCAGTCTGCCGTCATGGATGGAGACTGAATCTGTTCCGGCACCACCGTCACCAGCGCATTTCCCTTGTCCGTAGAACAAAGATATTTCATTTTCTTATCGCCCCTGCGCTCGATAAAGCCTTTCTGTACCAGTTTTTCGATAATGGCAGCGCGTGTGGCCGGTGTACCGATGCCTTTACGCTCTACGCCAGCCGGGAACTCATCCGAGCTGGCACTTTCCATTGCTGAAAGCAGAAGATCTTCGGTAAACCTCTTGGGTGGGCTGGTCTTAGCCTTCTTTCAGATCGACACCGGCAAGTTCCAATGTACATGCCTTCCGAAAGCTCCGGAAGATCACCTGCCTCCGCATTCTTCTCAGCATCTTCAACTGCCTTTCTTGCATATCGCCTCCAGCCCATATCCGTGACTGTTTTGCCTTTCGTGCGGAACTTCTGACCAGCGCACTCGGCTTCTACTATGGTCTCTGCATAGCGGCAGGGAGTTCCTACCGCGCAAATCAGCCGCACCGCCAGCAGAGTAAGAATCGCTTGTTCTCCACTGGGAAGCGAGGAAATGTCATAACCCGCCGCTGTTTTTGTAGGGATAATGGCATGGTGATCGGTGACTTTCTTAGAATTGATGACCTGCGCTGCATTCACCGGTGCCGGTACATCCGCCTGAATCTGAAAGCTCTGCTGGATCACAGAAACAAGTTCCGGCACCAGCGGTGCCATATCATCCGTCAGATACCGGCTGTCGGTACGGGGATATGTCACGAGTTTCTTCTCGTACAGAGCCTGTGTGTAATCCAGGGTCTGCTGGGCAGTGAATCCCAGCTGCCGATTTGCTTCTCTCTGAAGCGATGTCAGATCAAACAAGGCCGGGGGCTTCTCTGATTTTTCTTTCTGCTCTACCTTGGTAATGATGGCACTTCCTGCCTGGCAACACTCTGCCACCAGTTTTTCTGCTTCTGCTTTTTCTTTCATTCGCTCACCGCCCGCTTGAAAATCCCGAAATTTTAATTCTGCCGAGTAGAACGGCTCCGGCTTGAACGCCCGGATTGCTGCATCTCGCATAACCACCATCGCAAGCGTTGGTGTCATCACGCGCCCCACATTCAGGGTCTGCCCATACAGACATGAAAAAAGCCGGGTGGCGTTGATTCCGACAATCCAGTCGGCTCGCTCCCGGCATAAAGCCGCCTCATATAAGGCATCATATTCTGTTCCCGGTCTGAGCTTCTGAAAGCCTTCCCGGATAGCACTGTCCTCCATTGATGAAATCCAAAGCCGTTCCACCGGCTTTTTGCAGCCGCACTGATGGTAAACCAGTCGGAAAATCAGTTCGCCCTCACGCCCTGCATCGGTTGCACAGATCAGACTCTCCACATCTTTCCGCTGCATGAGCTTTTTCAGGATTCCGAACTGCTTTTTCGTGCTGGCGGACACCTGATACTGCCAATGTTCCGGCAAAAATCGGAAGATCATCATACTTCCACTTTGCATACTTTTCATCATAGGCTTCCGGCTGGGAAAGTTCCACCAGATGCCCCACACACCAACTGACAAGGTAGCCATTGCCCTCCATATAACCGTCCCCGCGCTGATCTGCCCCGATCACTTTCGAGAGACTCATGGCAACCGAGGGCTTTTCCGCTAATACAAGCTTCATTCGATACTGCTCCTTTCGCAAAAAAATTAGCAGCCAGGCACCGAAGCGCATGACTGCTATGTAAGGAACGGTATTCTGTTTTAGGTCTACAAACTGGGGCTTTTATGATCTTGCCACAGCTTATCAGTCTATGCACGTCAACTATTGAAACCGCCGTGTACCGAACGGTACGCACGGTGGTGTGAGAGGACGGCGGTTAGTCACCGCCTCCTACTCGCTTGTGCCCATGTTTCGGCCCTCCACATCATCACTCCGCGCATGCGTTGTGCCTCGCCGCAACGCATTCTGCCCCTCGCTGACTCATCGCCAGGCATCGCTGATGGTGTTCGTCTGCCCATCCTCACTTCTGCAGTATCTGCTTTTCGTTCTCCTGCACACGCCGCTCGAGCGCTGTATACTGCCGGAGCTCGTCCTCGGTAAATCCCCGGAACTTCGCCTGCTCGTAGTCACGCTCCGCGGCCGCGATATCCTGCAGCACCGCATCCGACGCCGGCAGCAGCTCGAGACGAATCTTCCGCGGCTCGCGTTTTTTCTTCGTCATTCCGTTCGCGTCTGCATCCTGTGCCTCGCCACGCTTTCCGAAAAGACCGGTCGCCTCGGCTATTTCCGCCGCTTCACGTCGTTTCCTCGGCACGTCGACCACTTCGAGCATCCCGCGTGAGACCAGCTTCTGCAGCGCGGCGCGCAGATCCCCGCGGCTCATATGCATCAGCTCCGCGAGATCCTTCCGGCTCAGCGCCTTTCCGGCATCCTTTCGATCAGTCGCCTCCACGGCATCTTCCCGCGCAGGCATCTGCGCTTCAGCCCCTCGAGTGAGCGCCTTTCCCGCGTCCTTCCGATACAGCAGCAGCGACAGCTCCGCCAGCGTCATATCATACTTCAGCGCCACCGACTCGAGATAGCGCTCGAGCAGCTTCCGGTCGCGGTACTTCTCCACGATGATCCCATCCTCCGAAATCACCTCCTGCAGCGCCTGGCTCCGCTCCTCACCGAGCTTCTGCGTCCCCGGAATCGTCGCCGGGAACACGAAACCATCCTTCGCCGCATCCACTAGAAAATGATAGACCTGCAGCCGCTTCCGCTCATACGCATCCTCATCCAGCACATGCTTGAAGAAGTCGTTGTAGCACTCGAACATCGCGAGTTTCATCTCCACCGTCCGCGCGAAGCTGATCTTCTGATTCACCAGCGAACCCTTCGTCTTCACATAATAGTAGACCGGCGTCCGCAGCGCATAGAACGTCGTCGCATAGCGCACATACTCGAGATTAAACAGAAAATCCTCGCACCAGCTGAGCTTCGCATCCATCCGGATCCCGTGCGCCTCCACAAGCGAGCGCCGGTACAGCTTATTCCACAGCACCCCATAGTAGTAGTCCGCCGGGTTCTCCATCATGAAGCCAACGAACGCTTCACGCCCGATCACCTGGTCCGCGTCGATATCCCCCTTCTGCGACACCATCTCTCCGACGACACGATAGAAATCCGCGATCACCATGTCGCAGCCCGTCTCCTCGGCCGCCCGCACCATCAGCTTCGTCGCATCCGCCGTCAGCCAGTCATCACTGTCCACGAACTGCAGAAACGTACCCCGCGCCCGCGCGATCGCCTGGTTTCGCGTATCCGACACCCCCGTATTCTCCTTATAGCACGACCACCACGCGTCGCATCCGCCCGCGCATATCCGTCGCAGATTCTCCCCGGACCGATCCTTACTTCCATCATCCATGAGGATCAGCTCGAAATCCCGAAACTCCTGATTCAGAATACTGTCCACACAGCGCGCGAGACTCTTCTCCGCGTTATACACCGGCACGATGATACTGACCTTCGGCTCCATAGGCACCTCCATCAAAAAACTAACTTCTAGTTGTACCATAAAACCCTACCCGTTGACACTCGTATATTTCTGCTCACTTTTCCCGGGCCAATGTCTCGGCCCTCCGCCTGCTCACTCCGCGCCCACGCGTCCGCACCCTCCACCTTCTCACGTCGCGTCCACCCATTCGCACTCGTTGCCTTTATCGCGCCCATGCCTCCGCCCACTACCTCCTCACGTCGCATCGAAGCACCAATTCCCTCATGAAAATGTCATATTACAGCATAAATTCGCTCATGAAAGTGTAATGAAGCACGGATTATTCCCTCATGAAAGTGGCAAAATACTGAAAAGAACGCTCATAAAGTGGCAGAGCACGGAAATCTGAATGGTAAAATTCCGAGTTGTTGAGCTGTTCTTACTTTCTATTTTATCAGATATCGCCTACAGAGTCCATAGCTTCATAGCTCAAAACAGTTCACCCACCAACCATTTGGCTATGTAAAGGGGACGGCTTTTCAGCCGCCCCACCGGTCAACGCTGCGTTAATCAGACAGGTTCATCGTCCGATTCCGCTTCATAATCCTCGTTGACATCCACTTCTTCGTCCTCGTCACCATCATCCTCCGGCAGCTGGAGCGTATCTTCATCCTCATCGTGATAATCCGCATCCGGGTCCGGCTGATTTTTCTTGGACGCAGGCTTTACGCCCTTCATCTTGATATAGAGATAACCGCCGACACCGGCTGCACCGATCACAAACAGAAGCAGCATAATCATCGGAAGCGGAGACGATTTCTTCTGCTCGCTCTCTGTTTTCTGCTCTTCCGGTGCCGGTTCCGTCTCCTGCGGCTTTTCGGTTTCCGCAGGTTCCGTGACTTCCGGCTCCTTCTCCCGATACTTGGCAGCTTCCTCTTCATCCATCAGCGCAAGCAGATCGGCCTCGTCCACCATGTTCAGGAAATGCACATTCTGGTTGCCGTCTTTATCGCGGTCGATGATCAGATAAAAGGTGTTGCCCGCCTTTGTCACCAGCGTAATGAACTGCTGGCTGGATTTATCTTCTTCCTCACCGATATCGTCCACCAGCGTCATATTTCCTTCCGGAGTCAAAGCTGCACTGGATTTCGTCTCATCCTCGTATGACATTCCACTCTGCATCAGATCCAGAAACAGCTTCAGCGCATCTTCACTGAACATGCTGCTGTCTTTTGCAGAATCCGTGACATTCAGGTACTTTCCATGTGCATACCCGGTTTTGCCGTTGAAGTTTACCTTATACCAGTCACCGCATTTTTCGACAATCTCCACCGTATCGCCGGAATGCAGATATCCGATAATCTCCTGATCCATGCCGGGACCGGAACGAAAATGCAGACTGGTGATCCCCGGCACCACCGTACCAGTCTGCTTTTGGGACTTTTCGCTGCCGATATTGTATTCTTTGCCGCCCACCGTAACGATCAGGTTCCCATCCGCATCCGTAGAGACCTCATAGCCATCCGGCAGAACCTGCATGTCCGGGTCGATTTCGATGCTGTCGGTATTGTCCGTTTTCCCCGCATTTGTGCTTTCTGCTGCATCCGTCTCCTGTGCAGCGGTACTGACAGGCGTGTTCTTCTGCACATCATCGCCCGTATAGGCAAATGCAGTGGTCGTAAAGGTTCCTGCCGCCATCACGCTGGCAAGCAGCATTGCCATCATCTTTTTCATTCCATATCCTCCGTTTCTTTCTCATCCAGTTTCAGGTTCTCCGGGTTGGGAACCGCAGCCTGCGCCAGCTGAATGATGACTGCCAGCTGTTCCGGGGTCAGGCTCTGGGCATGTACCATTTCACAGATTTCGCTGTTTTCCTGCTCGTGGTACTTTCTGTCCCATTCCTTTCTGCGCTCCTCCCATTCATCGCGTTTCCTGCGGGCTTTCTCGCGCTCCGCAGCAATCTTTTCCAGTTTCAAGCTCATATCGTATCCTTTCCGGGCGAATAAACGCCCTATTTTTATCGAATTCTTCCCATGCAGTAGTAGTGCTGCCGCCAGTAGCTCGTCTCAATGGAAGCATAGGAAATTGGTGAGCCACAGTGGATCATCATCCCGTTGCCGACATAAATGCCCACATGGGATGCGCCACTGGTGTTGTAGGTTTTCTGGAAGAAGATCAGGTCTCCGGGCTTTGCCTCACTCTTCGGGATAATGTCGCATTTTCCCATCAGACCGTTGGCCGTCTGCCTGCCTACATTCCAGCCATTGCCGCAGTGGTTGATGACCCAGCTTACAAAACCGGAGCAGTCAAAACTGGTACTCGGCGAGCTGCCGCCCCAAACATAGGGATAACCGAGATATTTCTCTGCTTCGGTAATCATCTTCCGGAATTTTTCTATCCGTCAGAGCTTCGCCCGGAACTGTCGTAATCCTGGTATTCTCCGCTGGAACCCGCGCCATCCGGCGTTGCAAAGGCTATGCCTGCAAACAGGTCATCTCGATTGCCCCGGCACTCCAGTGTGACTTCGTATCGTTGCAGCTGGTCATCTGTAAGGCCGGAATTTCTTGCAACATAGTCAACGCCCCGATTGAGCAGTGTTACATTGAGGATTTTATACTCATACTGTACCGTCACCTGATAGGTGTAGGTGTGTCCGGTTCCGGTGATTGGATTGTAGCGATAGCCCACACGGGTTTCCTTCCTTGTCCGGATTTCCACCTTTTCCTCCAACTTCAGCTCATACTGCGCTTCAAAAATACTCTGGAGCCGCGCCTGCACCTGGCTTCTCGTATAGTTTTCAAATTCTACGGTCAGCAGAGATGCAAGCTCATAGGGATTGTGACCAATCTCTGCCAGATTGTAGCGATACTCGTCATAGCCCGGATGGTCGGTTTCAATGCGGTCGATTTGTTTGCGAAGTTTATCTTCCAGCCTGGTATAATCCGTCTCCACGCCTTTCAAATCTTCATCTTCTGCCGTGTAGGAAGTCCCCAGCACCACATTGCCGCCGCCATTGATCAAGACGGAGCATGACGAAACCGACCCGGCAATCACCAAAACAAGCAGTCCCACGGCTGCGATACCGATGATGATATGCGAGTGGCTCTGCACAAACTGAAATGCCTTTTCCGTTATACTGACAGTACCCTGTGCAGCTTTGGCTGTGCCAGATGCTGTGTTCTCTGCAGCGGCCGCACCTGCCTTCGCAGCGGCATACTCTTTTTTGATGGCCTGCTTCTGCCGCCATCGGGAAAAGAGATTGGAACCAGCCTGCGGATCAGACTTCATGCGTTCCGCAAAGATGGAATCTACGGCATCTTTATTCCCTTTTCTCCAACCGCTCCAGCTTTTTGTACTGCCGCAGCTTTCGACCATATTGGAACCGGGAACCAGCACGGGCTGCACCTTCCGCTGAGCCTTCGGTAAAATGCGCTGCCTCCACACCAGAATTATTATCCTGGTCGGCATTGCGCACACTCTGATGTGCCTTGGCTGAAAGTGCATCTGCCGCAAGATTTCCCGGCTTCTTTGGCTTTCCGCCTTTTTTCCCGGAAGCTGCTGCATTCTTTTTCGCTTTTACTTCCTGATCTGATTTCAGCTTCTTACTGCGCATCTTAGCAAGATCGGCCTCGTGACGAATCTGCCTTCGGTGTTCCGCTTTTTTCTTGCCGCCGTCTCCCGTACTGCTATCTGCGGTTTTGCTTCTGGAATCGCGAAGGGTGTTCTCCGCACCCTCGCGCTCCTGCCGCAGCTTGTCTCCGAGATTCGGATTTTTCTTGCCAGCCATCGCTTACGCCTCCTTCGCTTCCTGCACTTCGGTTAATTTTGTCGTCATAATCCGGTACAGTTCCAGATCGGTCGGGAAACGATCAACGAACGGCAAAATCACATTTCCGTAGAACAGCAGTCCTTCGCCTTCACCGGAGTGGGTCACATAGGACAGCTGATGTGGGCTGATATTCAGCTGATCCGCCAGAATCTGACGATCACCGGCTGCTTGATTCAGCATATAAATGAAGTCGCTGTTTTCAAAAATGTTCGTCACTTCGCGGGAAGAAAGCAGGTCTTTCACATTCTGGGTGATGCCGGTGGGAATACCGCCCCATTTACGGAATCGCTTCCAGATTTCCACGCTGTAGGCCGCTGTCTGCTCTTCTTTCAAAAGCAGATGGAACTCGTCCATATAGTAGCGGGTGGCTTTACCGGCATTACGGTTGGCGGTCACACGCCCCCAGACCTGATCCTGCACCACCAGCATCCCGATCTTTTTCAGCTGCTTGCCCAGCTCCTTGATGTCATAGCAGACCAGCCGGTTATTGATATCTACGTTGGTGCGGTGGTTGAACAGGTTCAGAGAACCGGTTACATAGATTTCCAGTGCCGTTGCCACATGGTGTGCCTCCTTTTCATCCTGCCGGAGCAGAGCTTCGTACAAATCCTGCAAAACGGGCATGTTCTCCGGCACCGGGTGTTCAAAATAGGTCTGGTAAATCTGATGAACACAGCGGTCGATGACCGTCTTTTCTACCGGCTGCAAGCCTTCTTTTCCGCCCACGATCAGCTCACACAGGGACAGGATGAAATCTGCTTTCAGGGCAATCGGATTATCCTCTTCCGAATAGTTCGCATTGATGTCCATTGGGTTGATATACTGCGTGCTGGAAGGGCTGATTTTAATGACCTGCCCCTCAAATTTCTGCACCAGTGCTGTGTACTCAGCTTCGGGATCGCACACGATTACATCGTCATCCGTCACCAGGAACGCATTGGCGATTTCTCTCTTGGCAGAGAAGGATTTACCGGAACCGGGGGTACCCAGAATCAGCCCGTTGGGGTTTTTGAGCTTTTTCCGGTCAACCATAATCAGGTTGTTGGACAAAGCATTCAGCCCATAGTACAGAGCCTCTTTCCCGGTCTGAAACAGTTCCTGGGTGGTAAACGGCACGAAAATTGCCGTGCTGCTGGTAGTCATGCTGCGCTGAATCTCAATCAGGTTCTGTGCCAGCGGCAGGCAGCTCATCAGCCCCTGCTCCTGCTGG
>ENA-OQKT01000175-OQKT01000175.1-human-gut-metagenome-genome-assembly--contig:-NODE-175-length-12117-cov-2.641368_pt1 | contig 12117 bp, 8 predicted proteins | sample MGYA00242650_ERZ504801 | MGnify/ENA primary metagenome ERZ504801 (study PRJEB26092, sample SAMD00036396) | human gut metagenome | host: Homo sapiens | study: EMG produced TPA metagenomics assembly of...
CCGGGATTCACGTTGGACCATGTCTGCCAGTAAAACTGAGCATAAGCACGTTTTAAGACGTTCATGGTTCGCTCGAGTTCCTGATATGCATAAGCATTTCCGGAGAAGGAGATTAATTTCAGATGAAATGCCGTATTCGCCTCCCAGTGATCCCATACGCTGTCGGTGCTCTGTTTGCATCTCTCATCAATCTCGGCAAGCTCCGCCAGATTTTCTTCGGTGATATGTCCGATCGACTGACGAAGATATCCGCCCTCGAGAACAAGGCGGAAATCCAGAATATTCTGTGCCTCTTCGCGGGACACGCTGACAACCTGGTAGCCGAAGCGCGGGAAGCTGCGGAGGATTCCCTCATTGCAGAGCGTCACAAGGGCTTCACGGATCGGTGTCTTGCTGCAGCCGAATTTCTGTACCAGCTCCTGCTCGTTGATAATTTGATTGGGTTTATATTCATCGGTAAAAATGCCGTTCAAAATGGCCTGATATACCATATTTTTAAGGCTTTCCTGTTGTTTTTTCATAAGGGGAAACTCCTTATCTTTTATTTTCTTCACTTTTGCGCATCCTGATTTTTTTCTTCTCCAAATGCGCCCTGTTTTTTATCTTAACAAATTTTTTTTTGCTTGTAAATGCCGTGCTCCCAGATTTTTACCGGTAAAAAAAGGAAAATGATGTTTTCACCATTTTCCCTCTTCTGTTCCCTCATTGGACGTTATCGCTTATTCTGTCTGCCGTCAGATTACATACTCATTCGACTTCTGCATCTGCCATTCCACCAGATCTGCCAGCGTAATATTGTCCACCACACTGTTGATGGCATCGTTCAGTTTTTTCCAGAGCATCACCGTAACGCACTGATCTTCCCTGCCGCAGTCGGCGCCGTCTTCTACACAGTCCACCGGCGCAAGGCTACCCTCGGTCAGACGCAGGATCATTCCCACGGTATATTCTTCCGGCTTTCGTTTCAGGGAATAGCCGCCTGCCGGGCCGCGGACGCTTTTTACAAAACCGGCCTTATTTAAAATCGAGATGATCTGCTCGAGATACTTCTCGGAAATCTCCTGCCGCTTTGCCACATCCTTCAGGCGCACCGGCTCTCCGGTATTGTTCATCGCCAGATCCAGCATTAAGCGCAACGCATATCGTCCTCTTGTTGAAACTCTCATTCACATTTCCTCCGAATCTTTATCCTATGATTTATTGTATCCCACATTCTCTACATAATCAATGGGAAATAGGAAATTTCAACGAAGTTTCCTGTAATTCAAAAAATATGCCTCTGACACGAAACCTTGTGCCAGAGGCGTACGTTTTATTTTACTATAACCTGTTTCTTACTTCTTACTGAACTGCCTTGAATGCCTCATCCAGATCCTCGATAATATCATCGACATTTTCGGTACCGATGGAAAGACGGATGGTGTTTGGTTTGATTCCCTGATCCAGCAGTTCTTCCTCGGTGCACTGGCTGTGAGTGGTGGTTGCCGGATGGATTACCAGAGATTTTACATCGGCAACGTTAGCCAGCAGGGAGAACAGTTCCAGATTGTCGATGAAATCTTTTGCTTTCTGTGCATCGCCTTTGATTTCGAAGGTGAAGATAGAACCGCCGCCGTTCGGGAAGTATTTTGCGTACAGTGCCTGCTGCTTTGGATCGTCGGATACAGACGGATGATGTACTTTCTCAACCTGTGGCTGGCTCTCCAGATATTTTACAACCTTCAGCGCATTCTCAACATGACGTTCTACACGGAGAGACAGGGTCTCAAGTCCCTGCAGAAGCAGGAAGGAGTTGAACGGAGAAAGCGTAGCTCCGGTATCACGAAGAAGGATCGCACGTACTTTTGTAACAAACGCAGCAGGTCCAACTGCTTTTGTGAAGCTGATGCCGTGGTAGCTCGGGTTTGGCTCAGTCAGAGATGCGAATTTGCCGGATCCCTCCCAGTCAAATTTACCGCTGTCTACGATCACACCGCCAAGAGTAGTTCCATGGCCGCCGATGAATTTGGTTGCGGAATGAACAACGATGTCTGCGCCATACTCGATCGGACGAACGAGGTATGGAGTTGCGAAGGTATTATCGACAACCAGCGGAATTTTGTTCTCATGTGCAATTTTTGCAAGTGCTTCGATATCGACAACATCAGAGTTCGGATTTCCGAGGGTCTCGATGTAGATGGCTTTTGTGTTCTCCTGAACGGCTGCGCGGACCTCATCCAGATCGAATACATCAACAAATGTGGTGCTGATGCCGTACTGCGGAAGGGTATGTGCCAGCAGGTTGTAGGAACCGCCGTAGATGTTCTTTGCAGATACGATGTGGTCGCCCTTCTGCGCCAGGTTGATGATGGTGTAGTTGATGGCTGCTGCTCCGGAAGCTACTGCAAGTGCTGCAACGCCGCCCTCCAGTGCTGCCATTCTCTGCTCGAAAACGTCCTCGGTCGGGTTGGTCAGACGGCCGTAGATGTTTCCTGCATCCTGGAGTCCGAATCTTGCTGCTGCGTGATCGGAGTTATTGAATACGAAAGAAGATGTCTGATAATCGGCACTGCTCTTGCTCCGGTTGCCGATCCGGATTTTCCTGTCCTACGTGAAGCTGTTAAGGTTTCTAAATTTAAGTATTTCTTTCTGCTTCTTGTTTTTTTGCTCATGATTTTATTCTCCTGTTCTGATTGTCTTTTTTATTTTCGTTTTTCTATTATTTGTCGGAACCGGTCGTCATTCTGTCTGTCCCCTGCTGCGAAGCGGCTCCGTTTTTGATTCTGGATTTATCTGCTTACGCTGCAACACATGACATCATAGATCACGATTCGATTCTCTGCGAAAACTGCTCTCATTGACTTCGCTTCCTCTCGCTTTTGTGATATTTCCTATCTGTTTACAAGGATTATTATAGCGACAGTCTTCTGCTTTGTCCAATATAGAAAATTGATGGCTGGTTATAGGGTTTTCCTATAGCTATTCTTTATCGCCAATATTTTTTCTTCTGAAATTTCTATATCCAATCATGCTGCATAAAACAAGATAACAAATGCAATTCATCTCCCACAAGATGGGACTCGCAGCTTGCGAAAAGCCTTTTTCAAACACACTCCGAAGATCAAAGTCTTCTTGTTTCTCCTTTTTTACAGTCACAAGCTCCTTATATTTCCGAATTTCTTCCAAATACTGCTGTCCCAGTGCGCTGATCGACATACCCTTCCTGGAAATATAACCGATCATCATGTTTCCTCCGCGTGAAGCGGCACAGCGCGGTAGTCACTGCCGTTTAATTCCTCACAGATAATGCCGGAGCAGAGCGTATAGCCATTCAGTCCGACCATCAGATTCAGCATGGTCGCACGGTCATTTGCCTTAATGATTCTCTTATATTCATACGTCGAAAGCACTTCCTCTGCCAGGAAGAACGAATTGTTGCTTCCCTGATCAAAGGACAGGCACGGATATTCCTTTAGCTCCTCCATAGTGATCTCTGCCTGATCTGCAAGCGGATGATCCTTCCAGAGATAGACGTACGTTCCACAGGAAAACAGGTCGTGGAACTCAAGGTTATTGTCCTTCAGCAGCTTGTTCAGCACCTTCGCATTAAAGTCATTCCGATATAAGATCCCAAGCTCGCTCTTGAAGTTCTTTACATCCATCAGCACATCATACGTTCTCGTCTCATAAACCGCAAACTCGTACTCATCCATACCAAACTGCTTCACTAGCTCCACAAACGCCTTTACGGCAAAACTGTAATGCTGCATCGACACGCTGAATTTTTTCTTTCCCTTGGTGCGATAAATATAGCGGTTTTCGAGAAGCTGATACTGGTCTGTGACCTGACGTGCGTAACCCAGAAACTCCTCTCCCTCCGGGGTCAGTACTGTTCCGTGGCTGCTGCGCTTGAACAGCTCAATTCCGATCTCTTTTTCCAGCTCCTTGATTGCTTCAGAGAGACTCGGCTGTGAAATATAGAGTGCCTTTGCCGCCTCATTCATGGATCTGGAGTCTGCGGCCTGAATTACGTAGCGAAGCTGTTGTAGTGTCATAAGTAAAGTTCCCTTTCTGGTATAAATTAATATGCGAAACTGCCATTCGCGGTGGAGAGAAAATGCCGCGGATGGCAGTGTTCGCTGATATCTATTATTTTAAAATCTGAAGCTGTTCCCTTTTATTTGGCAAACAGGGCTGTGGAATAGTATCTGTCTCCGTTATCCGGCAGGAGCACAACGATGGTTTTGCCTTTATTTTCCTCTCGTTTTGCAAGCTGGATTGCTGCATACAGAGCTGCTCCGGAGGAAATTCCTGCGAGAATCGCTTCCTCGGCTGCCAGATATTTTCCGGTCTCGAAAGCATCCTCATTTTCTACCTTGATGATTTCGTCGTAAATACTGGTATTCAGAGTCTCCGGCACGAAACCTGCGCCGATTCCCTGGATTTTATGCGGTCCGGAAACACCCTCAGACAGTACCGGTGAGGATGCCGGCTCTACTGCTACAATTTTTACTTCCGGTTTTTTCTCTTTTAAATACTCACCCGTTCCGGTGATCGTTCCGCCGGTGCCGACACCTGCAACGAAGATGTCAACCGCTCCGTCGGTATCTTCCCAGATCTCCGGACCTGTTGTCTTTTTGTGGGTTGCCGGGTTTGCCGGGTTCACGAACTGGCCTGCGATAAAGCTGTTAGGGATCTCTTTTGCAAGCTCATCGGCTTTCTCGATCGCACCCTTCATACCCTTTGTTCCGTCCGTCAGAACAACCTCTGCGCCGTATGCTTTTACAATGTTGCGGCGCTCTACGCTCATGGTTTCCGGCATCGTAAGGATCATACGATACCCTTTTACGGTAGCTGCCGCTGCCAGTCCGATTCCAGTGTTTCCGGAAGTCGGCTCAATGATAACGGAACCTTCTTTTAAGAGACCTTTTGCCTCAGCATCCTCAATCATCGCTTTTGCGATACGGTCTTTGACGCTTCCTGCCGGATTGAAGGATTCTACTTTTGCGATCAGTTTCGCCTGCAGTCCTTCTTTTTCTTCAATTCGTTTCAGTTCTACCAGCGGAGTTTTTCCTACAAGATCCAGAATGCTGTCATATACCTTTGCCATCGTTTGATTTCCTCCTTACTTTTGCTCGCTTTTTCTCTATTTCCCTATTTCCTATTGAGTTTGTATGTTTTAAGTTGTTTCCATCTTATTCCAATCGTTTTAAAATGTCAACACATTTCACTGATATGATCAGAAAAGATGGTTAGAGCAGACCTGCAAGCGCAATACTGACCGCCATTCCGACCAGGGAAGAGAGCAATGCACCCGCCAGTGTATACCGCGTTTTTTTGATGTGGACCGCTCCGAAATAGACCGCCATCGTATAAAAAACCGTCTCCGTGCACGACATCATAATCGAAGCCGCCCGTCCGGCAAAGGAGTCGCAGCCCGCCTCTTTGTAGAGATCCAGCAGAAGACCCACCGCCGCGCTGTTGGAAAAGAGACGCACAACACCGAGCGGTACCAGCGCAGACGGGATTCCCGCCGGTTCCAGCACGGTTCCAAGCAGTTTTCCAAATTCCTCCAGAAATCCCGATGACCGCAGAACACCGACCGCTGCCATCAGCCCGATCAGAGTCGGCACAATACCGATCACTGTCCGCATGCCGTCCTTCGCCCCGTTCAGAAAATCGCCGAACACATCCTGTTTCATCAAAAGCCCCAGTCCGACCACAATAAAAAATCAGCACGGGAACCATCAGATCTGAAAGCGCCGAAAGAAAACGCAAAAAATCCCCTCCCCGGAAAAATCCTATCAGATACACTCCGATACAATTTATTCCGCGGGCGGGGATTTATGTAATTTTATTTCACTTTAATCTGAAACAGACGCGCCATATACGTCTCCGGGAAGTGAATCTGCAGCGTCTTGCTGTAGTCATCGTAATGGAACACATCACCGCATGCTTTCGGGTAAATGCAGGAAACCTCCAGCTCTTTTCCCGGGAATGCACGGTCAAGCGGAACCCTCAAAACCGGCCTCTCCGCCGCGTCTCCACACACCAAGATAAATTACATCTCCCGGCACACGGATTCCGGCTGCGAGGTGTTTGTCTTCATTGTCTGCCCATCCCATCGGCCAGAACGGAACGCCGTCCTTGATGCCGCTGCGGATCTCTTTGTAGCAGTCAATTCCCTCTTTTACAAGTTCAAACCGCTCCGGCGAAATTTCTGCGAGATGGCCGCTTTGGTGAATACGAAGCAGCAGCGCATTTACCATATTGAAAATAACTTCCTCTTTTGTGCCGTCCCGCAGCGGATATGACCAGATCGCCGCCTGCTCCGGCGTCACGCCGATGGCTGCATTCGCCGAAATCGTCGCATAATTGCGGTAATCCTCCTGATCGCTCGTCGACTGAATGCTGTTTCGCGCCAGCATCGCATAGTCCATCCGAAGACCGCCGCTCGAGCAGTTCTCAATGACAAGATCCGGATACTTTTTGTAGATGCCATCCAGCCATGCCAGATACGCTCTCTCATGCTCCAGAAGACCGTCTCCAAAACTGTCTGCATCCACTTCCGTACCAATACCAGGCTCAATATTGTAGTCCATCTTGATATAGCCGACACCGTAGTCCCGTACCACACGGTCGATGACTTCGGTCACATGCTCAATCACAAGCGGATGACGGAAATCCAGCTGATAACGGCTTCTGTCATACACACGCTTGCCGTGGCGCAGGAAGAAGCACTCATCCGGCAGAATGGAAGCCTTCTTACAGTTGATACCCATAACCTCCAGCTCCAGCCAGACACCAGGAATCATGCCCTTCGAACGAATATAATCCGTCACCTCACGCACTCCATTCGGAAAGCGCTTTTTACTCTCCTGCCACTCACCGACACTGTCCCACCAGTTGCCGTCCGCATACCAGCCGGCATCAATGACAAAATACTCACATCCGGCCTTCTCTGCCGCATCCACCAGTGGGAACTCTTTTTCTGTGGTCGGATCTCCAAACAGACAATTCATATAATCATTGAAAATAACCGGCAGATTTTCATTATCTTTGTTCGGACGGCGGATCTTTCTGCGGTACTTCGTCAAAGTACCAATCGCTTCCTCGAAATCATCATGACCCACGCCGACAGCCACCGGAACCGTTGTAAAGGAATCTCCCGGCTTCAGATTCTTCGACCAGTGTGACTGAATCTCTGTCGGACCGCTCACCGCCAGATAAAAATGGCAGTTCTGATCTCCGATCTCATAATGCCAGGAACCACTGTGGTCAATCTCAAAAAACAGACTCGAATCTGCCGCACTGTTTCCAATATATCCCATCGGCACATATTCCTTCGCCGACCAGTTGCCCGTATTCGTAATCTCAATCGTCTTCGAAGTTCTCTGATAATTATGCGGCTGCGTCTGCGCCATGCCAAGATCTGCAAACCGGTACTTCTTCACCGTCAGCTCCTTCTGCCATCCATTGTGAACCACAACCATCGACATCTTGTCATCCGAGCTGACAAGCTCTGGAATTCCCTCTTTCTGTTCCTTCTCAATACCCCAGTAACTAAAACTCGAAATGTACTCCAGTGTCTGGTCTTCCTTTCCTTCGTTCGTCACTGTATTGTACATTCTCGCAACCGGAATCCCATCAAAAAACTGCATCACAGACTCCACCTTCGCACCTGTCACATCGTCCGACTGCACAATCCGCAGCACATCACCCTTCTCATTTCTCTCCTCGGAAATGGAATCAAACTTCAGCATAAATCCCGGAGCCGTCACAATATACTTATTTCCATGCTTCTCATACGGCCGGTTATACCCCGAAAAATTCACCTGCACCAGCTGGAAGCTCTCCTTAATCTGAGCTTCCCGCATTCCTTCCATCATCCACACTCCATCCGGCTTCCGGCAAAGATTCTCCGCGTCAAACGGTGCATGTGAAAAATGAAACAGCTTCAGCTGATTCTCTTCCGTCACCCCAAACACAATATGAATTCCATTCACATCATAACAAATCAGCTCTGCCTTGATCGGGGTCTCAATCCTGCTCGTCCATTTCTGCATCTTAAAAACCCTCCTTTGGAAATTTTTCTCATATTTCCAGCATATAACTTGTCCCCTTTAAAGTCCAGCACATTCTTGCTTTTTCCATCCTATTCTTTTCAACCATCTTGCGCCGATCCGCCCTTCAGGCGGATCCAGACTTTCCTCCCGTTCTCACTCCCAGCTCACGCGCCAGCCGTTATTTCACAACCCCAAACGTCGCAATCTCAAACTCCCGGAGTGTCACATGATACACCCCGTTCTCATCCGGGCAAAGTACCTCACCCTTCTCTTCCACTACATTACTGCGGTAAACCTCTTTCATCCAGCTCTCCTTTCGGAAGGAAAGCACCTCATCCTGCGGCATATTGTTCACAAACCGCACAAACAGATCGTCCTTTGCAAGTCCCTTCTTAAACGCCGTCAGATGAATTCCTTCCCCTTCAAAGCGGAGGAAGCTCATTTCCAGCGGCATCTCGCCCGATACGAGTTCCGGTTTTACCTGACCCGGCTTTCTGAGCCATGCCTTTGAAAGACCGGCCTGTGCTGCTGTCAGATCCTGCTGGAATGCGTAACCCTCGGTAAATGCCTCGCCCGTCTTACCGGCTGCATACGGCACAACTTCAAACTCCAGGGTAAACGTTCCGATCTGCTGCGCCTTTGGCGTCGGGAAATAACCCCAGTCACCCATCTCCGCAACGGAACGAAGCAGCGTTACCGCAATCGCATTCTCCTCATCCGCCAGAACCTCATATTCATACAATCCGCGGTTTGCCACAAGAAGACCATTTGTCTCATCTTCCATTGCAGCAAAACACTGCTGTCTTTCACATCCGCAGGGATTCGTCCAGGTATCATTATGACGGTTATTTCTCTTTACAACCTCAAAGGCAGAATCTGCCAGATGCGTAGACGTATTCAGACCCGTCGGCATTACAACGCGGACTCTGTGATCCTTTGCCTGATTGCAGATTGTCGTTGCAACGTGCAGGCCTTTTCCCGATTTTTCCAGTGTCAGAACCGTCTTTACTTCCATCGGAACCAGTTCCTTCGAACGGTTTGCCACACGCGTATATGGGTCAATACACATCTCACGCTGTCTCTGCAGTTCCTCTCCCATACCGGACGGAATCATCATTTCGTGACAGATCTCAACTACCGTGCGGAATGCATTTTTCTCCACACAGCGAATCTCAGCTTTCATGCCTTTCGTTGTGACTGTCTGTTTTCCAGAGTCCTGAATATAAATATATTCATTTCCCATATCTCCGGTATCTTCATAGAATCCCAGATTTTCATACGTTCTTCCGGTTTCCTTATTCAAAATCTGGTAGGAACCGTCCTCATTGACCGTAACTTTCAGGTTTTCATTTTCCAGAACGCGCTCATTCGCAAAATCTGCAGAGGTTTCCTGGTTCTGATCCGGCTCTGCCTGCTCCAGATAATATGTTGCATATCCCATCGCCAGAACTTCTGCCTCAAACGTTACCAGCACCTTCTTTGCCATATATGGCTGACGGAACCGGTCATCCGGCAGATCGTACCCGAAGGAAATTCCTGCATTTTCGATTTTTGCCGGAACTGCATTTCCGTTTGCATCGCGAAGCACCAGATTTGGCATTTCTACCGCCTCGGCCGCCTCATAACCATCCCATACAAACAGATTGTAATCGCGGAACAGGTGCAGTTCTTTTGCAATGACCTGTTTTTTCGCATTCCCGGAAGTATTCCATACAACGAATGGAATCTTTTCACTGTTTCCAGGAAGTGCCGCGGTATTCACCTGATCGGTCAGGTATTCTACACTCTCATCGTAAATCGCATCCGCCACCTGTCTGCTCTTCGCAAAGCGGGTTTTCATTTCTTCATTTACTTCATCGACGCTGCAGCCGCAGATGCTGTCATGCGGATGATTCTGCATCAGCTTTTTCCAGCTGTAAATCATCTGGTCTTCCGGGTATGCTTTGCCAAGCACCTCTGCCATGGCTGCCGCCGGTTCTGCTTTCCGCTCCAGCGCTGTTTCGCCGGCACGGTTGTCCACTTTCAGTCCCATCCAGGAAGAAGCGGTGTTTGCCAGAGTCCATCTTCCGTCTGTTTCCTGACTTGTCAGCTCGCCCTTTACCGTAGAGAAATTCTCGGAAATTTCTTTTTCCATTGCCTTTACATAGGTTTTGAAATCCGAATGAATAAATTCAATGTCCGGGTATAGTTTCCGTGCGACACGGATTGCCTCGGTAATGTCCTTCTGCAATGGCTGATGGTCGCATCCGTTCATCATCAGAAGCTGATGTGTTGCCGCAAATTTTCTCGCATCGGCCAGTTTTTTGTCCCAGTAAACTTTTGCTTCTGCCTCATCCACCGGAATCTCCACTCCGTTGTTATACCAGTTTGCAAACAGAATACCCGGCAGTTTCGTTCCGTCCGGGGATGCCCACATCATTTCGGAATACGTGGACTCATACTGTCCTCCGGTTACCTCATTATTCGGTCCGATCGGTTTTACGCCGCGTCCGAACACAACCGCATCCATGCCCGCCTGCTTCAGCACCTGCGGCATCTGTCCCGCATTTCCGAATGCATCCGGGAAATAACCGACATTTCCGATCGCTCCGTAACGCGCTGCTTCCTGCATGCCGACCTGAAGATTGCGGACACATGCCTCACCGCTGGTCAGAAACTCATCCTGCAGAATGTACCACGGGCCAGTCTGGATTTTTCCTTCACGGACGCATTTTTCCACCTGCTCGCGTTTTTCCGGGCGCACTTCCAGGTAATCGTCCAGGGCAATCGTCTGTCCATCCAGGAAAAATCCGCCAAATTCCGGATCGTTCTCTGCTTTTTCCAAAATATTGTCTACCAGCTCAATCAGTTTCATTCTGTGTTTTTCAAAAGACTGATACCACTCTCTGTCCCAGTGGGAATGGGAAATAATATGAACAGTTGTTTTCATGATGTGTTTCCTCCTGTTATAAAAATGATTTTCAAACTTAAAACTCTTTCTATTTAAGTCTTGTTCCTGTATTGCCATGTTGATTTGATATATCATATCATAAAAAAACGCAATGCTTCTGTCAAGCATTTCTGCATTTTTCCTACGTTTTTCCATGATTTTATATCATTTTCTTTTTGCTTGATATATCATTTTTAGTTTGACTTATCTTTTTCCCGAGATTATAATACAAAACAAGTCGACATCACACTTTTACAAATACAGTTGTCACCAATCATACTATTTGAGGAATTTTACAGACATGGATAGAAATAAAAGAATAACGAAACCCAAATATGAAATCATCAAAGAAGCTCTTTTAGAGCGCATCCGCACCGGACAGTTTTCTTCCGATGCCGTGTTCTGCACGGAAAAAATGCTCTCGGAGCAATATGAGGTAAGCCGCATCACAGCAAAGCGGGCGATTGAAGATCTGGAACAGCAGGGAATCCTGTATCGAAAACGCGGCGTTGGAAGCTTTGTCTCGCAGAAAATCCCACCGGTTTCCTCCTCCGCATCAGAAACCGACAGCAAATCAAAAATGGTTTCCCTGCTGCTTCCCTTTGCCACAACACAGGGAAACATTTCGGAAACGATTGGTTCCTTAAGTGCCGCACTGGCGGAAAAAGGATACTTTTTAAGCATTCATATCACCGGCTCTTCCTCTCCGAAGGAACGTGCCACACTGGAACTGCTCCGTTCTCAGAATATCGCCGGACTTGTCTACTATCCCAAGCGTGACAATATCCACCTGGAACAGTTAAACGATTTCCTGTTTGCAAACCGCCCGGTTGTCATCATCGACAAGCAGACCGACTGTCCGTATTTAAACAATGTTGTCTGCGACAATTACGATGGCGGACGGCAGCTCACCCGCCACCTTCTGGAACAAGGGCATCGCAACATCGCCTTTTTCACAACAGCTCCCCTTTCCGAAACCTCGTCGGTCCGTGATCGTTTCGGCGGATTTTTGCACGAAATAAAAGCCGCCGGAATCATGCCCGATTCCCGGCAGCTTATCACCTGGCCACATGCACTTTCTACAGAAGATGCCCTTTCAACAGAAATCACACCTTTTTCAACAGCAGCTCCTTACCCTGCGGC
>ENA-OQKT01000178-OQKT01000178.1-human-gut-metagenome-genome-assembly--contig:-NODE-178-length-12041-cov-2.551536_pt1 | contig 12041 bp, 6 predicted proteins | sample MGYA00242650_ERZ504801 | MGnify/ENA primary metagenome ERZ504801 (study PRJEB26092, sample SAMD00036396) | human gut metagenome | host: Homo sapiens | study: EMG produced TPA metagenomics assembly of...
ACTGTCTGGTGCCGATGATTCACATGACAAACTATGATAGGAAAAGGATTGTTTCTTGCAAGAGGTGCTTATGGGAATCCATATACGTCAATTTTTATTATCTTGGAATAAAGTTGCAAACAGAGTAGCTTATCTGATCAAGAATGACCAGTTCCTGCAGGCAGAAGATTATGCTCGTATGCCGGAATATGAACGGGAACAGATGGCGAACAAGGTACTCCGCTTTTATGACCGTCTTCCGGAAGAGATGGACAGACCATTTACGGAGGACTTCTTCTGGGAAAAACCAGGAAAAGAAATGGAGGCAGTATTAGAGAATCCAGAGCAGACAGAGGAACTGTTACAGAAGATGGATGCAGCATTGGCAGCTCTTCCATTGGATTTTGAAGCGTATGGGACAAACTATCAGCAGAAAACAAAACTTCTTTCAGAACTCCACCAGTATGTAGAAGGAACCTATACGATATTCCCGACACCAGAAGCAGAACCATTCTTTACAGAACCGTCAGGGCACCAGATGACCATGTTTGATTTCTTGGATACGAAGGCAGTGGCAGAACCGACCGTAGTCGATATGTCAGATGTGGAGGAAATAGAAGAGGAAGAGGTTACTGCCGAAGAATCTATTCTGGAAAGTCAGGAACAGGAAACAACGAAAGATTCTGAGGGACAGGAACAAAAAGAACCAGAAGAAGAGGTAACAGCTAAAACAGCAGAAGAATTGGCGGAGTCCTGGGATGAAGGTGTTTTTGCGTATCAGGGGTATCATTTTGAAGCAGTAGGGGTATTGCCGGAAGGAATAGAAGGAAAAGATCTGGTTGCACAGACCCGTTCCAATACAGAACTGCATTTATCAACCTACCATACAGAAGATTTCCCAAAGTATTCGTATGATGATTTTTATGCAGTCAGCAATGCACCGACTGCCGATGTGTTCCGGTGTCTGGAAACCGGACGCAATTATATTCCCGGAGAAAATGAACTGTTTGGATATGAGGGAGAATTCCAGCCATATTTAAAACCGGAAGTAGAAAAGATTGTAACAGAACCGCATAATTTTCGGATTCAGGATAATGACCTTGGGGCAGGCGGTCCCAAGGCAAAGTATAAGGCAAATATGGAAGCCATCCATTTGTTACAGACTTTGGAGAAAGAAGAACGTCTGGCAACACCCGAAGAACAGGAAATCTTATCCCGTTATGTTGGCTGGGGCGGTATCCCACAGGCATTTGAGGAAAATAACAGCAGCTGGGCGAATGAGTATCTGGAGTTAAAGAATACCTTATCACCGGAAGAATACAGTGCAGCAAGGGCATCGACCTTAAATGCTTTTTATACGTCCCCAACCGTGATCCGAAGTATGTATGAAACACTGGAAAATATGGGACTGAAGCAGGGGAATATCCTGGAACCGTCTTGTGGTGTTGGTAACTTTATGGGACTAATCCCAGAGAGTATGAGCAAAGCTAATATGTACGGTGTGGAACTCGACCCGGTTTCGGGCAGGATCGCAAAACAGCTTTACCAGAAAAACAAGATTGCCGTGCAGGGATTTGAGGAAACCAGTTATCCGGACAGCTTTTTTGACTGTGTGATAGGCAATGTTCCATTTGGGGCGTATCAGGTCAGTGACCGCAGATATGACCGGCATCATTTTATGATCCATGATTATTTTATTGCAAAATCCCTTGATCTGATCCGTCCCGGCGGTGTAATGGCTGTGGTAACTTCAAGTGGAACGATGGATAAGCAGAATCCGGCAGTGAGACAGTATATCGCAAACCGGGCAGAACTGCTTGGAGCCATCCGATTACCGAATAATGCGTTCCAGAGAAATGCTAATACCAGTGTTGTTTCTGATATTCTGTTTTTCCAGAAAAGGGACAGGGCATCCATTGAGGAACCGGAATGGTTAAATTTAAAGGAAACACCGGAAGGCTATTCAGTCAATGCTTATTTTGCAGAGCATCCGGAAATGGTGCTTGGTGAGTTTACTACAGAAAGTACCCAGTATGGAAAGCAGGAAGTGACCGTAAAACCAAAAGAAGGAATTACCTTAGAAGAACAATTAAAAGAAGCTGTCCAGAATATCCATGGTACGATCACGGAACTGGAACTTTCGGATACAGAGCTGGAGGAGGATGTTGTCTCTATCCCGGCAGACCCGGAGGTAAAGAATTTTAGTTTTACTGTGGTAGATGATGAAGTTTATTACCGGGAAAATTCTGTGATGAACCGCATGGAGCTTCCGGCAATGACAGCGGAACGTGTCAAAGGGATGGTGAAGATTCGTGATATTACGAATGAACTGATCCAGTGCCAGATGGAAGAGGGAAGCGATGAACAGATCACAAAGCTGCAGGAAAAACTTAATGAAGAATACGATACCTTTACAGCAAAATATGGTCTTCTCAGCAGCAATGCCAATAAGCGGGCATTTAGTCAGGACAGCAGCTATTGTCTTTTGACTTCTCTGGAATTTCTGAATGATAAGGGAGAACTGAAACGGAAGGCAGATATTTTTACCAAGAGAACGATACGCCGGGCAGAAACGGTAACTTCTGTAGATACTGCCAGTGAAGCACTTGCGGTTTCCATTGGTGAGAGGGCAGGCGTTGACCTTTCCTATATGGCACAGCTTTCCGGGAAAACAGAAGAGGAGCTTACCGAAGAACTGGCAGGGGTAATCTTTAAGAACCCAATCAGTGAAAAATGGGAGCCATCGGACGAATATCTTTCTGGAAATGTGAGGGAGAAACTGCAGATTGCCAAACAGTTTGCAGAAAATCACCCGGAATATCAGGTGAACGTGCAGTATTTGGAGCAGGTACAGCCAAAAGATCTGGATGCATCAGAGATTGAGGCAAGACTTGGGGCAACCTGGATCTCCGAGGATTACATTACACGATTTATGGCAGAGACATTCCATACACCAAGATATTATGTAGGGAGCAAGGTCAAAGTCCAGTATGCCGAAGTGACCGGACAATGGAATGTTATGGGAAAGAATGTGGACAGCTACGGAAATGCCCTTGTCACTTCCACTTATGGAACACAGAGAGCCAATGCCTACCGTCTTTTGGAAGATGCCTTAAACCTTAGAGATACCAAGATTTATGACACGGTACAGGATGCCGAGGGGGAACACCGGGAATTAAACCGGAAGGAAACAATGCTGGCACAGCAGAAGCAGGAGCTGATCAAAGAGGAATTTAAAGAGTGGATATTTAAAGACCTGCACCGACGGGAAGATCTCTGTAAGATTTATAATGAACGATTTAACAGCATCCGTCCACGGGAATATGATGGAAGCCATATTCAGTTTGTCGGCATGAATCCGGAGATCACCCTGATGCCGCACCAGAAAAACGCAGTGGCTCATGTGCTGTATGGAAATAACACCCTTCTGGCTCATTGCGTAGGAGCAGGGAAGACGTTCCAGATGATCGCAGCCGGTATGGAATCAAAACGGCTGGGACTCTCACAGAAGAATCTTTATGTTGTGCCAAACCATCTGACCGAGCAGTGGGGCAGTGATTTCCTACGTCTCTATCCGGGAGCAAATATCCTGGTGGCAACAAAGAAGGACTTTGAGCCGGCAAACCGAAAACGTTTCTGTTCCCGTATTGCGACAGGAGATTATGATGCCGTGATCATTGGACATACACAGTTTGAGAAAATCCCCCTTTCAAGGGAACGGCAGATTGCCATGCTGGAAGATCAGATCGCAGATATTACGTTTTCCATTGAAGAAGCGGCACATCAGGCAGGACAGAATTATACCATCAAGCAGTTGGAAAAAACAAAGAAGAGTCTGCAGGCGAGGATGAAGAAACTCAATGACCAGACCAGAAAGGATGATGTAGTAACTTTTGAGCAGTTGGGCGTAGACCGGCTGTTTGTGGATGAAAGTCATAGTTTTAAGAACCTTTTTTTGTATACAAAAATGCGGAATGTGGCGGGTATCTCACAGACGGATGCACAGAAAAGTTCGGATATGTTTATGAAATGTCGGTACATGGATGAACTGACCGGCGGCAGAGGGATCACCTTTGCTACAGGTACTCCCGTATCGAACAGTATGACGGAGCTTTACACTATCATGCGTTATCTCCAGTATGACACACTCATGCGTATGGGTATGGGACACTTTGATTCCTGGGCGGCAACGTTCGGGGAGACAGTAACCGCAATCGAATTATCACCGGAAGGAACGGGCTATCGTGCGAAAACACGATTTGCCCGTTTTTTCAATCTTCCGGAGCTGATCTCTATTTTTAAGGAAGCTGCGGATATTCAGACTTCGGATATGCTGAATCTTCCTGTACCGGAAGCAGAGTTTATCAATGAGGTCTTGAAGCCAAGTGAAGAACAGCAGGAAATGGTCAGTGCTTTTTCAGAACGTGCCGAAAGTGTAAGAGGCGGTCTTGTGAATCCGACAGAGGATAACATGCTCAAGATCACCAACGACGGAAGAAAATGTGCATTGGATCAGAGGCTATTAAATGAACTTCTCCCGGATGCCGAAAAAAGCAAGGTCAATACTTGTGTGGAAAATGCTTTTCAGGTATGGGACGAGGGAAAAGCAGACCGGACAACTCAGCTGATCTTCTGTGACTTGTCTACTCCAAAAGGGGATGGGACTTTCAATGTATATGATGATGTCCGGAACAAACTGGCTGCCAGAGGAATCCCGAAAGAAGAGATTGCGTTTATCCATGAATACAACACGGAGGCAAAGAAAGCGGAACTGTTTGCAAAGGTACGGGCCGGGCATGTGAGAATCCTTATGGGTTCCACTCCAAAACTTGGTGCTGGTACCAACGTACAGGACAGGCTCATTGCCCTCCATCACCTTGACTGTCCGTGGAAGCCGTCTGATCTGGAACAGCAGGAAGGACGTATTTTAAGACAGGGAAACCAGAATGACAAAGTAAAGATATTCCGGTATGTGACGGAGAACACTTTTGATGCGTATATGTGGCAGATTTTGGAGAATAAGCAGAAGTTCATCAGTCAGATCATGACCAGTAAATCACCAGTCAGGGCATGTGAAGATGTGGATGATACCGCACTGTCCTATGCAGAGATCAAGGCACTTGCCACAGGCAATCCGTACATTAAAGAAAAAATGGATCTGGATGTGCAGGTGAGTAAGCTGAAACTCTTAAAGGCAAACCACACCAGTCAGATTTACCGTCTGGAATCCGATATTGCAAAGAATTTCCCGGTACAGATCAGTGCATTGAAAGAACGGATTGCCGGGATGCAGATAGATTCCCAGGTAGTAAAAAGCGTGGATTTACAGGATAATGACACATTTGCCATGACGGTAGGGAATGTCCTTTATGAAGATAAGAAAGAAGCAGGCGAAGCGTTGATCGCTGCCTGTGCAGGGCTAAAAACCGTTAGCACCGGCGGAAAGGTCGGGGAATATCATGGGTTTACGTTATCTGCTTCCTACAATATGTTCTCCAATGCATTTGAACTGACGGTCAAAGGAAAATGTTCTTATAAGCTGGAAATCGGAAAAGACCCGGTAGGAAATATGCAGCGTATCCATAACACCCTTTCTTCCATTGACAGGAAGCTGACGGAAAGTGAGCAGAAATTGGAAACCGTACAACAGCAGCTTGCTACTGCACAGGAAGAGGTAAAGAAACCATTCCCGAAAGAAGCAGAGCTGAATGAAAAGATGGAACGGTTATCCGAGTTAAATGCATTGCTGAACATGGATGAAAAGGGTAATGAGACGATTATGGCAGATGAGGATATTGGCAGAGAAGGAAGCAGCACAGATAGCAGGGATACTGCAGAAGAAAAAGAACTTCCGGAAACAGCAGACAGAATCCATAAGCCATCTATTCTGGAACGCTTAAAGCAGGAGAAGGCACAGCAGAATACAGCGGAACAGCCACTTGTACAGAAAGCTGCAAAGAAAAAACACGAACAGGAGTTATAAAAGATTTCCCGTCAGAGTTTTCTCTGGCGGGGACATAAAATGGAGGGTTTGTTTATGGCAAATAATATAGAAAAACAGTTAAAAGAAATATCGGAACGTCTGGAGCAGGGAGTAAAAGAAATCTTTACTTCGGAGAGATATACCGAATATCTGAATACCATGTCAAAGTTCCACAATTACAGTTTTAATAATACGCTGCTGATCACCATGCAGAAACCAGAAGCAACACTGGTGGCAGGGTATCAGGCATGGCAGAAGAAATTTAACCGTCATGTAAAACGTGGGGAAAAAGGAATCCAGATTATTGCACCGACACCAGTAAGAGAAAAACAGGAGATTGAAAAAGATTGACCCGGATACACAGGAACCAATCATTGGTGAAGATGGACAACCAGAAACAGAGATTGTGGAAATGATTATCCCAAGATTTCGGGTAGCGACAGTATTTGATGTCAGCCAGACAGAAGGAGAACCGATCGCAGAACTGGAGGTGCCGGAGCTTACCGGAAGTGTACAGTTTTATGATACATTCATGCAGGCATTGCAGAGTGTTTCGCCTGTACCGATCCGCATGATGAATGTGGAAGGGGATGCAAAAGGCTATTATCACCAGACAGAAAAATATATTGCGATAAAGGAAGATATGAGTAATGTCCAGACCATGAAAACAGGAGTCCATGAGGTGAGCCACGCATTGTTGCATGACCGGGAGGTAATGGATGCGGAAGGAATTTTAAAAGACCGGACAACAAAAGAAGTAGAAGCAGAAAGTATTGCTTATATTGTCTGCAACCATTTTGGTCTGGATACTTCAGAATATTCGTTTACCTATATCGCCAGCTGGTGCGAGAGCAGGGATATGAAGGCGTTGAAAGCATCTATGGATACCATCCGAAAAACATCTTCAGAAGTTATTGAGAATATCGAGACACAGATGCACGAGTTGGAAATGGAAAGACCAATCCGGGATACCTTCCATAAGGAAGATTTGATCCTGCATCTTTCGGGCAGCATGGGTTCCGAGTTTATTTATGATCTGATCGAAAATATGAGCAGGGAACAGTTAGAACAGAATGTGGAAGAATACGTCAGCCTTCTGGAAAGTGGTGAGATAGAGGAGAATGAGAAACCTCTGGAAAGTTTTCTGGAAGAAAAAGGTGCTGCCGTCACACCACTGTATGACAGCAGTAGGCACGGAGAGAACTATCCGATTGATTTTTATGATGTGGAGTATGATGCTGACACAGGAGTTACTTCTTTTTCTGACCTTTCTCCGAAAGAGCAGGCAGAGATGATCGTGCAAAAAGCAGAGTTTCCGAGACATATTTTTTCAGAAGAAGAAAAGGCATTTGTAAATGAATATGCAGAAACTTCCCCGGACGGGTGGAAAGACTGAATGACCTGGTATGGGACATGAGGGAATCTTACGATGAAGCCGGTTCAAAGCTAGTGTATGAAGTAATCCAGGCAGCAAGGGCAAACTTCCCAGTGAAAGAACCGGAGATTGTAGAAGAAACAGCCATGCAGTATGCTCACCGTCTGATTGAAACGGCAGAAGCTGCAAATACAGGAAATTTCACAGATTCCCAGAGAAATCTTATTGTGAATTTTGCATATAAGATGGATGACAAAGACGAAGTGCTTGGACTGGTGAACCGTATGATGACCGCAATCCGCAGACCGGGAAGTGAATATACGAGAAGCCTTATGAATGAAACACAGGCACAGATTGACAATTTCCCGGATGGCATGATCGGTTTTACGGAAATGCACGAGGCAGGAATTCAGTTAGACCATATGCTCCCGCTTACGAAAGACCGGGCATATGAACTGTACCGTGGAGGGGCAGAAATTTATATCTTACACGGAAATCCAGAGAATCCACAACGGGCAGAACAGATGCTTGTGGAGACGGAAAGTGAGATCCTTGGATATGACGGTATCTTTGGAATCACAGAAACAGAATGGGAAGTGCAGAAAGAGAGAGAAATATCTGCTACAAAACGGGAAGCACTGGAACAGCAGAGTGCGGAAAAGATTGATGAGACACTTCTTCTGCATGGAGAAAGCAGAAGGTTTGCCATTTATCAGATGGATAGTGGAGATGAGCATACTTATCAGTTTATGGGAATAGAATCCGCAAAGAGTCTGGGCTATACCATTGACGGAAAGGATTACCGGATGGTTTATGCAGCACCGTGGATGCCAACGATCACGTTAGACAATATATTTGAACGCTTTAACATTGACCGACCGGAAGATTTCCGTGGTCATTCCTTATCGGTAAGTGATGTGATCGTGATAAACAGGGGTGCAGAGATTACAGCCTATTATGTAGATTCTTTTGGATTTCAGGAACTTCCAGAGTTTGTCCAGCAGAGAATGAACATGCTGGAACATAATTCCGTCAGGGCATATCCGCCAGTTTATAAAGGAACATTGGAACAGGCAATGGGAGAACGGGATGTGGATGCTTATCTGGATTCCAGAAAGTTAAACCTGGACTGTAAGAAAGCAATCGAAGAAGCCATCCGGGAGAATTTTGACGGGCTGCACTTAAAGCAGGATGCGGCAAAAGAAGTCGTGGAACGCTTCGGGGAAGAACGTATAAATTTTGTTATGGCAAATACCATCCGTGAACTTTCCCATGATGGAAGATTTTCCAGACAGAACAAAGACTGGGCGGAGCATATCGAAGTCCCGGAAAATGTCAGCCGGGGTAGAAATCTGAACCTGGATTATGTGATCGAAAGCCACCCGGCAGTTTTAGATGGGTTTATCGACATGGCAAGAGCTGAGATCCGGATGCAGAGGATAGAACAGGCGATAGGAGAAAACGAAGTGACAATCACGGCAGAGACAAGAGGATATGAAGCAGAAGGACATAACGGGACATGGCATACGGTTGATGAAAAGGATATGAGGGGGAGAAGTTCTTCTTAATGGAACATGATGAATTTGGCTCCGATGTGGCAGGAATTATCGTAGCAGAAAATGGACAGCTTGTAGCGGAGAATTTATGGAATGGGTTTGATGCAGGAGCGTTAGAAGCTGTATCAGAATATTTGCAGGAAAATGGAACAACACTTTATGACTTGACGGAATTCCCGAAAGATTCTGTTGTAACCCTGCGGAGTGGACAGACACTTACAATCGAAGAAATACAGGCAGTACAGAAAGATACCTGGGAAGAAACGATGGCAGGAAAAAATGAATCTGGAACGGATGTCCGGTTTAATTTCCATGCAGTCAGTGAGGTGCAGCTGCCAGAAGGCATAAAGTTGAAAATGCCAGAGATTCATTACGTTGATAATTTTTATGTGATGGAAGATGTAAATGCAGAGGGTGTAGTAAAAGTAAACCGGTATGAATCACTGGATGAAGCGATGCAGGAATATTTACGCCTGCCAAATCATCAGGAAAAAGTGCTTGGTATCCAGAATACGGAAACAATGCAGGAAAGCATGGATTTTATCCGATGTGAAAACGGAATAGATCAGCTGACCCATGCATATGAACAGATCGGAGGGTGGCTGAATCCGGAAATATATGAAGCGGTAAATAAAATGGAAAATATGCTGGACTGGAATGAGGTACAGATTGCATATCAGATTGGAAAACAATACTTTACAATCCAGACTGCAGAAGATGGCTATGATTATACATTTTACAATGAAGATTATCAGGAGGATGATGGAGGAATCTATGACAATCCGACAATTTATGTAGATGAAGCTGCCAGTGATATTTTGGAAGATAAAGGGTACTCATTGGAAGACGCAAAAGTAGTGGATTATGAAGAATTGATGGCAGATGTGGAAGAAGTTCAGGAAGAACAGATGCAGCGGATACAATTAGAAAAAAACTGCCCAGCAAGTATTTTTGAAGGATTTCGCAGGGAAGAAGCAATGCAAACCTATGAAGGAATCGCAATGCAGTTTACCGAGAGTAAAGGGTATCTGACCATACAGGCAACAGAAGAAGGATATTCGTTATTTTTTTATGACTCTGATCTGCATGAAATCCAGAGTGGTGATTACGATAATCCAGACGCATCCATTCAGGAAGCTGCTTATGAAATCCTTAAAAGTGAAAGAATGGATGACCTGGAATGTGTCAAAGTGGATTATAAAGAATTTGAAGAAATGACGATCCAGCACTCTAAGGATTTATTGCAGGAGGGGGAACTTCGTGCGACTTCTGAGATTGGAAGAAATGAACTGGCATTAAATAGCCTGAGCAGGGCAGAAGTTGAAAGAGGTGTCCTGTATCATGCACAGGCAGTATTAGAAGATATGGGAATGGAACAGGAGGTAGAGCTGCTTGCTGCAAGAGTGTATGGTTCCAGAAGCAGACAAGACCTTTACCGGGAAGATTCTGACCTTGATGTAGTGTTTTCTTATCGTGGCAATATCCGTGAAGACAGTTTCTTCAATGAATTAAATGCTCATGGTATAACAATGGCAGGTATTAAGGTGGACATCAATCCTATCGCAGAAGAAAGAATCACTCTGGCAGAATATATGAAGGAAGCAGATGCTTACCTTGATCAGCAGGAGATTAAAAACTCGCTTCGGACCTGGATAATTTTAGTTATGACGTTGATACCTATGAGTATAACGATACGATTGAAAATAGAGAAGAACAGGTGGAAAAACTCACGGAGGATATTTTGAATAAGAAAACAGAAGCTATCAAGGACTGGCTGCTTGAGGTATCCGAGGAATCCGATATAGACAGCGATGTGATAACTGCCCGTTCTTTACTTTCCCGTTTGGAAGATACAGAGCGACTTTCTATCTTTGACAAACAGCCAGAACAGGAGCAACCAGAAGCTACGATCAGTTTTTATGTCGCAGAGTGCATGGAGTTTCCGGTCATGGGAGAGTACCATAACAACCTCACTTTAGAAGAAGCCATTAAAATATATGAGAGTATCCCAGCAGAGAGACTGCATGGGATTAAAGGAATCGGATTTGATCTGCAAGATGGTGATGAAAATTATTCCGGAGAATATGAGTTGATGAGTGCAGACCGGATACGGCGTGATCTGATAGATATGATTCCACACTATAAAGAAAGCCCTCTGGTGCAGAAAGCAATCGCAGACATGGAAAAGTATCTGGATGAAAAGCATGGAAGGGTAAAGGAAACGGAACATACGACAGAAACAGTAATAGGAAGTGGACAGAAACCTTCTGCGGTTGCGGCAGACAGAAGGGCAGAGCAGGAACCGGTATCTGTAAATCGGAGCCAGCCACAAAAGGCAGAACCTGCAAGCAGAGCAAAAGGTGAAGTGAAGAAATCTGTGCTGCAGTCTTTAAAAGATTTTCAGGCAAGGGCAAAAGCACAGGAGCAGAATAAGACAACGGAGAAATCCAAGACACATAAGAAGGGAGAAGTGGAATTATGATGGATTTGGCGATGAACTTTGATGCGGATGAATGTTTAGTAACAGCAATGTTTGATAAAGGAAACAGAAATGACACGATGGAGGCAATCGATCATATCATTCCTTTTTCTGAAAGGCGATGCAGATATGATCGGGCTTGTCTGCAATACCATAAGAAAACTGTTCTGTATGAGCGATGAAGGATATGAAGTTTTTCTTATGGATCTGGAAGAATATAAAATGGAACTGGAAGAGGAGGACGAAGAATGAGTACAAGTCAGTGTGCAGTATATCAGGTAAAAGATACCCCAGAGTACCGGGATGTGCGTTTCCGTTCTTACGAGAAACTGAAAAGCGAAGGAAGAACAGTCCAGATAGAAAACTATCAGCAGGTGTACATTGGAAGAATCCAGCCGGGGGAAACTCCGGCTGATATTAAACTCCGTTTACAGAAGCAACGACCGAAGAACTTCAAAGGTCATTCCATCGGTTGCAGCGATGTGATCATCATTACCGATGATGGAAAAACCACAGCTTACTATGTCAACAAAGATGGTTTTATCATCATTCCGGAATTTCTCACAATCAAAAGTTCTTCCGATACCAGACTTTCCATTGATACGATCGGGTACGAAATCGAAGGAAAGAAAGGGACATGGCTTGCACAGGATTATATCCTGATGAACG
>ENA-OQKT01000179-OQKT01000179.1-human-gut-metagenome-genome-assembly--contig:-NODE-179-length-12029-cov-2.912368_pt1 | contig 12029 bp, 10 predicted proteins | sample MGYA00242650_ERZ504801 | MGnify/ENA primary metagenome ERZ504801 (study PRJEB26092, sample SAMD00036396) | human gut metagenome | host: Homo sapiens | study: EMG produced TPA metagenomics assembly of...
TTAATCTGCGCTACAAGCTCACCCAGTCTCTTTGTATCTGTAAAATCCGATGTAAGAAGCATCTGCTCCATAAGCTCAAGTGCCTTGTCGATGTTTTTCTCCAACACTTTAAGCTTCACCTCAAATTTAAACACGAAATTATTTCTATCCTTAATATCCGGGTGACTTGCAGTACCTGTGCTGATTCCGCCGGTATATATGTTGGTGGCATTGGCTAAATCGGTATAGCTGTACTTTTCGGTGCTCACCAGCCCGAGTGCGTTTGTGAAGAAGCCAAGATAGCCAAGCTCACTCTGGGCAAAATCACCTGCATCAAATAAAAATGATATATAATCAATGCCGTTTGACTCTATGTCATGACGCACAACCTTTACATCCAAAAGTTCATCCTCAATGTTTGAAAAAGGCATAGCATTCTTTTTCATATCTGCTCTTGTAAGCATTGGAAGCTTGCGCAGATCCTCATCCGACGAAGGCTCCTCCTGGTATTTCTTTAAATGCTCTGTATCCTCAATCAGCTTTTTAATCTCTTCATCTGAAAGAGATGCCTTGTAATCGGAAAGCTCCTTTGCCAAAGCCTCCTCCCTCTCATTGCCAAGTCCACGCTTCGGCTTTACTGTGACAGATGAACCATGGGTATTGTCGAGCAGATACTCCTGTATAAGTTTTTCAAAATAATCAGTATCTACAGCCTTTCGAAGCTTAGCAAAGGTACCAAGACACTCCAGATGTATAAAAGGCTTCATATCATCAAACAGCCAGCTGTCTAAACAGTTTAATCCAAAAAGAAGTCCCTTAGGAAACTGTCCGAAGTCAGCCTCCCTGAATTTGAACTCGCTGCTGTTGATTCCCGCAAGCAATGCTTCTTTATTAATTCCTGTTTTAACAACTTCTTTAAGAGTGTTTTCTATAATACTTTCAAACTCATCTGCCTGAGATGCATTGGCATTCTTTGCCACAAACGAGAATACCGGCTGCAGAATGCCCGCATCATATGAGCCATACACATCATCACCGATTCCCGCATCTATCAATGCCTGCTTAACCGGTGCTCCCGGTGAGCTGACAAGTGCATAGTCAAGCACATCAAATGCCTGATAGAGCATCTCATCAAGCGTATCCCCTACCACACGGTTATAAGATAGATAAGTCTTATTCTCCTGTGAATCATCCATGGTAATTGAATACTGCGCCTCAACATTCTTTATTTTATCAAATGCAGGCTGTTTATTAATTTCTGAATTAACTTTTTTATAATCATACAGGCTCAGATATTCCTTATCCAGCCACTCAAGTCTCTCGACAACATCCATATCACCATACAGATAAATGTATGAATTGGATGGATGATAATACTTGTGATAGAAGTCCAGATATGCTTCATACGTAAGCTTAGGAATATACTCCGGATTACCACCAGAATCCTTGCTGTAGGTATTGTCAGGGAAAAGCGAGCGGTAAATCTGGCTTGAAAGCACCTCATCCGGCGATGAGTATGCTCCCTTCATCTCATTGTACACCACTCCGTTTATCTTAAGCTCGTCATCCTTGCCTGTAAGCTCATAGTGCCAGCCCTCCTGCTTGAATATTTCCTCGTACTTTGTGATATTCGGATTAAACACTGCATCCAGATACACATCCATGAGATTCTTAAAATCCTGGTCGTTGCAGCTTGCGATAGGATAAACTGTCTTGTCTGGGTATGTCATAGCATTTAAAAATGTATTGAGCGAGCCCTTTGCCAGCTCGATGAAGGGATCCTTTACAGGGAACTTCTTTGAACCACAGAGTGTGGTATGCTCAATAATATGCGGTACACCCGTCTCATCCTCCGGCGGAGTCCTGAAGCCTATATAAAAGACCTTGTTATCATCATTATTTGATAAAATGGCAATCCTTGCACCACTTTTTTTGTGTCTCAGAATGAATCCGTCCGACTGGACATCCTCCACTCTGTGCTCATCTAAAATCTCGTATTCAGCCAAATCGTGAATTGTCATCAATTATTCCTCCTAAAATGCGATGATGATAGTATACCACATTTTTACATATTATAGTTAAATTATAAGTATATTTACCACAAAAAATCTGTTAAAGTAATATTCTGTAACATCCGGCTTTAAAAGTCAGAGTCTATGCTCCTCTTTTGAATATTAACATCCATCTGTGGAAACGGAATTTCGATGTTATTTTTATCAAATGCTGTTTTAATTTCTTCTGTAAGCTGCCATTTTGTGTTCCAGTAATCCTCGTTCTTCACCCAGATTCTCGCACCAAGCTCTATTGCCGAATCCTGCAGCTCACTCACAAACACATTGCTCGGCTCATCGTGAAGCATCGTATCTGCTGATGTGACAACAGATTCCAGCACACTCTTTGCAAATGCTAAATCTGTGCTGTAGGATACTGTTACTCTCAAATCAAGCATCCTCTTATCCATCATAGATACATTTGTGATACACGAATCAGCAAGCTTTCCGTTTGGTATCATAACCATCTTGTTATCTATTGTCAAAAGCCTTGTATAAAACAGATTTATATCCTTTACAGTGCCTTCTGTACCACTTGAACCGTCAACTATGTAATCGCCCACGCTAAACGGCTTCATCAAAAGAATAAGCACGCCTCCTGCGAAATTCGACAGACTGCCCTGCAATGCCATACCTACAGTAAGTCCGGCAGAGCCAAGAACCGCTATAACAGAGCCGGTCGCCACTCCAAATCCCGAAAGCAGTGCCATGACAAGGATAAAATACAAAAAGTATTTAATAACATTTGCTAGAAATGATGCCACTGCAGCGTCCATTCTGCTTTTATCAAATCCTTTTTTAATTATTTTTACGACTGATTTAATCGCCTTAATACCTATAAGCAGTATCACTATCGCAACAACAAGCTGCACGAGAAAGCTGATAAGCGATGGCATATACTTCTCCAGATATGTCTTTACAATGCCCGGGTTTTCAATAACCTGCTGTACCTCGGTATTTGCAACCGGCACTGATACTTCACCAAGAATTTGTCTGATCATATAATCTCCTATATCTCTCTTATATCTCTCTTATATCTCTCTTATATCTCTCTTGTATCTCTCTTATATTTCTTATATATTTGTTATTTCCTTATAACCCACTAAATCCCCCATATAAAATATGGGGGATCAGTATTTAAATCAAATATTAATTCACTATTTAATAACTCTCACTCTGAGCACTCCGTCAATGGCAGAAAGCTTCTCAACGGTAGAAGCATCAATAGCTGAATCAAGATCAAGAAGTGAATATGCATAGTCACCCTTACCCTTGTTTGTCAGATCAGATACATTGATATCAGCCTCTGCAAGAGCTGTTGTAATCTGTCCAATCATACCCTTAACATTCTTGTGAAGGATTCCGACTCTGCCTGAAGCTGTGCATGCACCCATGCTGCAGTCAGGGAAGTTTACTGAATGAACGATATTACCATTCTCTAAGTAATCTCTCAGCTCCTTGACAGCCATAACTGCACAATTGTCCTCTGACTCTGCTGTAGATGCTCCAAGATGAGGTGTTACGATGCAGCCCTTTGCTCCAACAGTTGTGTTGTTAGGGAAATCTGAAACGTACTTCTTAACCTTTCCCTTGGCAAGTGCATCTACCATAGCCTCTTCATCAACAAGAAGATCTCTGGCAAAGTTTAATACGATAGCGGTTGGCTTCATCATTGCAATAGCATCAGCGTTTATCATCTTCTTTGTTGAATCAAGAAGAGGTACATGGATTGTGATGACATCACAGTTCTTGTAGATGTCCTCAACATTGCTGATATGCTTAACGCTTCTTGAAAGGTTCCATGCGGCATTTACTGAGATGTATGGATCATATCCGTAGACATCCATGCCCATATGTACTGCAGCATTTGCAACAAGTACACCGATGGCTCCAAGTCCGATAACACCGAGCTTCTTGCCTGAAATCTCTGTTCCTGCAAAGTTCTTTTTCTGCTTCTCGGCTGTCTTTGCAATATTCTCATCGTTCTGGTTTGCAAGACACCAGTCGATACCTCCAACGATATCTCTTGATGCATAAAGCATTCCGGCAAACACAAGCTCCTTAACACCGTTTGCATTGGCTCCCGGTGTGTTGAATACAACGATTCCCTGCTCGGCACACTTGTCAAGCGGAATATTGTTTACTCCTGCTCCTGCTCTTGCCACAGCAAGCACCTTGTCACCAAGCTCCATGTCATGCATAGCGGCACTTCTTACAAGTGCTGCATCTGCATCCTTAATATCATCAACCTTTTTATAATCGTCAGAGAACAGGTCAAGGCCTACTCCTGCGATTGGGTTTAAGCATGTGTAATTGAACATTATGCATTCTCCTCCTCAAACTTCTTCATAAACTCTACAAGCTTCTCAACGCCCTCTTTTGGCATAGCATTGTAGATAGATGCTCTCATTCCGCCAACTGTACGGTGTCCTTTAAGGTTTACAAATCCGGCTGCAGTTGCCTCCTTTACAAACTTGGCATCAAGCTCTGCATCTCCTGTTACAAACGGAACATTCATGAGTGATCTGTCCTCTTTTCTTACTGTTCCCTTAAAGAGCTTGCTCTGATCAAGGAAATCGTAGAGAATCTTGGCCTTCTCCTCATTTCTCTCCTTCATAACTGAAAGACCGCCCATCTTCTTGAGCCATTTGAATACCTTGCCACAGATATAGATGCCGTAGCATGGTGGTGTATTGTAAAGAGAATCATTATCGGCCTGAGTCTTCCACTTGAGCATGGTTGGTGTGCCCGGTAGACAATCATCTGTGATAAGGTCCTCTCTGATAATTGCTATAACTACTCCGGCAGGTCCTACATTCTTCTGTACTCCGCCATAGATAACAGCATATTTTGATACATCTACAGGCTCTGATAAGAAGCATGAAGATACATCAGCTACAAGGTTCTTTCCCTTTGTGTTTGGAAGCTTCTTGTACTTTGTTCCGTAGATAGTATTGTTCTCGCAGATGTATACATAATCCATATCATCTGTGATTGGTAAATCTGAGCAGTCAGGTATGTATGAGAAGGTCTCATCTGCAGACGAAGCAAGCTCTACGGCGTCTCCGTAAATCTTAGCCTCGGCAAACGCCTTTTTAGCCCACTGACCTGTGATAATGTATCCTGCTTTTTTATTTTTCATAAGGTTCATCGGTACCTCAGCGAAGAACTGTGAAGCACCACCCTGAAGGAAAAGTACCTTGTAATTGTCAGGTATATTCATAAGCTCGCGGAGATCCTTCTCAGCATCCTTGATGATGTCATCAAACCATTTAGATCTGTGGCTCATCTCCATAACCGACTATTCCGCTTCCCTTATAATCCATCATCTCTGCTGCTGCTTCCTGCAATACCTCCTCAGGTAAAACTGCAGGTCCTGCTGAAAAATTGTAAACTCTACTCACTCTAATTTCCTCCTTGTGTCGCATTGTAGTCCTCTTCATCGAAAGACTCGTTGATAGGCTTGCCCGGTGCAACCATAGGCCATACCTTGTCATCTGAATCAATGATACAATCGATGACAAACGGTGTCTTGCTCTTTAAGGCATCTGCAAATGCTTTTTCAAATTCTTCCTGGGTCTTAACACGTCGTGCGGTGGCTCCCATTGCCTCTGAAAGCTTTACATAATCCACCCCATCATCAAGTACGGTTGCCGAGTAATGCTTCTCGTAAAAAAAGAGTCTGCCACTGGCGTACCATTCCAAGTACATGGTTGTTTATTATAACCTCGATAAGAGGAAGCTTTTCTCTTGAAGCTGTTGCAAGCTCGTTCATGTTCATTCTAAAGCATCCGTCACCTGCAATATTGACTACAGTCCTGTCAGGATTAGCTGTCTGGGCACCGATTGCAGCACCGAGACCGTATCCCATTGTACCAAGACCTCCTGATGTAAGAAGAGTTCTCGGCTTGCTGTATTTGTAATACTGGGCTGCCCACATCTGATGCTGGCCGACCTCAGTAACCATTATAGCATTTCCTTTTGTCATTTCATAGATTTTTTCAATAACAAATGGTCCGCTAAGTCCCTCTTTGTGATATGTAAGAGGAAAAGTCTTTGCATATGCAAGCACATGCTCAACCCATGAATTGTGGTCAAGCTGTGTGAGCTTTTTGTTGATGCGTGTAAGGATTTCCTTCACATCGCCTATAACACTCGATGTAACACGGATATTTTTATTAATCTCTGCTGCGTCTACATCAAACTGTAATATCTTGGCCTGGTCTGCAAACTTTTTAGGATTGCCAAGCACTCTGTCCGAAAAACGTGTACCAATCGCAATCAAAAGGTCGCACTCTGAAACTCCAAGGTTTGATGTCTTTGTGCCATGCATACCAAGCATGCCTGTGTAGTTATCACTTGTGCCATCATATGCACCCTTGCCCATGAGCGTATCGCAAACAGGCGCATTCACCTTGTCTACAAATTCCTTAAGCTCTTTGCTTGCTCCGGAGAGAACCACTCCCCCTCCTACAAATATATATGGCTTTTTGGATGCTTTTATGAGTTCAATTGCATTATCAATGTCACTGTCTGTAATTGTTTCTGTCTCACGCTCAGGAGGCTTGATTTCCTGTTTGGTGTACTCTACCAGATCTGCCGTAACATTCTTTGGAATATCCACAAGTACAGGACCCGGTCTGCCTTTTCTTGCTATATTGAAAGCTCTGCGTATTGTATCTGCAAGCTTCTCTACATCCTTTACAATAAAGCTATATTTGGTTACAGGCGTTGTAATTCCGGCAATATCTATCTCCTGAAAGCTGTCCTTTCCAAGTAACGAGACTCCGACATTACATGTGATTGCAACGATTGGAATCGAATCCATGTATGCTGTCGAAATTCCTGTGACCAGATTTGTCGCCCCCGGTCCGCTTGTAGCCAGACAGACGCCAACTTTTCCGGTGCTTCTCGCATAGCCGTCGGCCGCATGGCTTGCTCCCTGCTCATGTGAGGTCAGCACATGCTTAATCTCCGGATGCTTGTAGAGCTCGTCATAGACATTAAGGATGGCTCCTCCCGGATAACCGAATACTGTGTCAACACCCTGTTCTTTTAAGCATTCTATAATAACCTGTGATCCTGTTAACTGCATCTTGTATTCCTCTTTTTCTTATACGAATCCTTTACGATAATAGGTAAAAACTTATTCGTACTGAATTTTCTATCAAAATATATACTACGCATTCTGCTCGCCCGGAAGTGCAAGGATGGCTCCTCTGTTTCCTGATGTAACAAGCGCTGCGTATCTCTTCAAATAGCCCTGTTCGTAACCTTCGGCTCCCTTGGCTGCCACTTTGCCTTACGCTCAGCAAGCACCTCGTCTGACACATCGAGCTCAAGCTTCATGTTTGGAATATCAATCTTTATGATATCTCCCTCTTCAACCAGGGCAATCGGTCCGCCTACTGCGGCCTCAGGTGAAACATGACCTATTGAAGCTCCTCTTGAAGCTCCTGAAAAACGTCCGTCTGTGATGAGTGCTACAGAGCTTCCAAGTCCCATTCCGGCAATAGCGGATGTAGGGTTAAGCATCTCTCTCATTCCAGGGCCGCCCTTTGGTCCCTCGTATCTGATGACAACCACATCACCCTCTACGATCTTGCCGCCCTTTATTGCTGCAATTGCATCCTCCTCACAGTCAAATACCCTTGCAGGTCCCTCATGAACCATCATCTCATCGACAACTGCTGAACGCTTTACTACAGAGCCGTCCGGAGCCAGATTTCCTTTAAGCACTGCAAGTCCTCCGGTCTTTGAATATGGATTGTCTACCGGTCTGATGACCTCAGGGTCCCTATTGACTGCATTCTTTATATTCTCTCCAACTGTCTTTCCTGTAACAGTCATACAGTCTGTATTTAAAAGTCCGATATCAGCAAGCTCTTTCATGACAGCCCACACACCGCCGGCCTCGTTTAAGTCCTCCATATATGTAGGGCCTGCCGGGGCAAGGTGGCAGAGATTTGGTGTTCTCTCACTGATTGGATTTGCAAAGCTGATATCAAAATCAAAGCCTATCTCATGAGCGATAGCCGGAAGATGAAGCATAGAGTTTGTAGAACAGCCGAGTGCCATATCAACTGTGAGTGCGTTCATTATTGCATCCTTTGTGATGATATCTCTTGCTTTGATGCCCTTGTTGTACATATCCATAACAGCCATTCCCGCATGCTTTGCAAGACGTATACGCTCTGAATATACAGCAGGGATTGTTCCGTTTCCACGAAGTCCCATACCGAGTGCCTCTGTAAGACAGTTCATAGAGTTGGCTGTGTACATTCCCGAGCATGAACCGCAGGTAGGACATACCTTGTTCTCATACTCACATACATCATCCTCAGTCATAGTACCAGCAGCGTATGAGCCGACAGCCTCAAACATCGATGAAAGACTTCTCTTTCTGCCCTTTACGTGGCCAGCAAGCATTGGACCGCCTGATACAAATACTGTAGGCAGATTAAGACGTGCAGCCGCCATCAGAAGTCCCGGCACGTTCTTGTCACAGTTTGGAACCATTACAAGTGCATCAAACTGATGAGCGATTGCCATACACTCTGTAGAATCAGCAATCAGATCTCTTGTGACAAGGGAATATTTCATACCCACATGTCCCATTGCAATACCATCGCAGACTGCAATTGCAGGAAATACTACAGGCACTCCTCCTGCCTCTGCAACTCCAAGCTTTACAGCCTCAACGATTTTATCTATATTCATATGGCCCGGAACAATCTCATTGAATGAGCTTACGATTCCGACCATAGGCTTTTTCATTCCTCCGGTGTAAAACCAAGAGCATTAATAAACTCTTGCCGGTGCCTGCTGCATTCCGGCTCTTGCGTTATCACTTATCATATTTTATCTCCTTATTTATCTCCGACTATTTCTTTGAGTACTTCATCATTACTACTGTATACACAACGATCTGCCTATCTATAACCTGTTAGCTGTCTATTATAAAGTCATGCAGCTACACACGTTCTGCGATGAGATCACCCATCTGTGCTGTGCCTACCTGTGTGATACCCTCTGTAGTCTCACCCGGCTGTGGCATGATGTCGATTGTCCTGTAGCCCTCCTTAAGCACCTGCTTTACAGCATCCTCGATTGCCTGTGCTTCCTTGTCCAGATCAAATGAATAGCGAAGCATCATGGCTGCTGAAAGGATTGTTGCGATAGGATTTGCAATGCCCTTTCCTGCGATATCAGGAGCAGATCCGCCACTTGGCTCGTAAAGTCCGAACTTTGTATCATTAAGGCTTGCTGATGAAAGCATACCGATCGAGCCTGTCACCATACTTGCTTCATCTGATAAAATATCGCCAAACATATTCTCTGTAAGGATAACATCAAACTGCTTAGGATCCTTTACAAGCTGCATTGCACAGTTATCAACAAGCATATGCTCGTATGTAACCTCCGGATAATCCTTAGCGACCTCCTCGACGATCTTTCTCCATAATCTGGAAGAATCAAGCACATTTGCCTTGTCTACAGATGTGACCTTTTTCCTTCTCTTCATGGCTATATCAAAGCCTCGCTTTGCGATTCTTCTGATTTCATTCTCATTGTATGTCAGTGTATCTGTGGCCGTAACAACTCCGTCCACCTCTTTTGTCTCTCTGGCTCCGAAGTAAAGACCTCCTGTAAGCTCACGCATAATCATCATATCAAATCCGTCTCCGATGATATCGGCACGGAGCGGGCATGCTGCAGCAAGCTCCTTGTACAGATATGCCGGTCTAAGATTTGCAAACAGATTGAGTGACTTTCTAAGCTTTAAAAGTCCTGCCTCCGGACGAAGCTCAGGGGCCAGCTTGTACCATGGTGATGTGGCTGTGTTGCCACCGATTGAACCCATCAGCACCGCATCTGAATCAAGCGCAGTCGCAATAGCCTCATCTGTAAGAGGAACACCTGTAGCATCAATTGAGCAACCACCCATAAGGATGTCTGTGTAGTTGAAGCTGTGTCCATACTTGTCTGCTATTTTGTCCAATACCTTCTTTGCCTCAGCGACTATCTCCGGTCCGATTCCGTCTCCGGAAATTACACCAACTTTATATTCCATAATTTCTTACCTCTTTTACATAAAAATACATATTCTTATATTAAAGCATTAAAGTAGTTATTTCAATATGCCAGGATATTTTACTTTTTCTATGCAATTTATAACCGCAGCTTATAATAACTGCATACTATAATAACAGTTTTTTATTATTATTGCAAGAGATGCGGATAATAAGAAAACCGCCACTTATGTGACGGCTTTACAAATCTGCATTATTTAGCTGAATCCTCTGCTTTCTCAAGGTCAGCGATAGCTGACTTCTGCATTGGAATACGGCAGTTCTTGTTGTTACCAAACTCAACGATTACAGTATCGTCCTCGATATCGATAACTGTACCGTAAAATCCACTTGTTGTAAGAACTGTGTCTCCTGTTGCAACCTCTTTAAGCATTAGCTCCTTTTTCTTCTGCTCCTTCTTCTGTGGACGGATCATAAGAAAATACATAACTGCGAAAAGTACTACTAACCAGACAATCATTCCAACTGTTCCTGCTGCCTGACCGTTTGCTAAAATTGATGTCATCAATTGTTCCTCCTAAATATTCTATAATTGATGTGTTTTAAGCACTATTACCATAATACACGTTAAACGTGCTAACGGCAAGGATTTTTTATCATTTTCGAGATTTTTTATATTTATCTGCTAGCTCTGCTCTCCCTGTGTCATTCCATAGAGCTTTTCAGCCTTGTATGAGGCAAAACGGCCTGCATCAAGTGAATCCCTTATCTCCTCCATCATGTTGTTGTAGAAATACAAATTATGGAGCACGCACAGTCTCATTCCGAGCATCTCCTTTGCCTTTAAAAGATGCCTGATATATGCACGCGAATATGTGCGGCAGGCAGGACAGTTACAGCCCTCCTCAATAGGGCGCATATCCTTCTGATACTTCTGGTTGAACAGATTAAGCTTGCCGTGATTCGTGTATACATGTCCGTGACGGCCGTTTCTGCTTGGGTATACACAGTCAAAGAAGTCGATTCCTCTCTCTACACCCTCAAGTATATTGGCAGGAGTTCCTACTCCCATCAGGTATGTAGGTTTATTAACAGGCAGATAAGGCACTGTTTCATCAAGAATATGGTACATCTCCTCATGGCTCTCTCCTACCGCCAGTCCGCCGACAGCATATCCATCCAGCTCAAGCTCAGAAATGCGCTTTGCATGGTCAATTCTTATATCATCATAAATAGCTCCCTGATTGATACCGAATAAAAGCTGCTCCTTGTTGATAGTATCCGGTAAGCTGTTTAAGCGTGCCATCTCCTTTTTGCACCTCTCAAGCCAGCGCGCGGTCCTGTTTACAGAGTTTGTCACATACTGTCTGTCTGCAACACTCGATGGGCACTCGTCAAATGCCATAGCTATCGTGGAGCCGAGGTTTGACTGTATCTGCATGCTCTCCTCAGGTCCCATAAAAATTTTGCGGCCGTCAATGTGAGAATTGAAGTAAACGCCTTCTTCTTTAATATTTCTCAACTTTGCAAGAGAGAACACCTGAAATCCGCCGCTGTCGGTAAGGATAGGACCGTCCCACCTTGTAAATTTGTGAAGTCCGCCCATTTGCTTAACCTTTTCATCACCCGGACGAAGATGCAGATGATAGGTGTTGCAAAGCTGAACCTGACATTTTATATTCTTTAAATCAAGCGCAGAAACAGCGCCCTTGATTGCACCGCATGTTGCAACATTCATAAAGGCGGGAGTCTGAACCGTACCGTGAACCGTAACGAATTCGCCTCGTCTTGCGCTGCCTTCCTTTTTAATTACCTTAAACATAAATCCGTAAAATCCTCCTATGATATGAACATAGCGTCACCGAAAGAGAAGAATCTGTACTTTTCCTTTACAGCTTCTTTGTATGCATTCATAATAAAATCATATCCCGCAAAAGCGGATACAAGCATAATAAGTGTACTTTCG
>ENA-OQKT01000184-OQKT01000184.1-human-gut-metagenome-genome-assembly--contig:-NODE-184-length-11871-cov-3.265582_pt1 | contig 11871 bp, 12 predicted proteins | sample MGYA00242650_ERZ504801 | MGnify/ENA primary metagenome ERZ504801 (study PRJEB26092, sample SAMD00036396) | human gut metagenome | host: Homo sapiens | study: EMG produced TPA metagenomics assembly of...
AGGAAAAGGGCGGCGAACGCACAGAACGCGCCGCTTTCGTCAATGGCGTGGCCACCATCGAAGGTGGCATGACGATCGAGGATTTCGCGGATTTGACCGGCATCGAGCTGGAAGACGGCCCGTACGAGACGGTTGCCGGCTATTTCCTGGCGCACACCGGCAAAATGGGCGAAGTCGGCGACGTGCTGTCATCCGATGACGGTTATGACATGGTCGTCACCGAAGTGGACGGCCGTCGTATCGAGACGCTGGAAGTGCGCCGGCACACCGCCGATGAGGACGGTTCCGCGGCTGGCGATTCCACGGCGGACGGCAAGTAACCCGAGCGGCCTCTTACAGCACCACCTGCCGGTTGATGTCGCGGCGCAACTGCCTCCATTGCGGCAGATAGGCGCTCATACGCCTTTGAAAGCCCTCTCCGTGGCCGTTCTCCCACAGGTGGGTCATCTCATGCACCAGCACGTATTCGAGGAATCTAGGGGCCATTAAACCAAGCTGCAGGTTAAGTCGGATACGTCCGGTCTTCGGCGTGCACGATCCCCAACGCGAACTCATCAGACGCAGCGTGATATGCGTCGGCGTACGGCCAACGATCGGGCCCCATTTGGCAAGCAACACAGGCAATTGCGATTCGATGTTGCGTTGCGCCCGCGCCTTGGCCTCGTCCGTCCATACGAAAGCGGGCGGGTTGGCGGAAGCGCCAGTATCGCCAATATTGCCGTTTTGCGCACGCTGCGCGTTGAGTTGCGCGTCTCTGGCCTGCCGCATGCTGCGTTGCGCCCGTTCGATCCACGGCTTGCGTTCCGTTACAAACCGTTCGATAGCGCTTTGCGACATTCGTTGCGGCGCGGAGATGACGATATCCGCGTTCGGCGGTTTGATGCGCAGGTACATGTTTTTGATGGGTTTGCGCACGATGGCCACCCGCATGCCGGCGATGCTCGCCGTCGTTTCGGAAATCACGCGATTGCGGTTGCGATGCCCCACTCCCCTGCCGTAACGGCCGTTACCGCCGTTGCGCTGCCCGTATGTCATGCCTGCATTATGCCACGACACGCCGATGACACGGCGGCACTTGACTTTCCCTGTGATTCAAGTATCATTTCAATTCGTTGTGTTCAAGACACAGCAAGTTGGGCCCGTAGCTCAGGTGGTTAGAGCGCATCCCTGATAAGGATGAGGTCGGAGGTTCAAGTCCTCCCGGGCCCACGTAGATGGTAAGGAAGCGGCATAGCCGCTTTTTTCACCTATGGGGCTATAGCGCAGCTGGTAGCGCATCTGCTTTGCAAGCAGAGGGTCGCCGGTTCGAACCCGGCTAGCTCCACGGGGCTATGGCGCAGCTGGTAGCGCATCTCCATGGCATGGAGAGGGTCAGGGGTTCGAATCCCCTTAGCTCCACAGAATTGAAGGCTTCCGAGTAATCGGAAGCCTTTTTCGTATTCAGCCTCTTGTCGACCATCCAACGGACGCGATCGCCCGCAAACCAAATAAAACGGCCGCCTGCATACCCGCAAGCGGCCGGAATCATCAAATCAATAGGGGAGTGGCACCACGAATCGCAACTAGTTGCGGGCCGCGTTCTGCTTGGCCAGCTCGTCACGAATCTGCTGCAGCAGCTGGACGGTCTGCTCTTCGGCAGACGGCTCTTCAGCGGCCTTTTCCTCGGCTTCCTTCTGCTCGGCAAGCTTGGTCTTGGCAAGCAGCGCTTCGGTCATGTCGCGGAACTTGTTAATCGGCACCAGAATGCAGAAATAAACGGCGGCGCGATAATCAGGAAATCAGAATCGCGCCCAGCACAGCGCCGAACGAGACGGTCGCGCCGTTGAACGTGATCGCCAGCAGGCCGTCCATATTCGGCTTGCCGAAAATCATGGCGATGAACGGGTTGATCACGCTGTTCACGATCGAATTGACCACGGTGGTGACGGCACCGCCCATACAACACCGACAGCCATGTCGATCATGTTGCCGCGTGCAATGAACTTCTTGAATCCTTCAAGCATGGTTTTTTCTCCTGTGGGAAATGAGGGAGTTGATGTTTGCGGACGACGCTCTCTCCTCGCCTTCCACACACTATCCTATGGCGTTCCAAACGCCTCCAGCCAAATCTTGAGCAATATCTTGTGCGTCTCACAATCAAGCACATAGAATGAAACCGCCGTATTGATAACCCAACTATCCCGAAGGGGAAAAATATGCTCACTGATGAGTACGTCAAGCGCGTGTATGCGCAGGTCGAAAAGCGCGATGGCGATCAGCCGGAATTCCTGCAGGCCGTTCGCGAGGTCTTCGAAAGCCTTCAGCCCGTAGTCGAGAAGCACCCGGAGTATGAGAAGGCGGGAGTGCTCGAGCGCCTCGTCGAGCCGGAGCGCGTGGTGAAGTTCCGTGTCGCTTGGACGGACGATGAGGGCAAGGTGCAGGTCAACCGCGGTTACCGCATCCAGTTCAACTCCGCGATCGGCCCGTACAAGGGCGGTCTGCGTTTCCACCCGAGCGTGAACGAGGGCGTCATCAAGTTCCTTGGCTTCGAGCAGATTCTCAAGAACTCCCTGACCAGCCTGCCGATGGGCGGCGGCAAGGGCGGCTCCGACTTCGATCCGAAGGGCAAGTCCGATGCCGAAGTCATGCGTTTCTGCCAGGCGTTCATGACCGAGCTGTGCCGTCACATCGGCCAGTTCACCGACGTTCCGGCCGGCGACATCAACGTCGGCCGCCCGTGAGATCGGCTACCTGTTCGGCCAGTACAAGCGCATCCGCGACGAATACTCCGGCGTGCTCACCGGCAAGGGCCTCGAATTCGGCGGCTCCCTGGCTCGCACCGAGGCTACCGGCTACGGCCTGTGCTACTACACCCAGGAAGCCCTGCGCGTCCTGAAGAACGATTCCTTCGAAGGCAAGACCGTCGTCATCTCCGGCTCCGGCAACGTGGCCATCTTCGCCACCGAGAAGGCCCAGGCCCTCGGCGCGAAGGTCGTCACCGCCTCCGATTCCAACGGCTACGTCTACGATCCGGACGGCATCAAGCTCGACATCGTCAAGGACATCAAGCTCGGCCACCGCGGCCGCATCAAGGAGTACGCGGAGCGTGTTCCGGGTGCCGAATACCACGAGGGCTGCAAGGGCGTGTGGACCGTGCCGTGCGACATCGCGCTGCCGTGCGCCACCCAGAACGAAATCGATGAGGAGTCCGCCAAGGCCCTCGTCGCCAACGGCTGCAAGGTCGTGTGCGAAGGCGCCAACATGCCGTCCACCCCGGAGGCAATCGCCGTCTATCAGGACAACGGCCTGCTGTACGGCCCGGCTAAGGCCGCCAACGCGGGTGGTGTGGCGGTGTCCGGCCTTGAGATGAGCCAGAACTCCTACCGCCTTTCCTGGACGTTCGAAGAGGTGGACAACAAGCTCAAGTCCATCATGGAGAACATCGTCGCCAATTCCCTGGCCGCCGCCAAGGAGTACGGCCATGAGGGCGATCTGATGCTCGGCGCCAACGCCGCCCGGCTTCGTCAAGGTCGCCAACGCCATGGTCGCCCAGGGCGTGCTCTGATCGTCTTTCACAATCCGTTTCAACGGTCCGTGCGATTCGTTCGCACGGACCGTTTTCATATGCGTTACGGCATAACGCGCAACGCAGTATGACGATTGCATAAAAGCGACCGCATAATCGCGATTACATAAGAAAAGACGGCGCCTCCCGAAGTAGGGAAGCGCCGTCTTCTTATGTTGCACGAACGGCTTACGTTGCGCAAGCGCCGTACGAACGCCGTATGACGAATCGATCAGTCGTCGCCGAGCGTCACGTGGATGCCGCCGACCAGCGTGCTCACCACGTTGTACAGCAGCGTGAGAATCACCACCAGCACGGTGAACAGCACCACTTCGATGATGGAGAAGATGGTGGCCGCGCTCAGCACGGTGCTCAGCGAAAGCACGTTGGCAAGGTCGAATCCGCCGGCGTCAAGACCGGTGGAGGACACGATCTGCGTCACCTGATCGAACACGCCGACCACGTTCAGCAGCAGCCACAGCAGCGTCACCGCGACGATCTGGATGATGCCTCCCGCGATGGAAAGCATGAACGCCACCTTGGCCGCGGACCATGCGTCGATGCGGGTCAGGGACAGGCTCATGCGGCGGGCGCGAGGCGCGCCACGACGCGCTTTTTCACGAACCTTCACACCGCCGGACGCGGCAGCCATGTTCTCATGCGCCTGAGACTGTTCCGTACCGCTCAACGGCTGGCTGGATGCGGAACGGGCCACGCGTGGGGCCTGCGCCCCTGCCTGCGCCTGATGGCTTTCATTGTTCTCGCTCATCGTTGCTCCTTGCAGAATCTTGCCTACTTCTAGCCGAGGCTACCAGTTTTCGCAGACGATTCCCCGCCTGTGTCTCAGGCCTCTACATTCTCGCCATCGCCGGCATCGGAAGTGGCTTCCGTACCGGTTTCAGCGGAGTTTTCAGTAGTGGTTTCGGCTTGCGATTGCGCGGCTGCGTCGTTCTGGACTGCTCCGTTTTCCGTGGCGGCCTGCTCGGCGTCATCCTCGTCGGTCTCCTCGTTACGTGCTATGGAGATGATTTCATCGTTCTTGTCAGGCTTGGCGAGCGTCACACCCTGGTGGTACGTCCGGTGCGCTTGACTTCGGCGACGTTGGAGCGGATGACCTTGCCGGACTTCATGATGGCCATGATCTGGTCGGATTCCTCCACGATCACGGCACCCACCAGGGAGCCACGGCCTTCGGCGAGCTGCACGGCCTTGACGCCGTAGCCGTTACGGCCCTGCAGACGGTATTCGCTGATGGCGGTGCGCTTGGCGAAGCCCTCGTTGGTGACCACGAGCAGATCCCTGTCGGAATCGCCCTGCACCACATCCATGGCCAAAAGCTCGTCGCCGTCGCGGAACTTCATGCCCTGCACACCGGCGGTCTGGCGGCCCATCGGGCGCAGCTGCTCGTCGTTGGCTTCGAACTTCAGGCTCATGCCCTGCTTGGAGACGAGGATGATGTCGTCGTCGGCGTTGCACAGCGCGGCACCGATCAGCTCGTCGGCGTTCTCGCCGTTCTCGTCGGTCATGAGTCGTACCGCGATCAGACCACCCTGACGCGGGGAGTCGTATTCGGCGAGCGCGGTCTTCTTGACCTTGCCGGAACGGGTGGCGAGCACCAGATACTTGGCCACCTCGTAGTTCGGGATGGACAGCACGGTCTGGATGGACTCATCAGGCGCGAACTGCAGCAGGTTGGCCACGTGCTGGCCCTTGGAGTCGCGCGAGCCCTCGGGCAGCTCGTAGGCCTTGATGCGGTACACGCGGCCCTTGTTCGTGAAGAACAGCAGCCAGTTGTGCGTGGAGGTCAGGAAGAAGTGATCCACCACGTCGTCCTCGCGCAGCTTGGTGCCCTTGATGCCCTTGCCGCCGCGGTGCTGGGAGCGGTATTCGTCGGCCTTGGTGCGCTTAATGAAGCCGGAGTGGGTCACGGTGACCACCACGTTCTCTTCGGCGATCAGGTCTTCGACGTTCATCTCGCCGGAGTACGGCAGAATCTTGGTACGGCGTTCGTCGCCATACTTGGCGACGATTTCGTCCAGCTCGTCGCCGACGATCTTGCGCTGGCGTTCCGGCTTGGCGAGGATGTCGTTGTAGTCGGCGATCTTGCGCATGAGCTCGTTGTGCTCGTCGAGGATCTTCTGACGTTCCAGGGCGGCCAGTCGGCGCAGCTGCATGGCGAGGATGGCGTCGGCCTGCACCTCGTCCACGTCAAGCAGGTCCATAAGGCCCGTGCGGGCGGTCTCCGCGGACTCGGAGGCACGGATGAGGGCGATGACCTCATCGATCATGTCAAGGGCCTTCAGATAGCCCTGCAGGATGTGGTCGCGTTCCTCGGCCTCGCGCTTGAGGTAGGCGGTACGGCGTGCGATGACTTCGAGCTGGTGGTTTACCCAATGACGGATGAACGCATCCAGGGACAGCGTGCGCGGCACACCGTCGACCAGTGCCAGCATGTTCGCGCCGAAGGTCTGCTGCAGCTGGGAATGCTTGTACAGGTTGTTGAGAACGACCTTCGGCACGGCGTCGCGCTTGAGCACGAGCACGAGGCGCTGGCCAGTACGGCCGGAGGTTTCGTCGCGCATGTCGGCGATGCCTTGGATCTTGCCGTCGCGCACCGCTTCGCGGATGGACACGACCAGACGATCCGGGTTGACCTGGTACGGCAGTTCGGTGATCACGAGGCACATGCGGCCCTTGATCTCCTCGGTGTTCACCACGGCTCGCATGGTGATGAGGCCACGGCCGGTACGGTACGCCTGTTCGATGCCCTTATGGCCGAGAATCGTGGCGCCGGTAGGGAAGTCCGGTCCCTTGATGATGCGGATCAGGTTGTCGAGCAGTTCCTCACGGCTCGCGTCCGGATGGTCGAGCGCCCAATGCACGCCTTCTGCCACCTCGCGCATGTTGTGTGGAGGAATGTTGGTCGCCATGCCGACGGCGATGCCGGACGAGCCGTTGCACAGCAGGTTCGGGAAGCGGGCCGGCAGCACGGTCGGCTCCTGCGTCTTGCCATCGTAGTTCGGCAGGAAATCGACGGTGTCCTTGTCGATGTCACGCACCATTTCCATGGCGAGCGGCGCCATACGGCATTCCGTGTAACGCATTGCGGCTGCCGGGTCGTCGCCGGGGGAGCCGAAGTTGCCCTGGCCGTCGACGAGCGTGTATCGCATCGACCACGACTGCGCCATACGCACCAACGTGTCGTAGATGGCGGAATCGCCGTGCGGATGGTACTTGCCCATGACTTCGCCGACGACGCGTGCGCACTTGGAGTAGCCGCGGTCGGGGCGGTAGCCGCCGTCGTACATCGCGTAGATCACGCGGCGGTGCACCGGCTTCATGCCGTCTCGCACGTCCGGAAGGGCACGATCGACGATGACGGACATGGCGTACGCCAGATAGGATTCGCGCATTTCCTGCTGCAGATCCTTCTTCTGGACGCGTTCGCCGACCATCAGGCCATAATCGGTGTTGTCGGCCTCCTGCGGGCTCAACGGTTCCATGGAGCCGTCAGGCACGAACTGGCCGTCTTCGTTGCTGTTGTTTTCGTCTGCCAATTTCTAATCCTTGCTTTGAAGTCCTGCGAAACCCTACGCGTTTACGCGTCGATCCAGCTGACGTTGCGTGCGTTGCGCTGGATGAACAGACGACGTGGTTCGACTTCGTCGCCCATGAGCATGGAGAAGGTCTCGTCGGCCGCGGCCGCGTCTTCGATCTGCACCTGCTTCAGAATGCGATGGTCAGGATCCATGGTGGTCTCCCACAGTTCCTGGTAGCTCATCTCGCCCAGACCCTTGTAGCGCTGGATGCCTTCGCCCTTCGGCAGCTGGCGGCCGGCGGCCTTGCCTTCGGCGAGCACGCGGTCGCGTTCGGCGTCGGTGTACACGAAGTCGTGCGGGCCCTTGGTCCACTTGAGGCGGTACAGCGGCGGCATGGCCACGTACACGTAGCCGGCGGTGATCATCGGGCGCATGTAGCGGAAGAACAGCGTCAGGTTCAGGGTTGCGATATGCGCGCCGTCCACATCTGCATCGGCCATGATGATGACCTTGTGGTAGCGCACCTTGTTGAGGTCGAAGTCCTCGCCGTAGCCGCCGCCGACGGCGGTGATCAGCGATTCGATGGTGTCCGACTTCATCATGCGGTCCAGGCTTGCGCGCTCGGTGTTGAGGATCTTGCCTCGCAGAGGCAGGATGGCCTGCGTGATCGGGTTGCGTCCCTGGATGGCGGAGCCGCCTGCGGAATCACCCTCCACGATGAACAGCTCGCATTCTTCGGGGTTGTTGGACTGGCAGTCCTTGAGCTTGTCCGGCATGCCGGCCGATTCGAAGATCGACTTGCGGCGGGTGTTCTCACGTGCCTTCTTGGCGGCCAGACGCGCACGGGAGGCCTCGATGGCCTTCTGGATGATGTTCTTGGCCTCGTTCGGGTGGGCGTCGAACCAGTCGCCGAGCTTGTCGGTCATGACGCGCTGCACGAAGGTCTTCGCTTCGGAGTTGCCGAGCTTGGTCTTGGTCTGGCCTTCGAACTGCGGGTTGGTGAGTTTGACGGACACGACGGCGGTCAGGCCTTCGCGCACGTCGTCGCCGGACAGGTTCTCGTCCTTGTCCTTGAGGATGTTCTTCTCGCGGGCGTAACGGTTGACCAGCGAGGTCAGCGCGGCGCGGAAGCCTTCCTCATGGGTGCCGCCTTCGGTGGTGGAGATGGTGTTGGCGAAGGTGTGCACGGCTTCGGAATACGCGGTGGTCCACTGCATGGCGATTTCCGCGGAGATGCCGATCTTCAGGTCCTCGGCCTCGAAGTCGATGACGTCCGGTTCGACCGGGGTGGCCTTGCGGGACTTCACCAGGTAGTCGACGTAGTCCTTGATGCCGTCGTTGTACTGGTAGGTGACGGTCTGGAACTTGTCTTCGGTTTCGGATTCCTCGCCGGAAACCTCGTCGCCGGCCTGGTCGGGCTCGCGCAGGTCGGTCAGGGAGATCTTCAGGCCCTTGTTCAGGAACGCCATCTGCTGGAAGCGGTTGCGCAGGATCTCGAAATCGTAGGTGGTGGTTTCGAAGATCTTGCCGTCGGCCCAGAAGGTCACGGAAGTGCCGGTGGATTCGCCTTCCTCCATCGGCTTGCCCTTGAGCAGACGCGCGGTCGGCTTCTGGTCGATGTAGGTCTGGGTCCAGTGGAAGCCCTGACGGCGCACTTCGATGTCCACGCGGGTGGACAGCGCGTTCACCACGGAGATGCCCACGCCGTGCAGGCCGCCGGAGACCGCGTAGCCGCCGCCACCGAACTTGCCGCCCGCGTGCAGCTTGGTCATCACGGTTTCGACGCCGGAGATGCCTTCGCCCGGCACTTCGTCGACCGGGATGCCTCGGCCGTCGTCCACCACGCGCACGCCGCCGTCCGGCAGAATCGTCACTTCGATGTGCGACGCGTAGCCGGCAAGCGCCTCGTCGACGGAGTTGTCGACGATCTCATACACCAGATGGTGCAGGCCGCGGGGGCCGGTGGAGCCGATATACATGCCCGGGCGGATACGCACCGCCTCAAGGCCTTCCAGCACCCTCAGATCGGACGCGTCGTAATGTTCCGGAGACAGCGAATCGTCAAGTTGCGCATCTTCGAGCTGGTCGTTCTGGATCTGATCCTGAATCTGATCTTCCTGCGTGTTTTCAGCTGATTCGTTCAGCGAATCCGCATCAAGGTCTGCCACAGAGATTCCTTCCTGCATTTTTCCCGCCATCAAGGGTCATTTCCGCAGGTGATACCACCTAGAACGCAAATAAAGGCCCCTTCTAGGCGTTTACATACACTGCTGGATATTCTACTCATGGAGGGGGACAGCGCGCTATAGACATTTGTCCTTGGAATTCAACGGTTTCCAACGGCTTCGGCATGGTTCCGAACGTGTCCGACGAGCCGGAAAACCTCCGTAAACCCCGTCGCAACGGCCTGTTTCACGCGCGCCACAATCGATCTCTCCTGTCAGAGAGGTCGATTGTAAGTCGACTTCGCAATAGCCCTCAGTAGCGAATCTTCCTTGAGATACGCCCACGGCTGAACCCTTGGCTCTGCGGGCCGGTGACCCTCACCTCATTGATGGTCAGACCTTCGAGTTTCCTGCGGATGGTGTCCGTCAGCAACGGCGTCATATACGACAGGGTGGTGGTCCAGGCCGGGCTGTCGCAACGTATCGTCAGCACGCCGTCTCGCAGGCTGGCGGGGTAGGAGTGCTTCGCGTTCTCCACGCCCACCACCCTGGTCCCAATGGTCGCGCATCTGCGCCATTTTGAGGTGGGGGTATCCATGCGCCGTTCGATGCCAGCAGATTGAACAGGCTGCCGACGGTTTCCGGATCGCGTCCGGGTTTGCCGAAGCTTTCCCACGCCTTGCGCGCGCGTTCCTCGCGTTCCTTGAGCCGCCCGGCACGGTCGCTGATGCGGTCGAACACTTCGGCCGGCAGTTTGCGTTGGTCGAGGTTCAGCAGTTCGCAGATTGGTGGTTTCGGCATTAGGATTCGGCCTCGATTCCTTGCGATTGCGCGCCACGTCCGGCGGCAAGCATGGCCGCCATCGCCGCGATATCGCCGTCCGTCTCCTGCGATTGCGCACGCAGCGCGGCAACGTCGATGACATGCGCCTCGCCTTGCGGAATATCGCTTGCCGCGGCGACGGTGATCAGCACCTGGTCCTGCCGTCGCGCGAAGTCGAGGATCTGCCCGCGACGGGACTCGTCGAGCTGGGCGAACACATCGTCGAGGATCACGATCGGCTTGACGTCGCGCTGCGCCGAAACCACTTCGTACAGCGCCATTTTCAAGGCCAACGCCATCGTCCACATCTCGCCGTTCGAAGCGAATTCGCGGGCTGGCATGTCGTTGAGCCGCAATGTCAGATCATCGCGCTGCGGTCCGATCAGATTCTGCCCACGGGCCACTTCGCCGGGGTAGATGCGTTGGAAATGACGGCTGATTTCCGCGGCCGGCTCGTCGAACAGAAGCACCTCGTCGAAGGACGGCTCATACACCAGGTCGGCCTGTTCCTCTTCGCCCGCCAGCGAAGCATAGATGCGGGTGAACGGCTCGCGCAGCAGTCCGATCACATCGTTCCGGTCCTTGGTCAATTGCACGCCGAGGGCGATGAATTGGCCGGTCCACACTTCCAGACCGCTCAGCACGGCCTGACGCCCGTATTCGGGGTCGATGCCGGAGCCGTCGGACAGCTGTTTGAGCAATGCGGCACGCTGTTTGGCAACGTGCGTGAACTGTTGCAACGACTGCGCATAACGGGGCAACAGCAGCGAAGCCGCCTGGTTGAGGAAGTTCCTTCGGGTGGCCGGATCGCCAGACACCAACCGCTGGTCTTCGGGGGTAAAGGACACGGAGGGGACCAAACCCACGATATCCCTCATATATTGCGATTTTCCGCCGTCCACGCGCGCCCTGTTGGCGCCTCGCGCGGCGATGGTGATCTCATATGTGCGCTGTTCGCCCGAATCTTCGACGTTGGCCCGGACAGTGGCGGAAGGGTGGCCTTTTTCGACCAGCGGCAGCGATGACGAGGTGCGGTGGCTGGAGCCGGTGGACAGCACTTCCACGGCTTCCACGATATTGGTTTTCCCTAGGCTGTTCGAGCCTTGGAGAATGTTGATTCCCGGTTCGAAATCAAGCACGCAATGGTCCCATGACCGGTAATGGTCGAGCGCGAGACGGGAGATATGCATGAAAACCGGAATTCCTTGAAGGTGATGGCATGGTGGCCCGGACGGGAACTTGCCGTCCGGGCCACAGGTGGAACGAAATCAGTTGTTGAAGCGCATCGGAACGAGCAGGTAACGGTAGTCCATGGATTCGTCGGAATCCGCTTCCTGCTGGCCGTTGAATTCCACGGGCTTGACCGCGGTGGTCATCTTCATGCGCACGAACGGCTCGCTGATGGCGCTCAGGCCGTCGACCAGATAGGAGGGGTTGAACGCCACGGTGATGTCCTCGCCGTCCATGTCGATGTCGAGAATCTCCTTCGCCTGTGCTTCGTCGGCGGTGCCGGCCGACAGCGTCAGCTCCTGGCCGGAGAAGACCATGCGGATCGGGGCGTTGCGTTCGGCGACCAGCGAAACGCGCTTGATGGCGTCGATGAGGGCCTGCTTGTTGATGACGGCATGAATCGGGTATTCATCGGCATACAGGCGGTCAACGGCCGGGAATTCGCCGTCGATGAGCTGGGAGGTGGACACGCGGCCGGCGTTCTCGAAGCCCAGCGAGGGACGGGTTGTCCGCATCGAAATCGATGGTGACGTTCTGATGCTCGTCCAGCGAACGCGCCATGTCGCGCAGC
>ENA-OQKT01000185-OQKT01000185.1-human-gut-metagenome-genome-assembly--contig:-NODE-185-length-11821-cov-4.169660_pt1 | contig 11821 bp, 15 predicted proteins | sample MGYA00242650_ERZ504801 | MGnify/ENA primary metagenome ERZ504801 (study PRJEB26092, sample SAMD00036396) | human gut metagenome | host: Homo sapiens | study: EMG produced TPA metagenomics assembly of...
GGAGGATGTTCTAAATGTGCAAAATAATGGATGTATTCGGACAAATGGAAGGCAAAATCTATGGATGTTTTTTCAAGCTGTTATAGCTGTGTATCTGTTGATTTTGTCAGTGATAGATATTCGTTGGAAGAAAGTAAGTGTAAGAAGTCTTTTGATTTTGCTTGCGATTGCAGTTTTATGTCAGGTACTATGCAGCAAAGGAGAATTCAGGATGATGGTAGCCGGTGGATTGTGTGGAGGAGTATTTCTCTTTTTAAGTTGGTTCACACAAGAGTCGTTTGGTTATGGAGATAGCATATTGATTCTGATCCTTGGAATTTTATCTGGTGGATGGAATCTTCTTTGGATTCTGTTTGCTGCATTTCTGATCGCATCTGTTTACGGAGGAATTATGATCGCACGAAAGAAGTATACAAGAAAAAAATCATTTCCGTTTATTCCATTTCTGACAGTTGCTTATCTGGGAGGCATGATTGGTGGAGTTTACTGAAAAATATACGAAAAAATACGTGAAAGGAAGTACAGTGGTAGAGATGTCTTACCTTATTCCTTTTTGCTTAATTTTATTTTTTCTGCTCATCACGATTATTTTTTACTTTCATGATAAGGCAATTTTAAACGCAGCGGCAGCGGAAACGGCTGTGACAGGAGTTGAAATGGACAGGAAAAAGATAGAAGATGTAGATCTGGATGCTTTTTTCCGAGAAAGGACGAGTGGAAAATTGATTTTTCTGGAAAATGTAACAACCAGAGTTGATCTATCAGGGAAGAAAATAGAGGTAGAAGTTTTTGCATCAAAAGGACGAATGAAGATTCACCTGATACAACGTGCAACGAAGGTGAAACCAGAAGAAAAAGTCAGATGGAAAAAATAGACTTCTGTAAAGCTGAAAAAGTGAAGGGAGAAGAAATGGGATGAAAACAGTATTGATCGTTGCAGGGATTATCGTATTCCTGGTATATGGGTTTGTTTTATACTGCTGCATAAGAGTTGGAAAGGAATCCGATGAACAGTATAACAGGCTGAGAGAAGGAAAGGAGCAGGAAGATGACAGAAGTAGGGTATGCAAGTGATAAGCCTTCGGACTGTGCGTATTGTTACTTCTTTAGTGCCGGGAGAAAGAAATGCAAAAGGAAAGAATGTTTTTATCGTATTTCTTCTCCGCCACTTCGCAGGAAGGTAACTCACTGGGAGCCATGTGAAGGCTGTCCTTATGGAAAACATACTCCCTGTCTGGGTTACTGCATTGTGAAGGCTATGAAAGAAGTGAAGGAGCATCGGAACACAGGATAATACATATGAATTTCCGTATCATTACGGTGAGGAAGCGGAATCCTATTCCTTTTACCGTGTGCCAAAAGTCCTTTTTACCAATACGCAGTTCAAGAGCCTTTCCTGTGAAGCGAAATTGCTTTATGGACTTTTGCTTGACCGTATGCAGCTATCTATAAAGAACCGGTGGCTGGATGAAGAGGGAAAGGTATATATCTATTTTTCCCAGGAGCAGATCTCCGGCATGATGGGATGTGGCTTGAAAAAGGTAGGGAATCTGTTAGCAGAGCTTGACAGTCGGAAAGGAATTGGATTGATTACGAGGATACGGCAGGGGTTAGGAAGACCGGATAGGATTTATGTACGCAAATGTACGCAACAGGATATGTATAAAAGGAATATCCAGACACGTCAAAATGACATTTCTGGAAATGCCAAAAATGACAGGTACGGATATGTCAGAAATGCCGGGTAATGATACTGAGGATAATAAGACTGAAATAAGTGACACTGATAGGAGTGATACTGAGTATCTTTCTTTCTATTCCGAAGAAAGTGAAGAAATGCACAGGAAACGAATGGAAAGAGAGGTATACCACCAGATGATCTTGACTAACATTGGGTATGAATATCTGGTTGATGTGTATAACCGGGATATGCTGAACGAGATTGTGGAACTGATTGTGGATACTGTCTGTTCCGAACAGGAAATGATACGGATAGGTGGGGACAGAAAGCCAAAGGATGTGGTTAAAAGTCAGTTTTTGAAACTAAATTCTGAACACATCCGGTTTGTCCTGAAATGCTTGAAGGAGAACACCAGTAAGGTAATCAATATCCGGCAGTATTTACTGACAGTTTTATATAACGCACCACTTACGATCAGCAATTATTATTCCGCACTGGTACAGCACGATATGTATGGTGACAGTGAAGAATAAAGAAAGGAGGAATGAGATAAGTGCAGGATGAAGTAAACGAAAAAACCGTATCGCTTTGTATCCGATGTGGGAAGGTCACTGCGAATCTGTTAAAGGCAGCAATGAAAAAAGCTCTTGCTAAGATGGAACAGGAGAAACAAAAGCTGCAGGGGCAGAAACAGCCTAAGCAGGATAAAGAGGATAAAACCTATAAGGGAAAGCAGAGTATGGATAAGCTGATGAAGCAGAATGTACAGCTTTCCAATATTGAGATCACAGATGGAAACATCAAATCGTTTGAGCGTGTAGCCAAAAAGTACAGCATTGATTTCAGCCTGAAAAAAGATGTGAACGCTGATCCGCCAAGATATTATGTGTTCTTTAAAGCCAGAGATGCAGATGTAATGACTGCGGCTTTTAAAGAATACACAGGACAATCGCTGAACAAGGATAAAAAGCCATCTGTAAGGAAAAAGCTTCAGCAGGCGATTTCCAAGTCGCTTAAAAAGCACAGAGAACTGGAGAAAACAAAAGGAAAGGAGAAAGAGCCGTCATTATGAGCAGATTACAGAAGTTGCTTGGTGTAGGAAAAGGATACTTGGAGAGATTACCGCCGGTGGATGTACATAAGCTGCTTCGGATCATTCTGCTGAATCTTCCGTATATCATGATTTTTTATGTGGGGAATAAGCTGGCATGGTTGTATCAATACTGTGCAGGTAATTCCATGATAGAAAGACTGATAGTGTTAGTCCTGAATTTTCAGCTGGCATTTAGCAGGATTCTTCCAAGTATGCATAAAAATGAATTGCTGGTTGGGTTGACCGGAGCCATGGGAGTGAAGCTCATGGTTTATCTGAAAGGGGAAAAATAGCCAAAAAGTTTACGGCAGGGAGTGGAGTATGGTTCGGCTAGATGGGGGACGAGCAAAAGACATTGCACCCTTTATCGACCCAATATTTGAGAACAATATTCTTCTTACCATGACTGAACGGTTGACTATGAACGGCAGACCCAAGAATACCGAAATTTGCAAGGAACAAGAACGTGATTGTAATCGGCGGATCTGGTTCCGGAAAGTACCCGGTTTTATGTAAAAACCAAATCTGATGCAGATGGGAAAAATATATCAGCTATGTGGTCACGGACCCGAAAGGGACGATCATCATTGAGTGCGGAAAGATGCTGGTACGGCATGGATATAAAGTGAAAGTATTGAATACGATCAATTTTTCCAAGAGTATGCACTATAATCCGTTCCACTATATCCATTCTGAAAAAGATATTCTGAAACTGGTGAATACTATCATGGTAAACACCAAAGGGGAAGGGGAGAAGTCCAGTGAGGATTTCTGGACGAAGGCAGAAAGGCTTCTGTACTGTGCATTGATTGGCTATATCTGGTATGAAGCACCGGAGGAGGAACAGAACTTTGCGACGTTGCTTGAATTTATCAATGCATCGGAAACAAGGGAAGATGATGAGACATTTAAAAATGCAGTAGATATGCTGTTTGAGGAACTGGAGAAAGAAGAACCGGAACACTTTGCGGTACGTCAGTATAAAAAATATAAATTAGCCGCCGGCAAAACAGCGAAGTCGATTCTGATCAGCTGTGGAGCCAGACTTGCTCCATTTGATATTGCGGAGCTTCGTGAGATCATGAGCTATGATGAAATGGAACTGGATATGGTAGGGGATCAGAGGACAGCATTGTTTATCATTATTTCAGATACCGATGATACGTTTAACTTTGTTGTGGCAATGATGTACAGCCAGTTATTTAACCTGTTATGTGACAGGGCAGACGATGTACACCATGGACGATTACCTTATCATGTCAGAATATTAGCTGATGAATTTGCAAATATCGGACAGATTCCGAAATTTGACAAGCTGATCGCTACTATTCGTAGCCGTGAGATTTCAGCATCCATTATCCTCCAGTCGCAGTCACAGCTTAAGACCATCTATAAAGATGCTGCTGAAACTATTTTAGGTAACTGCGATACGATGTTGTTCCTTGGAGGCAAGGAAAGTTCCACATTAAAGGAGATTTCCGAGACACTGGGAAAGGAAACGATTGATTTATATAACACTTCTGATACCCGTGGGCAGAGCCGTTCTTATGGGATGAATTATCAGAAAACAGGAAAGGAATTGATGAGCCGGGATGAGCTTGCGGTCATGGATGGCAGTAAATGTATCCTTCAGCTGAGAGGTGTCAGACCGTTTTTCAGTGACAAGTTCGATATTACCAAGCATAAACGATATAAGGAATTGTCGGACTATGATAAGAAAAATGAATTTGATGTGGAAGCGTATATGCGGCATCGGATGGAAGTGAAGCTGACAAGGACACAGGAATTTGACCTGTATGCCTTTTCAGAGGAAAGTCTGGCAGAAGAATTAAATACAGAAAACAAGGAAGCAGAGCATGTGAAAGATTTAAACACATAGCTCTTTTTTCTTTGCCCTTATAGGGAGGTGATGGATTTGAGAGATCATGAAAGGCCGCCCATAAGGGCAGAGCCGGAAGAGACTTCTTAAAACATAGATAGAAACTGATAAAAAGCAATGATTTGAAAGGAGACAACGACTATGGCGTTTTTTAATCAGGCAATTAATATTTTACAGACTCTTGTAGTAGCGATCGGAGCTGGTCTTGCAGTATGGGGTGTCATCAACCTGCTGGAAGGATATGGTAATGACAACCCAGGTGCAAATGCTCATGTGCGGTAAAGTAATAAAAAGATTTAGGTAGCCGCCTTAACTATTCCTAAATAAGATAATATGCACAGTATTTTCTCGTAAATAGAAAATAAATTATTGCATTTTACCAATTATTATGTTAAAATGACAATGTAACAAAGAGCTATGTATTTTTAAGGAAAGGGAGGAACTTATGAATTTAAGAAAATCATTTTAGCACTTTCAGTAGTAGCTGGAATTGTAGCTGCTCCAATGACTGTATTTGCCGCTCATACTCATAGTTGGGGTTCTCCCCAGTACTATGGATATGAAGATGAAATGCCTGGTATATATGATGACTGGGATAAATGTGCGACACGTCATGTATATAATTACAAACAATGTTTAATTTGTGGAGAAGTAAGCATTTATGAAGTTGAGACGATTGAAATGTCTCACAAATGGGTGAATGGTGCATGTGTATATTGCAACAAAGGTTACGCGAAAGAGATAAATTAACATAGTATCATTACCGGCAAGTTTATAATCAAAAAATAGAAAGCATTGAGAATATTTCAAAATTTCTTGAAAGTACTCTCAGTGCTTTCTTTGATAATATGAAAGGAGAAATAAATGCAAAAAAAACAACTTTCTGTATTAGTACTAATTATTTTATGCTTTTTATTAGGATGTAACAGAGAAACACCAAAAGATGAATCTCAACAAAATTATGAAGATGAATCTAATATTTCTAAAACAAATGGAGAAGAACTTGTAAATATAAACAGTGAATTGTTAGGTTCGACTCCTTTTGATATCCAAATCGATAAAACAGCATTGCAGACTAGAAAAGAAACAGAAACAGAAGTTACAATAAAGACAAATTTAACAGACTGGGGTTATACTGTTTCTTCTGAAAAAGGGAAAATATCTGATATAAATAAAAATTCATTCATATATATAGCACCTAAAGATGAGAGGGATGATACTATAAAAATACAATTATCGGACTATGAAAATGGCATATCATATGAATATACAATTCCACTTATTTTTGCGGGAAACAATGAACATTCTTTAGATAAATTCAAGGAAAATCTTTCAAGATTACCTAATAGTTAGTAAAGAGTCGATAGACTAAAGTACCACCATCCTCTTTTTATTTCAACTGAATATCCATCCCGCCGCACCGCAGCGGCACATGAAGCAGTAAATCCGAAAAAGATTTGCTGCTTTTTTTTGCGTCCATTTTTTGGCAAATTTCCAAAAGTTCCGTATTAGACAGTGAAACCAAAAAAGGCTGCCATTTTTTTCAGACAGCGGGCAAAACGCAGCTTCCGAAACGCCTTATTGTCGGGAAAGACCGAGCCGCCGGAAAAGTTCTTGCCGGAAAGTCCGTCCATTCTGCTCTTTTGTGGTTTGTAGGGAGTAAGGGAAAAACGCCAGCCCGCAGCCTTTTATAAAAAAAGCTGGTTATAGATTTTCTGAAAAAGTGGCAGTAGCAAGTGAACGGCAGGCCGGCAGTTTCTTAGAGCAAGATTCTACCGAGGTGCCAAAATTCGCTTATCGCTCATTTTGCCCCTGCGGGAATCTTGTTGGGGAGTGCCTTCCCCAAACCCTGCTTATGCGGCTTGCGCCGCTGAAAAACCCCTCAAAATATTTTTCGGATTTTTCAAAAACAGTTCCGCTTCACACCCTGTTTTTCTCCTATTAGTGAGAGGACACCACGCACAGAAAGGAGGTCAACCACCTATGAAACGATACAACACGCCGCACCGCAGCCGGGTAGTCAAAACACGCATGACCGAGGAAGAATACGCCGAGTTTGCCCAGCGGCTTTCTGCTTACCACATGAGCCAAGCCGAGTTTATCCGGCAAGCCATAACCGGGGCAGCCATACGCCCCATCATAACCGTTTCCCCCATCAATGACGAGCTGCTTGCCGCTGTCGGGAAGCTGACCGCCGAATACGGGAGGATCGGCGGCAACTTAAACCAGATAGCCCGGACGCTGAACGAGTGGCACAGTCCCTATCCGCAGCTTGCCGGGGAGGTACGGGCGGCGGTTTCCGACCTTGCTGCCCTAAAGTTTGAAGTCTTGCAGAAAGTGGGTGACGCTGTTGGCAACATTCAAACATATCAGCTCTAAAAATGCCGACTATGGCGCAGCGGAAGCCTACCTCACATTTGAGCATGACGAGTTTACCATGAAGCCCACCCTTGATGAAAACGGGCGGCTGATACCGAGGGAGGATTACCGCATTTCTTCCCTCAACTGCGGGGGCGAGGATTTCGCTGTTGCCTGTATGCGAGCCAATCTCCGCTATGAGAAAAACCAAAAACGGGAAGATGTGAAAAGCCACCACTATATCATCAGCTTTGACCCACGGGACGGGACAGACAACGGCTTGACCGTAGACCGGGCGCAGGAGCTGGGCGAGCAGTTCTGTAAAGAGCATTTCCCCGGACACCAAGCCTTAGTCTGCACCCACCCGGACGGGCATAACCACAGCGGCAATATCCATGTGCATATCGTCATCAACTCCCTGCGGATTTATGAAGTCCCGCTTCTGCCCTACATGGACAGACCAGCCGACACACGGGAGGGCTGCAAGCACCGCTGCACCAATGCCGCTATGGAATATTTCAAGAGTGAAGTCATGGAGATGTGCCACCGGGAGGGGCTTTACCAAATCGACCTCTTGAACGGCAGCAAGGAACGGATAACCGAACGGGAATACTGGGCGGCAAAGAAAGGGCAGCTTGCCCTTGATAAAGAGAACGCCGCCAGAGAAGCCGCCGGACAGCCGACCAAGCCCACCAAGTTTGAAACGGACAAGGCGAAGCTGCGCCGGACGATACGGCAGGCACTTTCCCAAGCTGCCAGCTTTGACGAGTTTTCTTCCCTTTTGCTGCGGGAGGGTGTGACCGTCAAGGAGAGCCGGGGGCGGCTTTCCTACCTCACGCCGGACAGGACAAAGCCTATCACAGCCCGGAAGCTGGGGGACGATTTTGACAAGGCTGCTGTCCTTGCCCTGCTCACGCAGAACGCCCACAGAGCCGCCGAACAGACCAAAGCCATACCCGAATACCCTGCCGCAGTTAAAAAGCCGTCACAAGGGGAAAAAACCACAAAAACCACCCCGGCAGACAACACCTTGCAGCGCATGGTTGACCGGGAAGCCAAGCGAGCCGAGGGCAAGGGCGTGGGCTATGACCGCTGGGCGGCAAAGCACAACCTAAAGCAAATGGCAGCTACCGTTACCGCCTATCAGCAGTACGGCTTTTCTTCCCCGGAGGAACTGGACGAAGCCTGTTCTGCCGCCTATGCCGCCATGCAGGAAAGCCTTACAGAGCTGAAGCAGGTGGAAAAGACGCTGAACGGGAAAAAGGAGCTGCAACGGCAGGTGCTTGCCTATTCCAAGACCCGCCCTGTCCGGGACGGGCTGAAACAGCAGAAAAACGCCAAAGCAAAAGCAGCCTACCGTCAGAAGCATGAAAGTGACTTTATCATAGCAGACGCAGCCGCCCGCTATTTCAGGGAGAACGGCATTTCCAAGCTGCCGAGCTATAAATCCCTGCAAGCAGAGATTGAAAGCCTTATCAAAGAGAAAAACAGCGGCTACAACGATTACCGGGCAAAACGGGAGGAGTACCGCCGCTTGCAGACTGTCAAGGGCAATATCGACCAGATTTTACGCCGGAGCGAGCCGCAGCGCAGAAAGGAGCAGAGCCATGAACGGTAATATCCCCCGCATGGACTACCGCCAGTACCGGGCAGCCCGCCGCCTTGTGCATGAGTGCTGCAACTATGACAGCGGGAACTGCCTGCTGTTGGAGGACGGCGAGCCTTGCGTGTGTGTACAGAGTATCAGCTATTCGCTGCTCTGCCGCTGGTTTACCGCCGCTGTCCTGCCCCTTGATGAAGCACTGGAAGCCGCCCTCTTGCGCCGGGGAAGCCGGAAACGCTGCGCTGTCTGCGGGGCGTTCTTCTTCCCAAAATCCAACCGGGGGAAATACTGCCCGGACTGCGCCGGACGCATGAAGCGGATAAACGCCGCCAAACGGAAGCGGAAACAAAGGGAGAAATGTCACGCTTTAGGGCATTTCAAACCCGCATAAATCAAGGCTTTTTTGGAGGGTGTCAAAGGGTGCGTGATACATTTATCCTTTTCCCTTAAAAACGCCCCCTAAAAGCGTAACAGAACCCACAGACAGACACCACAAGGAGGTGAACCCTATCGCTGATTATATGACCGCAGGAACGGAGCTGCCCGCTTACCTGCCTTACCCCCGTTTCCTGCTGGAAACAGACCTATCCCACACCGCAAGAGAGTTATATGCGCTGCTGTTAGACCGTTCCACCCTTTCGCAGAAGAACGGCTGGCAGGACAGCGAGGGACGGACATACATTGTCTACCCCATAGCAGAGATAGCGGAAATGCTGGATAAAGGCTGCACCACCATAAAGGGCGCACTGAACGAACTGGACGCTGCCGGGCTGCTGGAACGCAGACGGACGGGCTTTTCTGCCGCCAACCGTCTGTATGTGAAAGTGCCGCCTATCCCAGTGGTACAGTTTTCCGACCAACTGACGGACGGAAAACCGCCCCTCATAAGGGCGGGAAACCGACCAACTGACAGCCGGAAAACTGACCTTATGACGGTCGGAAAACCGTCCCCTAACCAAACTAATATAAACAACCTAATAGAGAGCCAAACAAAAGGAGCGAGTGAGGGGCAGCCCCCCGCCGCTTATGGCAGATATAAAAATGTATTTCTTTCTGACACAGAACTTTTGGAGCTGGAACAGGACTTCCCCGGCAAGTGGGAGTATTACCTTGACCGCCTTTCCTGCCACATCGCTTCCACCGGGAAGCAGTACCACAGCCATGCAGCCACCATTTACAAGTGGGCGCAGGAGGACGCTGCCAAAGAGAAGCCAAAGAAAGGCATACCGGACTATTCATTCAAGGAGGGAGAAAGCCTATGACCGATACAATCCACAACACCATACTGCCTATGACCGACACCACAGCCGAGCCGGAGGATTACACCGGGGAGGACGGGCTTTTATACTGCGGCAAATGCCGGAAACCCAAGAAGCCTATTTCCCGGAGGGCAAGACCTTTTTCGGGCGTGACCGCCACCCGTCAGAGTGCGACTGCCAGCGGGCAGCCCGTAAGGAACGGGAAGCCGCCGAGAAGCGGCGCAGCCACCTTGAAACGGTGGAACGGCTGAAACGGCAGGGCTTTACAGACAAGACCATGCAGGACTGGACATTTGCCAACGATAACGGCAGCTGCCCGCAGATGAAGAACGCCGCCGGATATGTGGCACGCTGGGAACAGATAAAGGACGGGAACTACGGGCTGCTCTTGTGGGGCAGGGTAGGCACTGGGAAAAGCTATTTTGCCGGGTGTATTGCAAACGCCCTCATGGAGCAGGAAGTCCCGGTGTGCATGACAAACTTTGCAGCAATATTAAACGACCTTGCCGCCAGCTTTGCGGGCAGGAACGAATATATTTCCCGCCTTTGCAGCTTCCCCCTGCTCATCATTGACGATTTTGGAATGGAGCGTGGCACAGAATACGGTCTGGAACAGGTCTACAATGTGATTGACAGCCGCTACCGGAGCAGGAAGCCGCTGATTGTGACGACCAACCTCACGCTGGAGGAATTGCAGCACCCGGAGGACACCGCCCACGCCCGGATTTATGACCGCCTGCTTGAAATGTGTTCCCCTCTCTGCTTTACCGGGGAGAATTTGAGGAAAGCCGCCGCACAGGGAAAAATGGAACAGCTGAAACGGCTGCTTGCCGGAAAGGAGATTTGCCTATGACCGACACCCAGAGAAACAAACGCCCTGCCCGCCGCCCGGACTGCGTGACCGAAACGAGGATAGGCAACACAATCCTTGTGGTGTCTGGCTTTTTCAAGGAGGGGGCGACCGACACCGCCGCTGACAAGATGATGAAAGTGCTGGAAGCAGAAGCCGCCGCCGGATATTTGACCTGTGATAAGCCTGATTGAAAAACCGTCATTTTTACCGACCGTAAAGAAGCAGATTTGACGCTTTTGCCGCTATACAGACAGCCGCCCCATGTGGTACAATCAAGGTACGGAATAGTGGGGCTGGCTGTCGGAAACGGAGGAATTTATGTTAAGACAGACCACCCAGCAACTCATTACCGCCCTTTACCCAAGACTGTCCCATGAGGACGAGCTGCAAGGCGAGAGCAATTCCATTTCCAACCAAAAGAGGATTTTGGAAACCTATGCCAAACAGAATGGATTTTCTAATCTGCGCTGGTACACCGACGACGGTTATTCCGGTGCGAACTTTCAAAGACCCGGATTTCAAGCCATGCTTGCAGACATTGAAGCAGGGAAAGTCGGGACAGTTATCGTCAAGGATATGTCGAGGTTAGGGCGAAACTACTTACAGGTGGGAATGTACACAGAAATGATTTTCCCACAGAAAGGTGTCCGCTTCATCGCTATCAATGACGGAGTGGACAGCGCACAGGGGGAAAATGATTTTGCCCCGCTGCGGAACATTTTTAACGAATGGCTGGTGAGAGATACGAGCAAGAAAATCAAGGCAGTAAAACGCTCTAAGGGCATGAGCGGAAAGCCCATCACAAGCAAGCCCGTCTATGGCTACCTCATGGACGAGGACGAAAACTTTATCATTGACGAGGAAGCCGCCCCGGTGGTACGGCAGATTTACAGCCTTTGCCTTGCCGGGAACGGTCCGACCAAGATAGCCCGTATGCTGACCGAGCAGCAAATCCCCACGCCGGGGACGCTGGAATACCGCAGGACGGGCAGCACCCGCCGCTACCACCCCGGCTATGAGTGCAAGTGGGCGACCAATACCGTGGTTCATCTGCTGGAAAACCGGGAATATACGGGCTGTCTGGTAAACTTTAAG
>ENA-OQKT01000189-OQKT01000189.1-human-gut-metagenome-genome-assembly--contig:-NODE-189-length-11642-cov-2.989579_pt1 | contig 11642 bp, 10 predicted proteins | sample MGYA00242650_ERZ504801 | MGnify/ENA primary metagenome ERZ504801 (study PRJEB26092, sample SAMD00036396) | human gut metagenome | host: Homo sapiens | study: EMG produced TPA metagenomics assembly of...
GCCTCTGAGGAGATTTTGAAATGGCATGATGATATGAAGACTGAGTGTACAAAAGCACTTGAAACGGCAGCTGATGTGTGGACAGAGGCCACAGAATATGATTCCTGTGATGATTTTGTCGGAAAAATAGGTGATACCTGGTTTCACCTTCAGTTTTCAAGGCCAGATGGATGACAACAGTGTGCTATCAGGCATTCAGAGCTATCCGCTTGACAGATGCGTGAAGAGAGTTTCAGATGGGGAGCCTGATGAGCGGAGTACTATATTTGATGATGGCTATGTGAAGCAGTACTATGGACCAAAATCCCTGAAAGAGTATGATACGGTGAGGTATTTAAACGGTGACTTTATTGTTGGAGACATGCCGGTAAGCGATGACAACGAGGCAAATATTTCGGTTGATGAGGCAAAGAAGAAAGCAGGTGACTTCATGCAGGCAATAGGAATTGAGTCAATGATTAAAACAGGAGAAAGCGACTGTGAATGGGAGGGATATAACAAGACTGAGGATAATGTATATAAGGAGGGGGATGTGCATAGAGCCATATGGGGCTATGCGCTTGAATATTCGCTTGGCGCAGATGATGTAGTGTATTCAAAATCACTGAATATATTTGATTATTCAGCTTATTACAAATTTTGTCCTATGGACTGTCCTGGTTATGAGACAGGCAGTTTCAATGTAAATGAATATGGTGTCTATAGATTTGATATAGCAGAGCCGGTAAGCATTGTGAAAAAACAGCAGAAGGTGGAGCTCTTACCGGTGTCAAATATTTATAAGATTGCAAGAAATGAGCTTGAAAGCCACCCGGATAAATATATTGTGGAAGCGGATACACAATATCGTTATCTGACACTTGGCTATATCAGGGTAAAGGACAGCTCAGATTCACAGAGATTCAGCTATATCCCGGCATGGAGCCTTGAGCTGCTGCAAAGAGGAGAGGTCGAATCGTGTCCGGTATTTGTAAATGCAATAGACGGAACAGTGATTGAGCCGGAGCAGATATTCTGAATCAGAGAGAAGTGTGCATGGAGACTAAGGAAAATCACAATGAGCACAAAAAAGGAGAGCCGCATATGGATAAAAGGGGTAACATATCTTCACGAAATATGAGATTATTTGCAGCAATTATGACACTCATCGAGGCACTTGTCCTCACATCACTGGCAGGCTGCTCAGGCAAAAAAGTAGATTATGGGAATGAGAGCGAAATTAAAGAGACAAAAAATATGTCTGCCTTAGCTGATATAAAGGCAGACTCCGGCTGGAATGAAAACTTTACCATACAGACCGGTAATGGCGAGAAAACAGTATATGTATATGCAAATATTGTAGTTCCGGACTTCGATAACATGTCGGTTGTTGAGGTGGAAAATGTAAAGATAGATGCTGATTACAAAAAGCGTTTTTTGGATTTATATTTTGGTGGGAACGAGTACTATTATCACGATCCGGATCATTATACTGTTGACGAATTGAATGAGGTCATAGAGTACTGGCAGAAAGAACAGGATGATACTTACAGGGAGTGGTTGGAACAGCGGCTGGCTGAATACAGGGATAAGCTTGAAACGGCAAAGACTACTTATACCGTGGCAAAGGATCTCGAAAACTGTGAAGTATTTGCAGGCTACAAGGGTGATGTGTTCTGTGAGGTGGAGTTTGAGGCTCACAAGGTACATGCTTACGCCTTGCATCAGTCCGGGACAGATTACGGTCCACCATCTTTAAGGAATGAGGACTATGATACCATAACGCAGACTTTTCAGGATGATGATCTAAAGGATAAGGCAGACGAGACCTCAAATGAGGGCAGTAAATCTGCCGCATCAGCCAAAAAAGAGCCGGGAATTTCCTTAGTAAATTGGGAATGCAGGATCTGGTGGAACGAGGTGAATGTGAGTGCAGCTGGATTAGGTTTTAATATTGACAGCGAAAAAGGAAAATGACTATCAGACAGCAGCGTGGGGATATATTTATTCATACGCGACCGGCATAGACGGCATCACATTTAAGGATGGATTTGATATGGATACCTATTTGTCGGGGTATGAAGCAATTGATAGTGATATAGATGATGTTACACTGCCTGACAGTACACTTCTTACAGTCACTGATGATGGAATAATTGATGTGCAGATGGAATATCCGGTAAATGTAACACAGATCTATAAGGATGTGGAGCTTATTTCTCTGAAAAATATAGAGCAGATCATCAAGGCGGAGATTACGGAAAATCCTGATAAATATGATACCGCGGCGACATTCAATAAGCTGCAGCTTAGTTATCTTAAGATAAGAAGTGACAGTGAACAGGGAAAATACAGCTATGTTCCGGCGTGGGTACTGTCACGTATGGTAGACTCCAATGAGCAAAATGCTATCTTTGTAAACGCTATAGATGGAACGATCATAAATTTGGAAAATTCACTGTAAAGGAGAGGCTATGAAGAGGAAAAACGTTATTATATCGGCGTTGGTTCTTGCAATAGCATTAACCGGCTGTTCAGGAAAAAAAGTAGATTATAATATGGAAACTGAAAATATAAACACAAAAGCAGGAAGTGATATAAGTGCATTTGACGACAGTACGAAATGGAATGACAGCTTTTCTGTTGAGATATCGGATAAAAGTGTGGATGTGGATATTTCAGCAGACATTACCCTGCCGGACTGCAAAAGCATGTCGGTTGTTGAGGTGAAGAATATAAAGGTGGGTGCCGATTTCAAAAAGAGTGTGATAGAGGCTTATTTTGGCTATAGTACCGTATATTATCACGACATACCTCATTATACGAAAGAAGAGATATATCACAGCATGGAGGTTGTAAAAAATGAGATTGCCGGGTATCAGCAGGAAATTGATGCGGGACTTATCACAGAAGAGGGCGTCAGCAGGGTGATGAAAAGTGAAAATGATCTGCTGGAACAGTATGAAAAGGCAGAACCGTCTGCACTGGATACGCGTGAAAAAGCTACAGATTATACGGATTGTAATGAGTATCTGGGATATATTGGTAATGTTTTCTGTGAGCTTAGATTTGGAATTGCTGAGGACGGCTCTCTTGAATATATTTCAGCACAGCCTCTTAAGGCAGGAAGTGAGGGGACATTATACGATGATAGTGAGTATGGCTATTACGGACCACCATCCTTTGCAGAGGAGAAAGGTGTAGAGGGATTTAACGGAGGCTCTACAGGTGGAGATACTACATCTTCATATGATAATGAGTGTGCATTATCAAAAGACGAAGCTATAAAAAAGGCAGAAGAATTTCAAAATAAATTAGGCATGGCTTCACAGGTATATATAGGAACCTCAGACTACGAGTGGAGCGCAGGAGTGATAGAGGATGGTGATGATACTGTAAAAACTGATGATAAAGAGAGCGTCATAAAGGATACAGCCTGGGGATATATCATAGATTATGGCGAGGGTGTGGATGGCATAGCGTTTTGCAAGTCACTCGATTTCACCCGGAATATGGATATATGGGAGACACTCGATAACTATGATGATTTTATGCCATATGGCAGCAGTTCCTTTATTGTGACGGATCAGGGAGTGACGGAATTTACTGTTTCTTACCCGGTTGATATTGTAAATGAGTCAAAAAACGTAGAACTCTTGTCAATGGACACTATTAAAGAGATCATCAAGGATGACATGACAAAAAACTCAGATCAGTATGATTTTACACAAAATCACACTTACAACAATCTAAAGCTCGGATATATCCGTTTGAAGGATGCATCTGACAAGGATAAATATACTTATGTTCCGGCATGGTGTCTGTCAAAACAGGATAAGGGCTACGACAGATATCCGGTGTATGTGAATGCGATAGATGGCACGATCATAAGGATTGATGATCTCATATAAAATTTAGCTAATGGATCGGGTTCATATTTTGATGGAAAAGATGTGAAAAATATATGATTAACAGAAAGAAAAAATATATAAGTCGTTTGACACTTGCCGCTGCAATTACCTCTATTTTATTTTCAGGATGTGGGGCGGCACAAAAGGAGCTTGCACAGACGGACAGAGCTTCCTACGAGAAAATATCATACCAGACAGTTACGGTACAGAGCGGTTCACTCACACCTCAGACTACCATCAGTCTGAGCGCGCAGGGCTATACCAGGTTTTCCTATGGTGCGACAAACACGGAGCTTACGCTCGAAAAGGTAAATGTGGCAGTGGGTGATCATGTGAAAAAGGGTGATATACTGGTGGCTTTTAAATCCGGGGAGATACAGAAAAAGATTGAGGACTACAGCGGGCAGATCAGTCAGAATAAGCTTTTGGCAGAGCACTACAGGGCTATTATGAAAATCGATGATACTCAGGATTATTCAAGCGATATTGCCCGGCTTGATAAGGATACAGAGGTTGCGCAGCTTTATCTTGATGAGGCAGAGGAAAAACTGTCGAGATATCAGATCACGGCATCCGAGGATGGCACGATCACAGCAATGAACAATTCGCTTTTGGCGGGGGTTTTTGAACCGGGTAGCAATCTTATAACAGAAATCAGCGGAAACGGCAATTACGAGGCTGACAGACCGGAAGGTTATGACTTTAATGTAGGTGATGTATACACGGCAACAGCATCTGATATAGAGTTTGAACTTAAGGTAAAAGAGGTGGACGATAAAAAGGTGTTTTTGAACCGGTATCGGACATGTCGGCAGTATCGGATGCACAGATATTTTCCATGGAAGTGACGCGCCCTGCTATAGAAAATGCTGTGTATGTGCAAAAGGACGCAGTACATGAGAAGGATGGCAGGTATTTTGTATACACACTGGATGAGAATGGATACAGACAGGCGGTATGGATAAGTGTCGCAGATCAGGTGGGAGACTACCGGATCATCACAGAAGGACTTAAAAGCGGGGATGAGGTGGTTTTGCAGTGAAGAACAGAAACCTTTTATCAATAAAAAAACTGGCAGTACTGGGGATATGTGTATCGTTTGTGGCAGGCGGCTGTGGAAAAATGACAGAAAGCAGAATACCAAAGCTTGAAGAACCTGTAGCGTTAAATGAAGCCTATAGACCTGTGGAATACGGTACTATCGGCTCTATGCAGGTGCTGATGGCTACTGCAGTTCCGAGGGATTACTGCAATTACTACAGTGCCAATGTCAATATTTCACAGATATATGTGGAGCCGGGAGATACAGTAAATGCGGGGGATGTGCTTGCAGTCTGTGATGTGGATGAGGCAAAAAAACAGTTGCAGGAATGTAAGGATGCGCTGGCGCATGAGAATGAGACATATGAGATATCCGCTCAGATCTCGGATACACAGATTAAATTATGGGAGAGTCAGGCAGCAGGGCAGGAGAACAACATACTGATAGCCACAGAACAGGAAAATGAACGGTACGATAAGCAGCTTCACGAATACCGCGTGCAAAAGATCAATGAGCAGATGGCTTTATATCAGCAGATCGTTGATGATGGAACGCTTAAGGCAGCCCACAGTGGTCTTGTCACTTACACTAAGAAGCTGACAGGTGGAAGGTCTGCTGCGGCATACGAGAATATAGTCATTGTCTCCGATACGGATGACCTTGTGCTGGATATAAAAGATACAGCCATAAATGAGTACAAATACAGCGATTATGACAAGAAATATGTGATAGTCGATGGCGAAAAATATGATGTCACCGAGTCTCAATATACATCAGAGGTTTTGGTACTTTCGAAGATAAACAACCGCTATCCGGATGTGTGCGTGGAAAGCAGGGAAAAGCTGTTTCTTACGGCAGGACAGATGTATCCGGTATATTTTGAAAAGACAAAAGCAAATCAGGCACTTGTCGTGGGAAAAGATTCCATCTATAAGGATGGCGATACCAGATATGTCTATGTGAAAAATGATGAGGGCGGCCGCGAGAAACGCATCATAACAACAGGTGAGTTTGATGAAAACTATACACAGGTCACAGAGGGCTTAAAAGAGGGGGAGCTGGTCTACTATAATTCTACAGATCAGGTTCCGACAAAGTACAGCAAATATACGGTAACAAGGTCTGACTTTGATATAGCAAACTACGGTGTGAGCTACAGCAGATCTGACGCAGGGACGATAACCGAAACCTGTGATTATGAAGGGCAGATCGTTTTCTGTCAATGTGAAGCAGGACGATACGGTAGAAAATGGGATGCTGCTTTACGTGGTGGATACCGGAGAGGGCAAAGCTGCCATAACAGAGGCAAAAAATGAGATCGACTCAGAGAATGAATCCTATGCGCACAAGATCGCAGATTACGATAAACAGGTAAAAGATTTATCTGAAGGTGGTAGCAGCGCAGAAGAAAATAACCAGGAGGATGAAAAGCCGGATACAGCATATGAAGAGCAGCAGTTGAAATTGAACTTACAGCTGCTTGATCTGCAGAAAAAACTTGCTGGTGCAGACCACACCTATCAGCTTTCCCGGCTACAGTCAGCATATGACAGCATAAGCGCTGGAAATGACGGCAAAGGAAATATTTCAGTATATGCCAAAAATGACGGAAAAGTTTCAAAGGTGAGTGTCAAGGCAGGAGATAATGTGGAGGAAGGCTCAGATATCCTGCAGATAACCGGAAATTCCACGGACGTACTGCAGGTTCTGGTAAAGGATAGCAATAACTATAACGTATATACGGACAATATAGCAGATGTGGGAGAGCGCGTATCACTTGAGCTGGACGGTACAACAATCTATGGAAACTGTATCGGTTTTGCCGGTTACGGCAGGGAAGCTCAAAAGGGATATATAAATCAGGATGATAAAGGTGTGCATATTACCGGAAACACAGATTCGGGATATGGAAATGCAGCATTTTATATAAAACTTGACAATGGAATACCGGATGATCTGACCAGGGCATCTGCTGTAAAGTTTTCTTATGTTTCTTTTAAAAAGGTGGTAGTGGTGCCGACTTCGATCATACACAAGCAGGTCAATCCTATGGACAAAGATGATATATCATACTATGTGTGGAAAATTGATGGGGACAGCGTGGTAAAGCAGCCGGTAATATTGGGCGATTATACATCAGGCAGCAATACACTTGTGCTTTACGGTATTGATGAGGGCGATGAAATATGTTTGGCTTCGTAATTAATAAATTAAAAAACAGAAAATGGTTAAATTTGTGTCTGCTTATGGGAGTGACTTTGTTTATAGCACTTTTTGTGTGCCACTCTATGTTTGAAAAGGGTGCGGGAAATCAGATACTCGACAGACTTTTTACGGATCATGCCACACAGCAGAATGAGTTTCCTGCACAGATGAGCCGCGAGGGAACATATGCGGTGGCAGATTATCCTGATTCGCAGTCAGTACTTGATAAGCTGTCAGGATACGAAAAGAAGTGGACTGAATATGTGGATATAAACAAGGTTTCCTCACAGCAGCTTATCACACTCCCAGGAGGACGCGCGGATACAGAGTTTGGAGGACCTAACAATTATTTTACAATAGGATATCTGCCGGGACTTTCGGAGTACGCGGATGTTGTAAAATCTCAGACTGACACAGCCACATTCGAATGCAGTATAAGCGAAAAGACAATGGATCACTACGGACTTGTAGCAGGTGAAAAAATCTATTTACAGGTACCTGATGGCAGTGGAAAAAAGGAAATTTCTTTCGTCGTATCACAGATCTGCCGTGAAAAAGATATAAACGATCCATATTGGGCCAAGACGCTTTCGGATATGGGCGATGTGATATTTGTTTCGCAGGATGTTTTTGACGAAATGATGCAGTATTACAGCGAGGACAATATTAGCTACAGTGATTTTCTCATGCTGGATTATACGCAGATCAACACGGAAAATGCCTCACTTTATGACGGGTATATGGAGCAGTTTAAGGATGCTGACAAGCTCTACAATGACAACATCCGTGATACGCTGGAGCGTTTTTTTACACAGCAGAAGACGATAAAGCTGATGCTTTGGGCGTTGGAGCTGCCGTGTCTTGTGCTTTTGATTTTATTTATAAGAATGATATCTGTACAGATACTTTCGCTCGAGCAAAATGACATACTTGTTTTAAGAAGCCGCGGTGCGACAAAATTACAGGTATTTATTTTGTACTTACAGCAGTCGGGAATAATAGCGTTTGCGGGCTGTGTACTCGGAATAGTACTCGGATATATAATGTGCCGGGCTGCCGCATCTACAGACGGATTTTTAAGATTTACGGCAAAGGATATAAGCACTTACAAATTTGTATGGCAGATGCTTGTCTATGCGGTGGCAGCGGCAGTTATCATGGTGCTGTTTATCACAGTTCCGGTGTGGAAAAAATCAAAGGATGCCATATCAGAGCGCAGCAGTAGGGGACGAATATCAAAGAAAAAGCCTCTTTGGGAGAAATGCTTTATAGACGTTATACTTTTGGCTCTGTCAGCATATCTGCTTTACAATTACAACAAGCAGAAGAGTACGCTTGCGATATCTGTTCTTGAGAACAGGAGCATAGATCCTGTCATGATACTGGACAATTCGCTTTTTATATTTGCAGCGGCACTTTTGTGCGTAAGACTTACCGGACTTATTATTCTGCTTGTGGACAGGCTCTTTAAAAAGCATTTTTCTCCGGCAATGTATGCATCATTTTTACAGCTAAAACGAACCAGATACAATCAGGGATTTCTGGCAGTATTTCTTATCATGACAGTGGCTGGCGGTATTTTTGACGCGAATATGGCGCGCACCATGAACAGCAATATGGAGCAGCGTATCGTCTACAATGTGGGCTGTGATGCGATATACAACGAAGATTTCAGACTCAGGATACAGTACAATAAAAATGGCTCTGTAAACTGGATGTATGACGAGCCTGATTTCGGTAAATACGAGTCGCTCAAAAATGAGGGCATCTGTGACGGTGTCACGCGTGTGCTTGAGGACGAGAGGGTAGACATTTCCGCAGGCAGTGGTTCGGTTTCGGATGCATATCTTATGGCGATAAACACAAAAGAATTCGGTGAGACTGCGAAATTGCAGAGTGGACAAAATGATGATATTAATGACGCTCACTGGTTCAATTACCTGAATGAGCTGGCAAAAGAGCCGGACGGAGTCATCATTTCGTCAAATCTGGCAAAAGATCTGGGACTTAAAGTTGGTGACAGCTTAAATTACTCAAGGTATGTACCGGAGGCTGTCGATGAAGATCAGATCTACGCATCCGAGAATGTAAAGGTATGTGCCATAGTAAAAGGTTTTCCGGGCTACGAGCGTTACACCTATGAGACAGATGCAGACAAAAATGTGACCGAGCAGGAGAAATACCTGATCGTTGCAAATTATGCTAGGGTTGTGGAAAAGTTCGGCATGACACCGTACAGTGTGTGGATGAACCTGTCAAAAGGAAAAACGGTGGATGATATTGTGGGATATCTGGGCGGTGAGAACAGTGAAAATTCAGATAGTACAGCAGACAATTTAACAGACACTCAAAGTGAAAAAGTACAGAGTGAAATATACAGGAATATAACATCCGCGCAGCAGCTTATAGACGAGAATAAAAACTCAGCCACAGTGCAGATCACAAACGGTATGTTTACATTAAGTTTTATACTTTCACTGATAGTGTGCTCAGTAGGATTTTTGCTGTATTGGGTTATGACACTAAAACAGAGGGAGCTGCAGTTTGGTATATACCGCGCAATGGGAATGAGAATGAGAGAGGTAAAAGCAATGCTTTTAAACGAGCAGATATTTTTATCATTTCTGCCGCTTCTTGCGGGAGCAGGCATAGGTATAACTGCAACAGCGATGTTTGTAAGGCTCATATCGATCATATATCTGCCGCAGAAACACAATATCGGAGTAAATGTATATATTTATCCATCTGATATGCTGGAGCTTACAGGAGTACTTTTCGTGGCTGTAGCCGTATGCTATGTGGTTATCAGCAGACTGCTTAAGAGTATGAAGATAGCACAGGCACTGAGGCTTGGAGAAGATAGTTAGCAGATAAAAATGATTTTGTGGTAGTCGGTAGAAAGTTTTTATAGCATAGTAAATGAGGTCGTGACATATGGAAAATGCGATAATTGCTCAAAATATAAAAAGATATTTCAAGGCGGGAGATGGTACAACAGTCCACGCACTTGACGGAGTATCCATGGAGATAAAAAAAGGAACACTTGCCATCTTAAAAGGGCGTTCCGGCTCCGGAAAGACCACACTTCTTAATATCCTTAGTGCGCTTGATATGCCGACAGAGGGAAGTGTGCAGTTTCTGGATAAAATCTCGAGCAGATGACCGAGAAAGACCGGGAAATGCTAAGGCGGTATGAGATGGGATTTGTATTCCAGTCTATAGCACTAATTCCCACGATGACGGCATATGAGAATGTGGAATTTGCCCTTAGACTTGCAAAAATAACGTCAGATACAAAGAATTTGACTGATATGGATAATGACATTGGAGATGCAAAAACCGATGTGATAAATGAGAATACGCATGACAAAGTATCAGAGCTGCTGGAGCGTGTCGGACTCTCAAAGCGCATGGATCATATGCCGGAACAACTATCGGGAGGTGAGCAGCAGAGAGTTGCGATAGCGCGCGCTGTGGTTCATCGCCCGAAGGTGGTCTTTGCGGATGAACCGACAGGAGCACTCGATACCGCTTCTGGATTTGAAGTCATGCGATTGTTCCGTGAGTTGATAGACGATGAGGACATTACAATAGTTATGACCACGCATGATCCGAACCTGATGGAGCTGGGAGATGAAGTGTTTGAGCTTAGTGACGGCATAGTAATTTAAATTAAAAGGGGGAAAAGTAGATGATAAACTGCGATGGACTGGTAAAAATATATGAGACCGACGATAAAAAGGTGATGGCACTGGAGGGACTTGACCTGACGGTGGAAACAGGAGAGATGCTTGCGGTAATAGGAAAATCCGGCAGTGGAAAATCCACCCTTTTAAATATGATAGGAGGACTGGAAACACCCACAGCGGGAGTACTCACTATTGACGGAAAAGACATTTCCACATATTCAGAAGCTGAAATGGTGAGATACCGCAGGGACAAGGTGGGCTTTGTGTGGCAGAAAAGTGCCAAAAATCTGTTCCCATACCTGACTGTGCTGCAGAATGTCGAGGCCGTGATGATGTTTGAAAATTCAGGTAATACCGGTAATTTAAAACACGGCGCTCATGATGAGAGCAGAGGAGAACATGTAAATAGATGCAGGGATAATAATAAAAGCTATGCCCTTAAACTGTTAAATGCAGTGGGATTACAGGAGCACAAGGATAAGCTTCCGGCTCAGCTATCGGGAGGAGAGCAGCAGCGTGCAGCGATAGCGGTGGCACTGGCAAATAAGCCGGATATACTGCTTGCGGATGAACCGACCGGAGCCGTGGATACAAGGACTGCTGATACAATCTATGAGCTGTTTCATAAGCTGAACAAAGAGCTTGGTATAACCATCATCATAGTCACACACGATATGGCACTTGCAGGCCGTGTAGACCGCACAGTGCTTATATCTGACGGAAAGGTAAGCACGGAGAAATTGAAGAAACACCCTGCAATGGAATATACGGTATTGGATAAGGCACACAGGATAAAACTCACTGATGAGATGCTTG
>ENA-OQKT01000190-OQKT01000190.1-human-gut-metagenome-genome-assembly--contig:-NODE-190-length-11615-cov-3.346448_pt1 | contig 11615 bp, 14 predicted proteins | sample MGYA00242650_ERZ504801 | MGnify/ENA primary metagenome ERZ504801 (study PRJEB26092, sample SAMD00036396) | human gut metagenome | host: Homo sapiens | study: EMG produced TPA metagenomics assembly of...
ATCGGAGGAGGTACACCAAGCTCTATAGATGAGCGGTGGATTGCTGCTTTGATGGAGGGGGTGTTTGACTGCTTTAATGTGCTGTCTGATGCTGAGATATCCATAGAGTGCAATCCCGGTACGCTTAGCAGGGAAAAGCTTTTAGCATACATGGATGCGGGAATCAACCGCCTGTCCATAGGACTGCAGTCGGCAAATAATGATGAGCTTAAGCGGCTCGGGCGTATACATACCTTTGAACAGTTTGTGACGAATTACGAGTTAGCCAGAAACGTGGGCTTTAAAAATATCAATGTAGATTTGATGTATGGTCTGCCGGAACAGTCAGCGTCACAGTATATGGCGACAGTAAACAAGATTATAAGGCTTCATCCGGATCATATATCGGCGTATTCTCTTATAGTGGAAAAGGGTACTCCTTTTTATGAAAAGTACAAGTTTGACATGGTGCGCCAGGAGGCGGGTATGGGAACGGAGTTTCTGCCTGACGAGGACGAGTTATATGATATGGAAAAGGCGGGACAGAAGGCGTTTATGGATGCCGGCTACAGGCAGTATGAGACATCTAACTATGCTAAAAGAGGTATGGAGTGCCGCCATAATATAGGCTACTGGACCAGAGCTGACTATTTAGGACTTGGAATAGGGGCGGCATCGCTTATATCAAATGTCAGATATACCAATACATCCGATATGGATGAATATCTGTCGCGCTGCCGTCATATACATGATGTGGGTGATGATATATTTAAGGCCAATCTGCATGTGGCAGCTGATGTTATAGACAAAAAGGGACAGATGGAGGAGTTTATGTTTCTTGGACTTCGTATGAATGAGGGGGTCACAAGAGAAGCCTTTGAGAGGGCATTTGGTATTTCGATAGATGCAATCTACAAGGATACGATAGACAGCTTGAAAAAACAGGAGCTGCTCGTGGTAAAGGACGGGCATATCTATTTATCGGAGAGAGGAAAGGATGTAGCCAATTACGTTATGGCACAGTTTTTGAGGGATTAACGGAGTACAAATTATGGATATGACTTTTAAGCTTCAGGTGTTTGAGGGACCGCTTGATCTGCTTTTATACCTGATAGAGAAAAATAAAGTAAATATTTATGATATCCCGATTGTCGAGATTACAGCGCAGTACATGGAGTATGTGGACCAGATGAAAAAGGATAACCTGGACACGCTCAGCGAGTTTCTCGTGATGGCAGCTACGCTCCTCGACATAAAGTCAAAGATGCTTCTCCCAAAGAAAGAGGAAGAAGAGCAGGAGCAGGAAGATCCAAGAGCAGAGCTTGTGCAGCAGCTGCTTGAGTACAAGATGTACAAGTGCATGGCAAATGAGCTTAAGGATCGCCAGCTGGATGCCGGCAAGGTGTGGTATAAGAAGAAGGACATACCTGATGAGGTCCTTGCATATGAGGAGCCTGTTAATCTTGAGGAGCTTGTCGGAGATATCCGTCTTTCTGATTTAAACAGAATCTTTCAAAGTATAATGAAGAGACAGGAAGAAAAGATAGATAAGGTCCGTTCGAAGTTTGGAAAGATTGAAAAGGAAGAGGTCTCCTTAGAGGAAAAGATGGAATATCTGACAGACTATGCTGCCTCACACAAGCACTTCAGCTTCAGAGGGCTGCTTACTGCATCGTCAAGCAAAGTGGAAATCATAGTTACATTTCTTGCAATACTGGAGCTTATGAAGACCGGCAAATTAACTATCGTTCAGGAGCATATTTTTGATGATATCCGGATTGAGTCAAGGATTGCTGCATAAAGAGGGTTTGATGATATATGAATTATAAAGCTGCAATAGAGGCTATTTTATTTACCATGGGAGAATCCGTGGAGCTTGGAAGGATAGCCGATGCAATACAATTAAATGAAAAAGAAACAAAAAAGCTGCTTGACGAGCTGATCAAGGAGTATAGAAGCTCTTCAAATATAGGTATGAATATCATAGAGCTTGATGGGGCTTATCAGATGTGTACAAAGCCACAGATGTATGAATATCTCATCCGCATTGCAAAGCAGCCTAAGAAGAGGGTGCTTACTGATGTGCTTTTAGAGACTCTTTCAATCATAGCGTACAAGCAGCCTGTAACAAAGGCTGAAATAGAAAAAATCAGAGGTGTGTCAAGTGAACATGCCATAAGCAAGCTTGTCGAGTACAATCTGGTGCAGGAGCTTGGAAGGCTTGATGCTCCGGGAAGGCCGCTTTTGTTTGGAACCACAGAGGAATTTCTAAGGAGCTTTGGGGTTTCGTCTATCGACGAGCTGCCGGTATTAAGCCCTGTGCAGGTTGAGGAGTTTAAGCAGGAGGCAGAGGAAGAGATGCACGTGAAGCTTGATGTGTAGTGCAGGTGTATTGCGTAAGCTGCCATTTCATATAATATGGACATGCAAATAATCATATATATTACCGATGGAGGTAATTATATGATTATTTTTTTAAAAAAATATAAGTCGAAAATAGCTTTAATAGTTTTCATTTGTGTGTTGGTTTGTACTGTCAGCTGTTTGCTTGGTTTTAAGTCGCTGGAAAAGCAAAAAATGCCCGGTTTGGAAAAGAAAAGTGTGTTTATGGCAGCGGAAATGGGCGGTGAAATGGCGGCTGAAAATACAGACAAAGCCGTAAATGAGCCAAAGCTTAATGCTGTTTCAGCGGCATTATATGATGCGGATGACGAGACGTTTATATATGGCAGAAATATGAGAGACAGCATGGCAAATGCCAGCACCACGAAGCTTCTTACGTGTATTGTGGCACTTGAAAAAGCTGATATAAATGATACTGTTACGATTTCACAAAATGCCGCATCACAGCCTGCGGTCAAGCTTGGACTTGTGGCCGGGAATAGCTATAATATGAAGGATTTACTCTATGGCATGATGCTTGAGTCGTTCAATGACTGTGCCTATGCGATTGCGGAACATGTGGGCGGCTCGACGGAGGGCTTTGCAAAGCTTATGAATGAAAAAGCAAATGAGATAGGGTGCCTCGGCACGTATTTTATTACACCAAACGGGCTGGATGCTGAGAATGATATAAGCTTTCACCATTCCACAGCGGGAGATTTGTGTGTTATAATGTCTTATTGTGCGTGGAAATCACCAAAATCAACACAGTTTCTTGAGATAACACAGACTATGCAGTACACATTTGAGACAAAGGAAGGTCAGATGGTTTTTAGCAATCACAACAGGCTCCTTACGGAGACGGACTACTGCATATCGGGAAAGACCGGCTTTACCACAAAGGCAGGCTACTGTTATGTCGCAGCAGTTGAAAAGGATGGAAGGAGAATGTGCCTTTCTCTCTTGGGCTGTGGGTGGCCAAACAATAAAAACTATAAGTGGGCTGATGCAAAGAGTCTGGTGGAGTATGCGGTTTCAGATGCTGCCGAAGATTCTTACTGTGATGCTGCTTGTGTAACAACACAACAGACCGGTGATACACAGACAACGGATAAGCAGGCGGCTGACAGAGACATAACTGATAAACAGGCAGCAGGAAAAGAAACTCCGGCGGTAAAAAAAGAGGATAGAAACACAATTGACTTAAAATATATAGAAAACAACAAGAAGAATAAGAAAATTTGCAAGAATTTTCTCAAGAATTTTACAATTAATATAGGAAATTTTTTCTAAACAAAAAATAAGGTTAAAAATTTAACAAATTAGTTGAAAAAAAATTTAGAAATAGTCTATTATCATACTAGCGAAAAATTTATTTTTTTATAGATGGAGGATATAAAATGAGTAGTAACAATCAAAGCTTGGCAATGCAGCGTATTGCTAAGTTAGTCGACGAGAACAGTTTCATGGAAATTGGTTCTCTTGTGACAGCTCGCAGTACAGATTTTAACCTTACTGCAGCAAAAAGCTCCTTCAGATGGTGTTATTATCGGACACGGTCTGATTGATGGAAATCTTGTATTTATCTATAGCCAGGATGCAACAGTTCTTAACGGAACAATCGGCGAGATGCATGCAAAGAAAATTGCTTCTGTATATGATATGGCCATGAAAATGGGCGCACCTGTTATCGGATTTATCGATTGCGGTGGTATCAGACTTCAGGAGTCAGTTGATGCATTAGACGGATTTGGTCTTATTTACGCCAAGGAAGTTGCAGCAAGTGGCGTTATTCCACAGATTTGTGGTGTATTCGGTAACTGCGGTGGCGGACTTTCTGTCGTACCGGCTCTTTGTGATTTCGCTTATATCGAAGAGTCTAAGGGCAGAATGTTTGTTAATACTCCTGATGCAATAGAGGGTAACCGCGTTGAGAAATGCGATACAGCAGCAGCTTCATTCCAGAGTGAGAACAATGGATGTATAGACGGAATCGGTTCAGAGGATGATATTATCGCTGATATCAGAGCTCTTGTCAGCATGCTTCCGCTCAACAACGAGGGAGATGTATACACAGACTCATGTGAGGATGATCTCAACAGAGCATGTAACAGCATGGCTGATATGAAGGCTGATCCAAGATTCCTCTTATCAGAGCTTTCTGATGATCATGTATTCTTTGAGACAAAGAAAGACTTTGCCAAGAATATGGTAACAGGCTTTGTTAAATTAAACGGCATGACAGTCGGTGCAGTTGCAAACTGCAGCACAGTATATGATGCTGAGGGCAAGAAGGCAGAGGAGTTTGCACTTTCTCTTACTGCAAAGGGCTGCAACAAGGCAGCTGAGTTTGTATCATTCTGTGATGCTTTCTCAATTCCTGTACTTACACTTACAAATGTAAACGGATTCAAGAACTGCATGTGCTCTGAGAAGAAGCTTGCAAAGGCTCTTGCCAGAATGACATACGCATTCTCAAGTGCAACATGTCCAAAGGTTAACCTGATTACAGGCGAGGCTTATGGAAGCGCATATGTTGCAATGAACTCTAAGTCAATCGGAGCTGATATGGTTTATGCATACCCTGATGCAAAGATTGGTATGATGGATTCAAAGATTGCAGCTGAGATTATGTATCCGGGCGCTGATGCAAAGGAAATTGATGAGAAGGCAGCTGATTACGAGAAGCTTCAGTCTTCTGTTTCATCAGCAGCAGCCAGAGGATATGTAGACCTCATCATTGATCCGGCTGACACAAGAAATATCTTGTAGGTGCTTTTGAGATGCTTTACACCAAATATGTAGATGCACCAGAGAAGAAACACGGAACTAAATAATAGAAAGGCGCATTTTGTTATGAAGAAAAAAATAACATATATCCTTAGCCTTCTTATGATTGTATGTATGCTTGGAGCATGTGGCTCTGACAATGCCGAAAAGACATATGGCGGATACACAACAGACGAGCTTCATACTGAGGCAACAGACAGCCTTAGCAACATCCAGAACTACATTGCACTCGTAGATAGTTGTGGCGGTTATGACAGCTATGAGAAGAGTGTCAAGGGAGTTGAGGAGAAGACAGGCATGACAGAGGGTGAGGTTGTTTACAACACACTCGGACAGTCGGGAGCAAGCGTTTCAATGAAAAATATCGACGCTGAGCTTGATGCCGTTTCATCATGGCTTGATCTGGTTGACAAATACGGAGACGTAAAGGATGCAACTGATGGCAAGGATTTTACAGTAACTAAGTCAGGTGGTACACTCACTACCGACATGACACTTACATTTGGCAAGCAGGATGTAACATACGAATTAGTATATGATTCGGTTACCATGGAGGTAACAGGTATCTCACTTACTCCTGTTCAGACAATGGGACAGAAGCTTGCTAAGGCAGGACAGAACACAGTAATTTCAATGAGTATTGTATTCTGTGTACTTATTCTTATCTCTCTTATCATTTACTGCTTCAAGTTTATTGCTCTTATCGGCAATAAGCCAAAGAAGGCAGAAGCTAAGAGCGAGCCTGAAAAGAAAGAGGCTGTTGTTGCAGCAGCGCCTGCTACAGACCTTACAGATGATACAGAGCTTGTAGCTGTTATCTCAGCAGCTATAGCAGCAAGCGAGGGTACTACAACAGAGGGCTTTGTAGTCCGTTCAATCAATAGAAGATAATTTAGGAGGACATTTGAGATGAAAAACTATACAATTACCGTTAACGGAAATGTTTACGATGTTACAGTAGAAGAGACAGGAAGCACACCTAGCACAGCAAGCGCACCTAGAAGAGCTGCAGCACCTGCTGCCGCTGCACCAAAGGCTGCTGCACCTGCAGGAGCAGGAAGCATCAAGGTTGAGGCCGGAGCTGCCGGAAAGGTATTTAAGCTCGAGGCTAAGGTTGGCGATGCAGTAAAGAAGGGTGATACACTTCTTATTCTTGAGATCATGAAGATGGAGACACCTGTTGTTGCACCACAGGATGGAACAGTAGCAAGCATTGATGTTGCTGTTGGTGATTCAGTAGAGTCAGGTGCATTACTTGCAACATTAAACTAATTCCAGGAGGTAAACTAATTTGAGTTACGTAGGTAGAAACTACTTTACAAACCTCCTACATCAGACTGTCCTTTTTTTAATCTGTCAGTCGGAAACTATGTTATGATTGCCGTAGCATGTGTATTCCTGTTTTTGGCTATTAAAAAAGGATTTGAGCCTTTACTTTTAGTACCTATTGCTTTTGGTATGCTCCTTGTTAATATCTATCCTGATATTATTGTAAGTCCTGAGCACTCAAGCAATGGAGTAGGTGGTTTACTTTATTATTTCTATACACTTGATGAGTGGTCAATTCTTCCTTCACTGATTTTCCTCGGTGTCGGAGCTATGACAGACTTTGGTCCGCTTATCGCAAACCCTATCAGCTTCTTACTCGGAGCTGCAGCACAGTTTGGTATTTTCGGAGCTTATTTCCTTGCAATCCTTCTCGGATTTAATGACAAGGCAGCAGCAGCCGTATCTATCATCGGTGGAGCTGACGGACCTACATCTATTTTCCTTGCCGGAAAATTAGGTCAGACAGGTCTGATGGGACCTATCGCCGTGGCAGCGTACTCGTACATGGCATTAGTACCTATCATCCAGCCGCCAATTATGAAATTATTTACTACAAAGAAAGAGCGTGCGATCAAGATGCAGAACCTTCGTCCTGTAAGCAAGCTTGAGAGAATTCTCTTCCCTGTAGTAGTTACTATCGTTGTTTGTACACTGCTTCCAACTACAGCACCACTCGTTGGTATGCTCATGCTTGGAAACCTTTTCCGTGAGTCTGGTGTAGTACGTCAGCTTCAGGAGACAGCAAGCAATGCCCTTATGTACATTGTAGTTATCTTACTCGGTACATCAGTAGGTGCTTCTACAAGCGCAGAGTCATTCCTTAATATGAGCACAATCAAGATCGTTATCCTTGGTCTTATTGCATTCATGGTAGGAACTGCTGCCGGAGTACTTTTTGGAAAGCTTTTATGCTTCCTTACAAAAGGCAAGATCAATCCACTTATCGGTTCAGCCGGTGTATCCGCTGTTCCTATGGCTGCCCGTGTATCTCAGAAGGTCGGTGCAGAAGAGGATCCAACAAACTTCCTTCTTATGCATGCTATGGGACCTAACGTAGCCGGTGTTATTGGAACTGCCGTAGCGGCCGGATGCTTCATGGCTATATTCGGTATTTAGATTTAATTAAGGAGGATTAATCATGTCAGAAGTGGTAAAGAAACCATTAAAAATAACAGAAACTGTTCTTCGTGATGCACATCAGTCACTGATTGCAACCAGAATGACAACAGAGCAGATGCTTCCAATCGTTGACAAAATGGACAAGGTTGGATACAACGCAGTAGAGTGCTGGGGTGGTGCAACATTTGATGCCTGCCTTAGATTCTTAAAGGAAGATCCATGGGATCGTCTCAGAAAATTAAGAGACGGCTTCAAAAATACAAAGCTCCAGATGCTTTTCCGTGGACAGAATATCTTAGGATATCGTCCATATGCAGATGATGTTGTTGAGTATTTCGTACAGAAGTCAATCGCAAACGGAATCGATATCATCCGTATTTTCGACTGCTTAAACGATATCAGAAACTTACAGACAGCAGTTACAGCATGTAACAAGGAAAAGGGACATGCCCAGGTAGCTCTTTCATACACACTTGGAGATGCTTACACACTTGATTACTGGATGGATATGGCAAAGAGAGTTGAGGACATGGGTGCTGACTCACTTTGTATCAAGGATATGGCCGGTCTTTTAGTTCCTGCAAAGGCTACAGAGCTTGTTCAGGCTTTGAAGGATTCTACAAGCCTTCCTGTCGAGCTTCATACACATTACACATCAGGTGTTGCTTCAATGACATACATGAAAGCTGTTGAGGCCGGAGTTGATATCATTGACACAGCTATGTCTCCATTCGCTCTTGGAACAAGCCAGCCTGCAACAGAGGTTATGGTTGAGGCATTCAAGGGCACAGAGTTTGATACAGGTCTTGATCTTAATCTCTTAAGTGAGATTGCTGATTACTTCAGACCAATGAGAGAGGAAGCTTTAGCTTCAGGTCTCATGAACCCAAAGGTACTCGGAGTAAATATCAATACTCTCCGTTATCAGGTTCCTGGAGGAATGCTTTCAAACCTTATCTCACAGCTCAAGGAGCAGGGCAAAGAGGACAAGTACGAGGAGGTTCTCGCAGAGGTACCTCGTGTGCGTAAAGACCTCGGTGAGCCACCACTTGTAACTCCTTCTTCACAGATCGTTGGTACACAGGCTGTATTTAACGTACTCATGGGTGAGAGATACAAGGTTGCTACTAAGGAGACTAAGGATATTCTTCTTGGTAAGTATGGTCAGACAGTTAAGCCTTTCAACCCTGAGGTTGTTGACAAGGTTCTTGGTGATGATAAGAAGAATGCCATCACATGTCGTCCGGCAGATCTTCTCGAGCCTGAGCTTGACAAGATTGAGGCTGAGATGAAGCAGTGGAAACAGCAGGATGAGGATGTTCTTTCTTATGCTCTCTTCCCACAGGTTGCTACTGATTTCTTCAAGTACAGACAGGCACAGCAGACAGGTGTTGATGCAAAGGCCGCTGATACTGAGAATAAGGCTTATCCTGTATAGTATTTAAAAATATAATTCATGCTTTTGAATTTCAAACAGGTCCGGCTTTGCCGGGCCTGTTTTTTATATTGTGTGGATAGGGGAACTTACGAGTCTATTCTATGGCAAAAATAAAAAATATAAATTCGCTCTTTCATATAGAGGAAAAAAGTGATAATATTTTAAGGTATGAAAAAATCGCTGCAGGTCACACAAATGTGTGAAGCACAGCCATAAACGGGAAAGCTCAGGAGTATATGATGTCAAATACTAACGACTTACTTAACAGGATAAATGCTAAATACAGTACGATGAGCAAGGGGCACAAGCTGCTTGCTACATACATAACTGATAATTATGATAAGGCTGTCTTTCTGACAGCGGCTAAGATGGGCGAGACGGTAGGAATTTCTGAGTCTACGGTTGTCAGGTTCGCTACATCGCTCGGATATAAGGGATATCCCGATTTTCAGAAGGCACTCGAGGAGCTTGTAAGGAACAAGCTCAATTCGGTTCAGCGCATGGAGGTCACATATGGGCGTATCAGCCAGTCACAGATTCTTGAGACTGTACTGCAGTCTGATCGTGACAAGATTAAGACCACTCTGGAAAAAATTGATGCGGATGCATTTGACCTGGCGGTAGATACTATTTTACAGTCAAGGAAAATTTATATTGTCGGAATCAGAAGCTGTGCACCTCTTGCGAGCTTTCTTGCATTTTATATGAATCTGATGTTTGAGGATGTGTGTCTGCTTACGACAAACAGCTCGAGCGAGCTTTTTGAGCAGATGGTGCGCATTGGCAAGGATGATGTGATTGTCGGCATCAGCTTTCCGCGTTACTCTATGCGTACTCTTAAGGCATTAGAATTTGCCAACAACAGGAGCGCAAAGGTTATCACTATCACAGACAGTATTCACTCACCGATGAATCTGTATTCTTCATGTAATCTGATTGCCGACAGCGATATGGCCTCTATAGTTGATTCACTCGTGGCTCCGCTTTCTGTTATCAATGCCCTGATTGTGGCTCTTTGCATGAAAAAGCAGAGTATTGTCGCAAAGACACTGACAGAGCTTGAGGATATATGGAATGAGTATCAGGTGTACGAGAATGATGAGATTGATTACATTGATGACTCTATAAAGGTACATTACGCAAAGCTGGGGGATTCACAGGATGAGTAAGAATATTATTGTGGTAGGTGGCGGAGCCGCCGGAATGCTTGCAGCATATTTTGCTGCAGAAGCAGGGAATAAGGTTGTGCTTCTTGAAAAAAATGAAAAACTTGGAAAGAAAATATATATAACCGGCAAGGGCAGGTGCAACCTGACCAATGCGTGCGATGTTGAGGATCTTTTTTTAAATGTAAAGAGCAACAGCAAGTTTTTGTACAGTGCATTTTATGGCTTTGACAACAGCAGGGTGATTGATTTTTTTGAGAGTCATGGCATGCCTGTAAAGGTGGAACGTGGTAATCGTGTATTTCCGGTATCTGATAAGTCGTCGGATGTTATTTTTGTCTTTACAGAGAGCTTTGAAGAAAAAGAAAGTGGAGGTATTGCTTCATACGGAGGTATCGAGGCTGTGCTATGAGAAAATCACTGATACAAAGGCAGATGAAGAAGCTGCTGATAAAAAGCCTGAATTAAAAATAACAGGTGTCATATTAAAGGATGGCACCAAAATGGATGCTGATGCAGTCATTGTGGCCACAGGAGGACTTTCATATCCGTCTACAGGCTCTACAGGTGACGGCTATAAAATGGCAGAGGATGCAGGTCATACTGTGACAGAGTGCACACCGTCGCTTGTGCCATTTAATGTAAAGGAAGAGTGGGTAAAGAGTCTTCAGGGGCTTTCACTTAAAAATACGGCTATTTCCATATATAGTGGCAAAAAGAAGCTGTATGAGGATTTTGGTAGAGATGCTTTTTACGTCATTTCGGGGTCAGCGGCCCTATGATTTTGTCTGCGAGTGCATCAATTAAGCAAAGCCTTATTAAGCAGCCTCTTGACATGTATATTGATTTGAAGCCGGCTCTCACACAGGAGGCCTTGGATAAGAGGCTTCTCAGGGAGTTTGAGGAGGACAAAAAACAAGCAGTTTAAGAATTCGATAAACAAGCTTTTGCCTGCAAAAATGATTCCGGTGATAATTGAGCTTTCAGGCATTGACCCGGATAAGAAGGTCAATGAGATATCGAAAGAGGAAAGAAACAGACTTCTTATGCTTTTTAAGAAACTGCCTGTCACTCTTAATGGCCCAAGAGGATATAATGAAGCTATTATCACAAAGGGCGGCATAAAGGTGAAGGAAATCAATCCATCCACTATGGAGTCGAAGCTTGTGAATGGCCTCTACTTTGCCGGCGAGGTGCTGGATCTGGATGCATATACAGGAGGCTTCAATCTGCAGATAGCATGGTCCACCGGATATCTGGCAGGAACAAGTGCAGCGGTTTGATGATTTGGAAAACCATTTTGAGACACTTATAATAACAGTTATATATGCACATAGTGAATTGAGCAGCTGGAATTTTAATAAAATAGATGAACAATAATATTTAAGTAAGTAATATGAGATACAATATAG
>ENA-OQKT01000196-OQKT01000196.1-human-gut-metagenome-genome-assembly--contig:-NODE-196-length-11390-cov-2.133979_pt1 | contig 11390 bp, 12 predicted proteins | sample MGYA00242650_ERZ504801 | MGnify/ENA primary metagenome ERZ504801 (study PRJEB26092, sample SAMD00036396) | human gut metagenome | host: Homo sapiens | study: EMG produced TPA metagenomics assembly of...
CGGGGCTGACATTGCACGCCCCGTCTTTTGATTCAGGCACTCTACTGAACAAATCTGGCGTCTGTCAGTTTTCGGAGCTGTTACTTCACCGATACAAGTCCGGCCTTAATAAAGTGCTTCTTCAATGCTTTCTGGCCGATATAACCGCCAATCAAGCCACCGAGCAAGCCAGCCACTATAATGACAACAGGCATAAATCCAGATGTAATGCTAATCATGCCATCTATGTATTCCTGCGCAATGTTGTTCTTTTCCATCGCCCCTACAAAAGCGTCCTGCAGGAAGCTCATAGGCCCTACAATTGCACCAAAAGCAAAGATACCGCTGAAAATCGTGTAGGCAATCATCATGGACTTCATTGTGATTTCATTTCGGCCCATGATCAGAAAATCGCAGATGACACCGCCAATTACCAAGCCGATGGGAATGAACCAGAAAGCACCTACCAGCAGGAACAGAATAGCCTGAATTGCGGCACAAATGGTAAACACGCCTTTCTTCGGAACTTTGGCCAGCAGAAGCATCATAACGATGCCATTCGGAATAGCCACAACGGACGGATAAAACACGTTGGTCACTGGGCCAGCCACGCTCATAATAGTGCTGATAATCATGCAGATAATCCACATGAGCGCTGTCAGGATGCCAATGAGAATAAAGTCTTTCGCATTCTAACTTTTGTTTCATTTTTATGCCTCCTCGCTTTTATCGGAAAATAAAAAATGCGATGTGGTTATTTTAAACTAACCACATCGCAAATTGTACCAATTTAGATTATCAAATCCAACCCAAAACCTACCCGTTTTGACCCAAAAACAGTCAGAAGCTACTTTTTATGGGTATCAAATCGGCTTTCACGGTAGTTCTTTGGTGCCACACCATATCGCTTTTTTGAAAGCGGCGGCAAGATTGCTGGGCTTTCCGTAGCCAACGATTGCTGCAATCTCGCTTACATTTCGGTCCCCCTCCAATAGCAGCTGTGCTGCCTGTGTCAAACGCTGTTCAATTATGTATTGATGAATAGGCATACCATAAAATGATGAAAAACCGCGTGTCAATTTTGTTGTGCTTAAATGCACCAGCTGGGAAAGTTCTTCACAGGATGGGGCAAACGCAAGCTGACTGTCTATAATCCGTTTAGCTTCCATAATGGCAGTCCGTTCCGTTCTGGACATGGAAACATTTTTTCCCATTAGAATATCCAATTCAAGGACTTCGCCTAAATAAATAGACAATAGCTCCAGAAGTTTTCCGTCAAGATATAAGTAACCCAATCCTCCACGGTATTGTGTAAATTGGCTTGTTTCCGCCAGAATTTGTTCCATGATGGGGGTCACAGGAACTTTTGAAATGCCATCAAGAAGTTTCTTTTCGTAAGCCGTTGCTTCCTGCCCATCAAAATAATCTGTGAGCAGTTGCGAAAAATAGGCAATCGGAATTTTTATACTCTTAAATGAAAAATTGCTATCCTTTTTATAGCAGGCATATTCGGTTCCACCATGTCCCGCATAGATGCAGGATTCATTTTTTTGAATCGTAATGGAACGCTTTTCATCCATGATACCCCAAGAGATTCCATCATTCAGGCAGAAGATAATCTGCATATAATCTTTACTGACGGTTCCTTGTACATTCATATCCGACTGGTAACACATTTGCCAATCCGAAAAGATGATGCCGTGCTTGATTTGGGTCTGAGCAATTCGTCCTTTTCCCATATCAGACGGAATATCCATTGAAATCGTTTGGGGCGAATTGGCTATCAGGTCGTTGTATAGCTTACCAACGATAGTGACTCCGTGCGTCATAGGATGAGGTTCACCTCCCATTTTGGTTAGTCTGTGCTAATTATGATACTTATTTTTGCATCACAGTCAAGATGTAGCCAAAAGACAGGGTTTGAATTGTAGTATTAGTAGAGGGGACGGTTTAGGGGAGAACTTACAGAGCAAGCATAGGAAGTGTGTACCCACTTCCGTATTTTGCTCTGCAAAACAGCTTGTTGGGAAGTGTCCCAAACCCTCAAAACGGAAAGGAGAGTAAAACGAATGGAAAGCAGAAAACGAACCGTGCAGGTCAAATTTTATGTGACGGAAGAAGAACGGAGGTTGATTCGAGAAAAAATGAAATTGATACCAACCCGGAATATGGCCGCCTATCTGCGAAAGATGGCGATAGATGGTTATGTTGTCCACATCGACACCACCGACATCCGGGCGCAGACCGTCGAATTGCAGAAGATTGGTGTCAACGTCAATCAGATCGCACGGCGGCTGAACAGCATGGGGCCGCTGTACACACAAGATGTTGCGGACATCAAAGGAGCGCTGGCACAGATATGGCAGTTACAAAGATACATCCTATCAAGTCAACGCTGAAAAAGGCACTGGACTACATCGAGAATCCAGCCAAGACGGATGAAAAAATGCTGGTGTCCTCCTTTGCCTGCTCCTATGAAACCGCCGACATCGAATTTGAACTGCTGTTGTCACAAGCCATGCAGAAAGGCAACAATCTGGCCCACCACCTGATACAGTCTTTTGCGCCGGGCGAAACCACGCCGGAGCAGGCCCACGAGATTGGCCAGCAGCTTGCGGATGAAGTGCTGCAAGGAAAATATCCCTATGTGCTGACAACGCACATTGACAAAGGGCACGTCCACAACCACATCATCTTTTGCGCTGTGGACATGGTGAATCAGCGCAAATATGTTTCTAACCGGCAGAGCTATGCCTACATCCGGCGCACCAGTGACCGTCTGTGCAAAGAACACGGCCTGTCCGTGGTAATGCCCGGCCAAGACAGAGGCAAGAGCTATGCCGAGTGGGACGCACACCGCAAGGATACAAGCTGGAAGGCGAAGCTGAAAGCTGCCATAGATGCAGCCATCCCGCAGGCCAAGGATTTTGACGATTTTCTGCGGCTCCTGCAGGAGCAGGGCTACGAGGCCAAGCGTGGCAAGTATGTTTCGTTCCGTGCGCCCGGACAGGAACGGTTCACCCGCTGCAAAACGCTGGGCGAAGCCTACACCGAAGAAGCCATCACCGAGCGCATCAAAGGGCGGTTCGTGGAGCGGAAGCCCAAAGAAAACCGCAAAATTTCGCTGCGGATTGATTTGGAGAATAGCATCAAGGCCCAGCAGTCCGCAGGGTATGAGAAGTGGGCAAAACTCCACAATCTGAAACAGGCTGCCCGGACGCTGAACTTCCTGATTGAGCATGAAATCGAAAGCTACCCGGATTTGGAAAGCCGGGTGGCCGAGATCACCGCCGCCAGCACCGAAGCTGCCGCTACACTGAAAGCAGCAGAGCGCCGACTTGCTGAAATGGCCGTGCTGATAAAGGATGTCACCACCTGTAAAGAACTGCGCCCACTGTTGCAGGAGTACCAGCGGGCCGCTGACAAAAAGCAGTTCCGGCGCAAACATGAAGGCACCTTGATTCTCTATGAAGCAGCGGCGAAAGCTCTAAAAGAGCAGGGCTTTCAAAAGCTACCCGACCTCTACGCCCTGAAAAACGAGTATAAGCAACTGGCCGAGCAGAAAGACCAGATGCAGCGGCAGTACAATGATGCCAAACGCCAGATGCAGGAGTATGGCATTATAAAGCAGAATGTGGACGGCATTCTGCGGACAGCACCGGGAAAGGAGCAGATGCAGGAACGGTAAATCTGCACAAAATATTGCTCGGATTTTTGAACCCCAAACGCTTAGACCGGGTGGCGTTTCCACCCGAAATCATGTAAAATAGACTTAGACAACGAAAGCGAGGAACCCTCTATGGCAGAAGTGAACGATAACAGCTCTATCCAGCTTTTTGAAGATCAGAAAATCCGTACTGCATGGGATGCAGAAAAGGAAGAATGGTATTTTTCAATTATTGATGTTATTTCTGTTTTAACTGGAACAGCAAATCCACGGCGATATTGGAGCGACCTGAAACGTAAGCTGAAAACTGAGGGAGCAAATGAGTTGTACGAAAAAATCGTACAACTGAAAATGTTATCCTCTGATGGAAAACGGTATAAGACGGATGTTGCTAACACTGAACAGCTCCTACGCATTATCCAGTCTATTCCGTCTCCAAAAGCTGAACCGTTCAAGGCATGGCTGGCAATGGTAGGCAAGGAACGCATCGAGGAAACCATCGACCCGGAGCAGGCCATTGACCGTGCGCTTGATACCTATTTGAAGAAAGGCTACTCCGAAGAATGGATTCACCAGCGGCTTTTGGCAATCCGCATCCGCAACGAACTAACGGACGAATGGAAGAAGCGCGGAGTGCAAAAGGGCAAGGAGTACGCCATCCTGACCGATGAAATCTCCCGCGCATGGTCCGGCATGACCACGGGGCAGTACAAGCGGCTGAAAGGTCTGACAAAAGAAAATCTCCGGGACAACATGACCGATTTGGAACTTGTGCTGACCATGCTGGCGGAAGCCTCCACCACGGATATTTCCAAGACTGCAAAGCCGCAGACCTTTGAAGAAAACAAGCAGGTTGCCAAACGCGGCGGCAAGGTGGCCGGCATTGCGCGGCAGGCTCTTGAAGCGGAAACCGGCAAGCCTGTTATCACAGAAAAGAATGCGTTTGACTTCCAGCAGCTTGTGACCGACATTGTAGAAGATGCCGCCGAACTGCCGGAAAATCCCACCGAGAAAAAAGATAAAGACTGATACATGAAAAATAGCCGGACACAGCAACCCCAAGGCCACCGTGTCCGGCTATTTCTGTGTTGACAACGACACATTACTTTGATTGAAAATAATGTGTGGTTGTCAAGCTGGCGGTATCACTCACCCGTGAAATCAAACCTCTGTCCGTCAAAGTCAGCATCGGTCATGCGCTCCAACTTGGCAATGGTCCCGTTCACCAGCCGCCGCATTTCCGTGTCCATGTCCGGCAGGGCGGCGAGCATCCGCGCCATCGTTCGACGGCGGTCAGAAGTGTGGTACATACAAATCAAATTTTCTTCTTCTACGCTGAAATTCATGCGTCAGACCTCCATTTCGTGTTGCTTGCTGCGGGCCGCCGCCTTTTTCGGGCTGGCGGCCTGTTTTGTTCGGAAAGCTGCTTGCGGACGGAAGTGCGGGGCTTGCAGATGCCCTTGTCCCGGTTCTCGTTTTTGTCAACCAGCGCGTAGATGCCAAAACGGTCTTTTACGCTGGACAGATGTAAAGATTTATACGGCAGCATGGCAAGCAGCTGGTCCGTGTCCCGGCTGGATGCCAGCTTGGTGAAGTAGGGCGATACTTCCACCATAAAATGATTCTTGTCCGGGCTGTTGGGAGCAGCCAGATGCTTCATATCAACTACAATGCCGCTGTGCCTCGGCCTCGATCAGCCCAGTGTGCAGTGCCGCAAGGTGTTCCTTGAAGTCACCGTGCCGTGCCGGTTCCCGGCTGTGCTGTTCCTGCCGGATGGCTGCTTGCAGAAGTTCCGGGTCACGGGGCTGCATTTCATACCGCACGAACTCCCCGAAATATTTGTCCGGGCGACTGTCGAAATGCTCTTTCGGGCCAATCTCCCTCATCCCGCTTTCGTAGATCAGGCGATTGGCACCCACGGGCAGGGCGGCATCCCGGATATGCTGGAAGTGCTGCTGATAGTCCAGTTCATACAGATTGCCTTGTACGGTTCCATTGGCTGCGCCGGTCAGCTCCACCGCATAGGCAAGAATCCTGTCATGGGTCTGTTCACCGCAAAATTTCCATGTATTGTAGGCTTGGGTATCTTTGAGCAACACATCCCGTTCCCGGAAGCAGAATGTTCCAGAGGGCCGGGACAGCCACAACAGCAGCTTATCTTCCGGCTGGTCGCTGCGGACGGCCTCCCGCAGCATCTTAATGTCATAGGCAAAATCGCTCTGATAGTATGCGGTGTTCTGGTGCATAATGGCTTCCAGCGCAGCGATCACATCCATATTTTCAAATTTCTGCACGGTTTACACCTCCAATTCCTTTGTCTTTTCCCGTGGCGGCGTTTGCTTGCTCTGCTCCTTTTTTGCGGCATCCAGCTGTGCCCGGATGGACGGCTTTTTCGTTTTTGCGGCGCGGGACTTCTTGGCTTTCGGTGCCTTTTCCTCGGCCTTGACTGCGGCGGCAAGGTCTGTCAGAGAGATTCGTTCTCCGGCCTTTGCTTTGGCCTCCAATTCGCCCAGAGAGGGCGCATTGTTCAGCACGCCATCAATCATATTTTCGTTTTGTTCCGTGGAAAGCTCTGCGGTGCGCAGCGGATTTTCTCGCAAGAACTCTGGCACCTGCTGAAAGCCCACACTATCGCAGTAGTGAGCGGTATTTTGTCCGTTCTGGTGCAGCACCACCACATCCGAAACAGACAGTGAGTGTCCCTTGAAATCTGCCGGATAGTCCACATTGAATGTTCGGTAGATGTCCTCCAACGTGGTGCCAGCAGTCAGCGGCGCGGCATACACCTCCATATAGTTTGCCTTATCCACGGTTCGGCCAGCGGCCTGCAGGTGGTCGTAGGGCTCAAAACGGTAATCACGGGTGGAATCCTCATTGCGCAGCTGGTAGATGGAAAAGCTGCCCTGCTGCGGTGCTTCAAAGCCTGCCGCTGCGTATTCCTCTACGGTCATTCCGGCAGCAGCCGCTTCCTGCGCGATCTCGGCCTGCACCTGTGCCTTGTAATCCTGCAAGCTCTGGTCAAAGTCAGCCAGCTTGGGTGGTTCCGGCAAGTTATACTGGCCTTGGTTAAGCAGCGGGCGGCAGTCCTGCACATAGGCCACAACAGTGTTGTAATAGGCAGCCTGTTCCGGCGAAATGTTCTGTCCCTCCCGCAAAGCGGCGGTGGCTGCCTGCTCCATGGCCGAAAGATTGCAATGTTGTTTGAGGTACGGGATAAACTCTTTCAGCACCATTTCCCGCTCTGCCTTGTCTTGTTCCCACGCTTCCGGGCCTTTGTTGTGCAGAACAAAATTTTTCCAGTTCTCGTCCTTGGCGTAGTATTCGTGGTAGTTCTGGATATGCTGAACCAAAGAACCCTCCCCATCCCCGAAATCCTGCCGCCCCTCGTAGTTGTCGGGCTGACCGTTCAGGGTAAAATCAATGCGGAACGCGGTCTTGTCGTACCAGCCACCCTCGTAACCATCCTTTTCCCGGTCTGTGTGCTGGGCGGTGTCCAGTTCTTCAAAAATGCGGTTTGCCACAGACAGCGGCATGATTTCGCCGTCCTGTAGCTTGTCGCTTTCGCTCCACAGAATCGTGACCGTAGGCTCTGCGGCGGGGTCTGGAATTTTAACGGGTGCGGGAATTTCGTTGGCCTTTTCCGCCGCCTCTTGGAACGCCGCCAGCTTATCGCCCAACAGAACTTCCGTCACTGCGGCTGTCTGCCCCAGCAGATTAAGTGCTTCCTGCCCGGCATCCGGCAGGGTCAGACCGGGCGCGTCCAGCTGGCCTCCGTCCAGAGCCTTTTTGTCCGCATCATACAGTGTATAGTCATAGCCAGAATCACAGGTCTGGATGAACAGGGTACTGCCGTTGTCCAGTGCAAATGCGGCCTCCTGTGCAGCGGAAAGGTCTGCTTCCCGCTGCTGGCGCAGTTCTGCCAGATGTTCGTCCAGCGCAGAGATCAGTTCATGGGCTGCGCTGCGGATAATTTCCAGAGAGGCTTTCAGTTCGGTCAGTTCCCGGCCGGAACTCCACCCGGCCACATAGCCAAAGGAATACTCGGACGTGTCCAGCCCGTAATGCTGGCAGACGGCATAGGCCACGCTTTCGGCCTGCACCTCGCGGGTGCGGCTGTCCGGGCGGTTGGCCTGTTCCGGGTCGTCTGTGTCGATGGCGTGCAGCTTTGCATGGGCAATCTCGTGGATAGCCGTCTTTATGGTTTGCAGTTGGCTCATGCCCTCTTGGATGGCAATGCGGTTGTCGAGCAGATGAAAGTACCCATGCGCGCCGCCCTCGATGCCCTCAAACCCGATGGGCACCGGGGACGACTGCTCCAATGCCTTGAAAAAATCTTGGTAGTCCTGCACGCTGCCGGACAGTTCATTCACCGCGATAGAGGGCAGCGGTTCGCCCTCGGTCTGGCTGACATCGAACACGGACACCACCTTGAAAGCCGGAATCTGCACCGTCTTTTCTTCGGTCAGCGGCTTGCCGTCCTTGCCCAGAATCGGCTTGCCCTGTTCGTCTAGTTTTTCAATCTTCTGCTTGACATTGTAGGGCGCGGGAGCAAGAATCTTGATGCCCTTTTCGCCCTTTTTTACGGTGCGGTGGAACGTGTCTTTCCACTTGTTGAAGCCCGCCACCAGCTGCCCGCCCTGCATGGCGATCAGCAAGGTGTTGTTGAAGCTGTAATTGTGGAATTTTGCCATCGTGGTGAGATAGGCTTTGTAGCGGTCGCTGCCGAACAACTGCTGAATCCCTGTTTCCAGCCGGTCCGTGATTTCTTTCATGCGCTCTACGCTGTCTTTGCCGTTTAGGATAATGGGAATAACTTTCTGCTCCATGATGTAAACTCCTTTATTTTGCTATCCTACGGATAGAGAGAGCCGGTTATGGCAAAATGAATGCTTCACCTTACCATAACCGGCCCTCGTATTTTTGCCTTACTCTTTGCGCTCTACCCGATAATTGACGTACTTGCCTCCCGTATCTGCCAGAAGCACCGTTGCATCATAGGTTTTGCCTGTTTTCTCGGAGTAGAGGCCCTTGACCTTTGCCTTACCGTTTTTGAGCAGAGCAGCGGCGATCTTCGGTGTGAACGCCTTTTTGCGCTGCTCAAAGAAGCGGTCATTCTTCCACATCACGAACTGACAGCTACGATTCCCGCAGTAGAAGTTTTTCTTGCCCTCATAGACGTTTTCACTGCACCGGGGACACTTGCCGATAATAACCCGTTCCGACTGGAACAGGTTTTGCTTATCTGCACTGATACAAGAATAGGTCTTGACCAGCTGGCGCACCTGCGCTTCAATTTCGGCCATGAACTCGTCCGCGTCTGCATTGCCCTTGGCAATCTCGGTCAGGCGGTTTTCCCATTCGGCGGTCAGGACGGGAGAGGTCAGGCTTTCCGGCAGAACCACCGCCAGATTGATGCCGTCCTTGGTGGGGACAAGCTGTTTGCCCTTGCGCTGCACAAAGCCCATTTGCACCAATTTTTCCAGAATCGCGGCGCGGGTGGCGGGTGTGCCCAGCCCCTTGCGTTCTGCATGGCCCAGGCCACCCTCTCTTGCTCCTGCGGAGCAATTCACCTTGTCTTCCGGCATATCTTCGGCCCCGGCCCGCTCCATTGCTGACAGGAGCGTATCTTCGGTGTAGGCTTTCGGCGGGGACGTGAAGTGCTCCGAAACGTTAGCCGTCACGGAAAAACTCTGTCCCTCGGCCAGTTCCGGCAGGGTGTTCAGGGTTTCCGTTTCTTCTTCGCCGTCTGCTTTCAGGGTGGAGCGGAACCTCTGGTCGATCTCTTTCCAGCCGGGGACAAGCACGGTCTTTCCCTTGGCGGTGAATTCGTTCCCTGCACAGGAAAGCACAGCGGTCACAGTTTCGTATTCATGGGGTGCGGCCACAGCGCAGAACAGTTTGGAACAGACAAGGTTCATCAGCTTGCATTCACTCTCGGCAAGGCCGGTGAAGCCCTGTTTTACAAATTCGGCTGTGGGAAGGATGGCGTGGTGGTCCGATACCTTTTTGCTGTTCAGAATCCGGCCCACTTCCGGGGTCAAGTCAAGCCCTTGGGCAATGGGCAGCAGCCTCAGCAGGTCAGACACAAGATGTTGTGCTGTCTGGCCCATATCCTCGGTCAGATATTGACTGTCCGTGCGGGGATAGGTCAGCAGTTTCTTCTCGTAAAGCTGCTGGGCATTGGGCGAAGCTGAACAATCTGAAACAGATCGCCAAGACCATGAATTTCCTGACCGAACACGGGATAAGCAGTTATGGAGAACTGGAAAGCAAATTGACCGCAATATACCGCACGCAGGGATACCGCTCATTCAGAGATCAAGCGGATAGAAAGCAGTAGTGCCGAACTTGCCCTTGTGATGAAGCACGCCGGAACTTACCGCCAGCTCCGTCCCATGTATGACCAATACCGCCAGTCCAGGGACAAGGAGAAATTCCTCCGGGGGCATGTAGGGCGAGATCATCCTGTTTGAGGCGACGGCAAGGGAACTGAAACGCCTGGACACCGTTCCACTGCCCGCCACCCAGCGGCTCCGGGCCGAGATGGACGAGCTCACCACCAGAAGGACCGCCCTATAAACGGAACTTCGGAAAATACAGAAGGAGGAAAAGGAGTATGATATGATACAAAAAAATATAGATATATTACTTTCTAATCAGAATAAACGCAGCAAAACAAAAGACCACGAAATAGAATAAGTGGTTATATACGGTTATTCATAAATCCCAGCGTAAAGAGGATATGTGTGCCCTGCTGTATATAGGACAATTTTTTGTTTGCTTGGTATACACTTGATAACAATGCAATTCCATCTACCACTGGAGTCAGCGCAAGATTCAAGAACATATTTTTGATAACAGTGCTGAGGCTTTGATATGTCTCTGCACAGTAAATCAAATTCAGTCTGGTCAAGACTAATACACGCTAGTTCCATATATTCTATTTTTTTACAATTTTGGGATACTTGCTGCTCGTTGTTTGCTTTTAAATCCCACAAGGTTGTCCCGACAAAAACCCTCGAAAAATGGCAAAAAGGCACCACATTTCCCTCCTTCAGTATTGATGGCTTGCAAAAAATGTGCTATAATTATTATAAGTTATTGTATCCAAATATGAGGTACTATTATGGCAAACGAAAAACTTTACATTGACATTTTTGCGGGATGCGGAGGCTTATCTACCGGTTTGTTAAACGCTGGTTGGACAGGCTTATTCGCCATTGAAAAAAATGCCGATGCATTTGCTACTTTAAAATATAACCTCATTGATAATAAAGAACACTTTCGATGGCCGAAATGGCTGCCGGTGAAAGAATGCGATATTAATGTTTTATTAAAAGATCATATGGATGATTTGATGGCGCTTCGAGGCAAAGTCACTCTGGTGGCAGGAGGCCCTCCGTGCCAAGGCTTCTCTATGGCAGGCAAAAGGGATAAAAATGATCAGCGAAATAAGCTTGTCAAATCCTATATTAAGTTTATAAAACTAGTTCTTCCACAGGTAATCATTTTTGAGAATGTTCATGGATTTACTGTGAATTTTAAAGGAAAAAAAGGGACGAAGCAGTATTCATCATATGTTGAACGTGCATTAAGACGCCTCGGCTATAAAACTATGCATCAAATCGTGGATATGTCCGAATATGGAGTTCCACAAAATCGGAAGCGCTTTATATTAGTTGCAATGAGGGACTACTTTCCAAAGGATGTTTTTGAAACCTTAGCAAGAAATAAAGATGCCTTT
>ENA-OQKT01000198-OQKT01000198.1-human-gut-metagenome-genome-assembly--contig:-NODE-198-length-11363-cov-4.005963_pt1 | contig 11363 bp, 15 predicted proteins | sample MGYA00242650_ERZ504801 | MGnify/ENA primary metagenome ERZ504801 (study PRJEB26092, sample SAMD00036396) | human gut metagenome | host: Homo sapiens | study: EMG produced TPA metagenomics assembly of...
CAATTTTTGATGTATAAAAGTGAAAAATGTGTAAAATCTCTGGACGAATTTCGTAAAGTGTGTATAATGTAGAAAGTAATATGCAGTTATAAGGTTTATAGCAATTCTCGTAAATAATGTATTTAAGAGGATCGCTACAGGTAATTGTTCGATGTTAATTATTCTGTGAGAGTACTGAGCAGATATCGATTTTTAGTTGACAGAAATTATACATTATTTTATGAAATTGCTGTAATGTGCAGTATAGCACTGAAAGGAAGAGGAAATTAAAATGAAAAGAGCGGCGGCAGCAGCGATAAGTTTAATGACAGGACTGGCAATGCTGACAGGATGCAGCAGAGCGGAGGTGGAAGAGACAATCCAGCCGTTGGTGGCAGACGCTATCGAAGAATCCGATTCAGAGGCAGAGGCAGTGAAGGAAGAGGATGAGAGTCCGCTGATTCCGGAGATTGATACAGATATAAAAATCCATGCCGGTTCAAGGATCGCAGTGGTAAGCAAATGTGTCAAGGGCGAATACTGGAAGATGGTTAAGAAAGGCATGGAAGATGCGGTAAAGGAAATTAATAAAGCATATGGTTATAAAAAAGATGACCAGATTACCATGACTTTTGAAGGCCCTGATAATGAAGAGGACGTAGAAACTCAGATTAATACAATAGATGCTGTTATTGCAGAGAATCCGGATGTTCTTTGTATTTCGGCAAGTGACATGGATTCCTGTGAGGCACAGCTTGAAGCTGCAAAGGAAAATGGAATTCCGGTTATAGCATTTGATTCTAATGTAGCCGAGAAAAAACTGGTGAAGGCATATCGGGGAACCGATAATGTGCAGGTAGGAAAGATGGCTGCTTATCAGCTTGGCAGTGCACTCGGAAAGATGGGAAAGGTTGCGGTTTTTTCCGCACAGCAGAAGACAAAGAGTGTTCAGGATCGTGTAGAAGGATTCATGAATAATATCGGGAAGTACGGAGACATTGAAGTTGTGGAAACTATTTATTCTGATCAGGTAGATGATATGGAGGCTTCCATGAAGGAAGTTCTGGAAAAATATCCCACACTGGATGGTGTATTCTGCACCAATGCAGATATTACAGAGATGTATCTGAATCTGGAGAAGAGTGATGAGCATGATGCACCGGCTCTGGTAGGGGTTGATGCAACTACTAAGCAGCAGGAAGCAATCCGTAATGGAGAAGAGATTGGCTGTGTTTCTCAGCAGCCTTATGCTATGGGATACCAGACGATCTGGGCAGCAGTTGAAACAACGGCACCGAAGAAATCTGTTGTGATCGAGAAAAATGTACTGAGCAATCCGGCATGGATCGATGCAGACTGTCTGGATGATCCGGACTACAGTGGATATTTATATACAGAATAAGAATTAAAGATAAACGCTCCGGGAGGATGTACAGGGTCTCAAATGCATTAATTAAGAGGATTTTCTATAAGAGGAATGTGTCTGCTGGGACAGACCGGTAATACAGAACTTATATATAAAGCAGAATTATATACGAAAGAAGAAGCATGAAAACAGTGATGAGTTGTTTTCGTGCTTTTTTTGTGGTCATAGAATATTACTCCGTAATGTTCTATGACACAAAAAAGCTCTCCGGGCAGGCTCCTTATTTATATCTCTTCTTCTTTGAAATAAAAATATAAACCAATCAGAAGCTTTGACTGTATAAAAAGATTTATATTGATGATATAATCACATACACGATATAAAAATAACAAAAATATTGGATGGATAAAAATATTTGATAAAATTATTTAATGAGATTGTAATTTTAAAGGATATATGATAAAATTTGACTATAAATTATTGAAAATATATAAAAAAATTAGGCAAAAAGGAGAAGAGGATGAAACAATGGTCAGAGATCATCAGAAATGTCACCATGTTGTCGCAGCTTGGACTGTCTCTCATAACCCCTGTCCTGATATGTCTGGCAGTATGCTGGCTGATTGTTTCTAAGACCGGAGCTGGCGGATGGGTATATATCCCCGGTTTTTTCTTTGGTCTTGGAGGTTCCGGGACAGTGGCATATAAATTTTTATCTTTCTATTAACAGACAGCAGAAGAAAGAGAACAAAAAGAAGAAAAATAAAGTATCGTTTAACAGACACCTGTAATGATACAGAAACGAAAGGGAGATTTATATGAGTATTATGGATAATGTTCAGCCTGCCGTAAAGAAGGAAACCGGGAAGGTAGCTGCCATCACCGGAATCGGGCTGATTTTGATGTGGATCGTGTTTGGAGTGCTGCATGCTTTCATGCCACAGAAGGTACCGTTTGATTATACGGTGTTTCTTGGAGGGGCAGTGGGAGGATGTGTGGCAGTCCTTAATTTCTTTTTTATGGGACTTGCAGTGCAGAAAGCAGCTGCAGCAACAGATGAGGACACAGCGAGAATGAGGATCAAAGCAAGTTACTCCCAGAGAATGCTGATCCAGATGTTGTGGGTGATCCTGGCAATCGTGGCACCCTGTTTTCATTTTGTGGCAGGAATCGTTCCTCTTTTATTTCCCGGAACAGGAATTAAAATTGCAGGAATTTTTCATACTAACAAATAGGTATTTCTATATCAAACCGGAACAGTACCGGGAGAGACGGGAGGTGAATAAAGAGTATGGAATTGGATATCAGCGGGGCAAGGATATTCTTTACATTACCCATTGATGTGCCTGTTCTCGGACCATTAAGGATCAGTGAGACAATGGTGGTAAGCTGGATTGTTATGATACTCATAACAGGTTTGTGTATCTGGCTGACACATGATCTGAAAGAAGAGAACATTTCCAAACGTCAGGCTGTGGCAGAGCTCATTGTAGAGAAGGCCAACAGCTTTGTAATCGGAAATATGGGTGAGAAATTCAGATACCTGATACCATTCGTTGCAGCACTTTTTGCAACCAGCGTGGTTTCCAACCTGATCAGTCTGATTGGACTTCGAAGCCCTACAGCAGACCTTTCTACTGAGGCTGCATGGGCAGTTGTGGTTTTCATTATGATCACAGCACAGAAGATAAAGACCAGCGGATTTGGCGGTTATCTGAAAGGATTTACAACCCCGATCGCAGTTATGACACCGTTTAATATTCTTTCCGAGCTGGCTACACCTGTCAGTATGGCGTGTCGTCATTTCGGAAATATCCTTTCCGGTGTGGTAATCAATGGCCTGATCTATGGGGCACTGGCAGTCGCAAGTTCCGCACTTCTGGGCCTGATCCCGGGTGCATTGGGAGATGTACTGTCAAAGATACCGATTCTTGATGTCGGTGTACCTGCGATAACATCGGTCTATTTTGACTGGTTTTCGGGAGTTATGCAGGCGTTTATCTTCTGTATGCTGACTGTAATGTACATTGCAAATGCAGCAGAAGAGTAGCAGAAAAATGATTTGCCGGCGCAAAACGGCAGCGGTGATAACCGCAAAGAATGCTGAAATACAGCAGAAAAATTAATATCGCAGCAAAGGGGAAAAAGCTGCAGATTATTTTTAACAGGAGGGTTTTAATATGGATTTTCAGTTATTGGCAAAAGGTATCGCATTAGCAGGATGTGCAATTGGAGCAGGATGTGCGCTGATCGCAGGTATCGGACCTGGTATTGGTGAAGGTAACGCAGTAGCAAAGGCACTGGAAGCAATCGGACGTCAGCCTGAGTGCAAGGGTGATGTTACTTCTACCATGCTTCTTGGATGTGCCATCGCAGAGACAACAGGTATCTACGGTTTCGTAACCGGTCTGTTACTTATCTTCGTTGCACCTGGTATGTTCATGAACTTCCTGAGCTGATAAAAACAGCTGAGATGCCGGATATCACAGATTAAGCGGTATCTGATATGGAACCTGTGGATAATTCCGGCAACAGCCGGAGAATGATCCGCATAAATACAGACAGGAGGTTACAAACATGCAGGTACAGGAATTAGTTGGAATTGTGCCGTGGAATTTTATAGCGACGATTTGCAACCTTTTTATTCAGGTATATCTGATCAAACGTTTCCTCTTCAAGCCCATCAATGAGATGCTGGAAAAGCGTAAAGCAAAAGCTGATGCCCAGATCCAGGATGCAGTGAAGGCAAAGGAAGAAGCCCAGGCAATGAAAGCAGAATATGAAAAGAATATGCAGGAAGCCAAGAATAAGGCAAATGACATTGTGATGACAGCTCAGAAAACAGCCGCTATCCAGAGCGAAGAGATGCTTAAGGAGGCTTCCAGTCAGGTAACTGCCATGAAAGAGAAGGCAGAGAAAGACATTGCACAGGAGAAACGTAAGGCAGTCAACGAGATTAAGGGAGAAATCGGCGGTATGGCTGTTGAGATTGCCGGAAAAGTGATCGAGCGCGAAATTAGTGAAGAGGATCATGCAAAACTGATTGATGAGTTTATTGAGAATGTAGGTGAGGCATCATGACAAAAACTGCCAGAGTTTACGGCGGAAGTCTGTATGACCTTGCCGCTGAAGAAAAGCTCGATGGACAGATTATGGAGCAGATGATCGCAGTCAGACAGATTTTCAGGGAGAATCCGGGATATCTGAAATTGCTGGGAGAACCGGCAATTCCTGAAGATGAGAGACTTAAGATGATTGAAGAGGCTTTCGGAGGGCAGGCAGAGAGATATCTGGTGAATTTTCTGAAATTATTGTGTGAACGCAAGATTCTGAGAGAGTTTGCCGGATGCTGTGAAGAGTTTATCAGACGCTACAACAGTGCACATGGAATTGCGGAGGCAGTGGTTACCAGTGCAGTGAAGCTCAGTGAGACTCAGATGGAAGCTCTGAAAGCGAAGCTTGAGAAGCTAAGCGGAAAGAAAGTGTATCTGGTTCAGAAAACAGATGCATCCGTTCTTGGCGGACTTCGCGTAGAACTGGAGGGCGTACAGCTTGACGGTACAGTACAGAGCCGTATTTCCGGTATTTCGAAGAAACTGAATGAATTGGTAGTATAAGGAACTGGATTCCGGGTTTGAGAATCGTACTGTATGGGTATTTGACATATGGATATGAAAAATCTTTAAATTTCTGAATTCAGACAGCGCAAAATAATAGAATATAAAAGGATGGAATGGAAACATGCAATTAAAACCTGAGGAAATATCCAAGGTCATCCGAAGCCAGATAAAATATTACGAAAATGCCATTCAACAGAACGAGACAGGTACGATCCTTATGGTTGGTGATGGTATTGCCAGAGCCAGCGGACTGGTAAACTGTATGTCAGGAGAGCTTCTGGAATTTGAGGACGGAAGCTTTGGTATGGCACAGAACCTGGAGGAGAACAGTGTCTCCATCGTAATCTTTGGTTCAGATGAGAACATTGGTGAGGGTCAGACCGTAAAGCGTACAGGCAAGGTCGTGTCTGTACCTGTAGGCGACGCCATGGTTGGACGTGTTGTAAATGCACTGGGACAGCCAATTGACGGAGCAGGCTCGATTGATACAAAAGAATTCCGGCCGATTGAGAGCAAAGGCACCTGGAAGTCTGGTGAGAGAAGATCTGTATATCAGCCTCTCCAGACCGGTATCAAAGCCATCGACTCTATGATCCCTATCGGACGTGGACAGCGAGAACTGATCATTGGTGACCGTCAGACCGGTAAAACTACAATTGCTACAGATACTATCATTAACCAGAAGGGAAAAGATGTGATCTGTATTTATGTAGCCATTGGACAGAAGCGTTCCACAGTAGCTACATTAGTAGAGAACCTGACCAGAAACGGCGCAATGGATTATACTATCGTTGTGGCAGCTACAGCATCTGAGTCAAGCCCGCTGCAGTATATCGCACCGTATTCCGGATGTGCAATGGGTGAATACTTTATGAATAAGGGAAAAGATGTGCTGATCATCTATGATGATTTAAGTAAGCATGCAGTTGCATATCGTGCACTTTCCCTGCTGATCCGTCGTCCGCCTGGACGTGAGGCATATCCGGGTGATGTTTTCTATCTGCATTCCAGACTTCTGGAACGTGCAGCGAAGCTGGATGATGAACATGGCGGCGGCTCCATGACAGCACTGCCGATTATTGAAACACAGGCAGGTGACGTATCTGCCTATATTCCTACTAACGTTATTTCTATTACAGACGGACAGATATTCCTGGAGACAGAGTTATTCCATTCAGGAATCATGCCTGCTGTAAACCCGGGTATCTCCGTATCACGAGTTGGTGGTGATGCGCAGATCAAGGCAATGAAGAAGGTAGCAGGAACACTGAAACTGATTTATTCCCAGTACCGTGAGCTGCAGAGCTTCGCACAGTTTGGTTCTGATCTGGATGCTGATACAAAGGCACGTCTGGAACAGGGGGCACGTATTGTGGAAGTTCTGAAACAGAACCAGAATGCGCCGGTTCCTGTAGAGAAACAGGTTGCGATCCTTTATGCGGTTACAAAGGGTGTTCTTGAATCAGTAAAAGTTGAAGACGTAAATGTATATGAATCAGGATTATATACCTATCTGGATACAGATGCAGCAGGCGTAGAGGTTATGCAGGAGATCCGCTCAACAGGTAAGCTGGAGCAGGAAACAGAGCAGAAGCTTCGCAGCGTACTGGATGCGTATACAGAGAACTTCCTGAATACAAGACCTGAGAAATAAAGTGATTAGGAGGGTATCGTATGGCTTCGAATATGAAAGCGGTAAAGCTGCGTATCAAGAGTGTACAGAGTACCATGCAGATTACCAAGGCCATGGAGCTTGTAGCATCCTCCAAACTGCGTAAGGCAAAGGAACGTGCAGAGGTATGCCGTCCGTACTTTACAGAACTTCATGAGACATTGAAAGAGATTGCAAGGGAGAATACAGATTTCTCATCCGTTTATGCGAAAGAGTCTTCCAACAATAAAACCTGCTATGTAGTGATCGCAGGTGACAGAGGACTGGCAGGCGGATATAATGCAAATCTTTTCAAATGTCTGGAGGCTTCTGCTGAAGGTAAGGACTACATGGTTCTGCCGGTTGGAAAGAAAGCAGTAGAATATTTCCGCCAGAGAGAGATTGAAGCTCTGACAGAACAGTTTGCAGAAGTGGGAAGTATTTCTGTGGCGGACTGTTTTGAGATGGCAAATATGCTCTGCACGGAATTTCGAAAAGGAACCTTTGGCCATATTGAATTATGCTATACTGTCTTTAATTCCATGCTTTCTCAGCAGCCGGAGGTATTTTCCATGCTTCCTATGACTGATATCAGAGAGGAAAGCGGAGGTAAGATAGAGACGAAGAATCTGATCCTCTATGAACCAGACGGAGAGACAGTATTTGATGCCATTGTTCCGGAATATCTGGCAGGTCTGGTTTATGGCGGTATCTGCGAAAGTACTGCAAGTGAACTGGCAGCCAGACGTATGGCTATGGATGCAGCCACAAGTAATGCGGAAGAGATGATCGATCAGCTCAATCTGTATTACAACAGGGCACGTCAGGCCAGCATCACGCAGGAGATCACGGAGATTGTTGCAGGTGCAGAAGGTCTTTAATATAATTTCCAACAGATAGGAGATTACTAACATGAGTGAAAAACACATTGGCGAGGTAGTGCAGGTTATCGGTCCGGTACTGGATATCCGCTTTGCGCACGATGAACTGCCTCCTCTTCTCAATGCCATAGAGATTGATAATGATGGCGCAAAGCTGGTTGCCGAGGTTGCACAGCAGGTTGGTGATGATGTGGTAAGATGTATTGCCATGAATTCTACTGACGGTCTGGTGCGCGGTGCCAAAGCTCTGGATACAGGCGGTCCTATTTCTGTTCCTGTAGGTGAAGAATGTCTGGGACGAGTATTTAACCTTCTGGGTGATCCGGTAGATAATCTTCCGGCACCGGAGGCAAAGGAACGCTGGTCTATCCATCGTCAGGCTCCTTCTTATGAAGAACAGATGCCTGCAACAGAAATCCTGGAGACAGGTATCAAGGTCGTTGACCTGATCTGTCCTTATGCAAAGGGTGGTAAGATCGGTCTTTTCGGTGGTGCAGGTGTAGGAAAAACAGTTCTTATCATGGAGCTGATTCACAACGTAGCAACTGCACACGGCGGACTTTCCGTATTTACAGGTGTAGGAGAGCGTACACGTGAGGGAAATGACCTTTACAATGAAATGAAAGAAAGTGGAGTTATTGACAAGACTGCTCTGGTTTACGGTCAGATGAACGAGCCGCCCGGAGCACGTATGAGAGTTGGACTTTCCGGACTTACCATGGCGGAATACTTCCGTGATGAGAAGAACCAGGATGTGCTCCTCTTTATTGACAATATTTTCCGTTTTACACAGGCAGGTTCCGAGGTGTCTGCGCTTCTGGGACGTATGCCTTCAGCCGTAGGTTATCAGCCTACACTGGCAACTGAAATGGGTAACCTGCAGGAACGAATTACTTCTACAAGAAAGGGTTCCATCACATCTGTACAGGCAGTATATGTGCCTGCCGATGACCTGACTGACCCGGCTCCTGCAACTACATTCTCACATCTGGATGCAACAACTGTACTTTCCCGTGAGATTTCCAGCCAGGGTATTTATCCGGCTGTTGATCCTCTGGATTCCACAAGCCGTATCCTTTCTCCTGAAATCGTAGGAACAGAGCATTATGAGATTGCCAGATCAGTACAGAGAGTTCTTCAGCGTTACAAAGAGCTTCAGGACATTATTGCCATCATGGGTATGGATGAGTTGTCAGAGGAAGACAAACGTACTGTAAGCCGTGCCCGTAAGGTTCAGAGATTTCTGTCACAGAGCTTCTCCGTAGCAGAACAGTTTACAGGTATGCCTGGCAAATATGTTCCGCTGAAGGAGACGCTGAGAGGATTCAGAATGATCCTTAACGGTGAGTGTGATGACATTCCTGAGAGTTATTTCCTGTTTGTGGGAACCATCGATGAAGTGTTTGAAAAAGCGAAGAATCAGTAAAGGGGGAAATGTCCTATGAGTACTTTCCCGTTGAGAATCGGAACACCGGACGGATTACTCTTTGAAGGCAATGTGGAGCGTGTGATCTGCAGAACTGTCAGCGGTGATCTGGCCATTCTTGCCAGACACTGTAATTACTGTACTGCCCTGGGAATGGGCGAAGCCAGTGTGGTAATGGAAGACGGCAGCAGACGGACCGCGGCCTGTATTGGCGGAATGCTTTCTGTTATGAATGGAAAGTGCCGTGTCCTTGCAACTACCTGGGAGTGGAAAGAGGATATTGATGAGCAGCGTGCGCAGGAAGCTAAGAAAAGAGCTGAGGAGATGATTGCCAAAGGTGGTTTGAGTGATCATGATTATAAGATTGTGGAGGCTAAACTGCAGAGGGCGTTGGTGCGTTTGAGTGTGAAGAGCTGAGAAAATAAGAGTTATTAAAAGACTGACAGGAAATCCGGGAGGGGAGACTGTCGGTCTTTTTTGTTTGTGATATGGTTTTTGGGGGGATATAGTGGGAAGAATTTGAGGGAGGGATTTGAAGGAGGGACGCATAGAAAAGGGACGCATAGAAAAATAATTTATTTCATGTGCGGTTTCGGACATTAAGATATTCTAAGATGCTAAAAATCTGCTAAAGGCATGAGAAAAATGCCACAAACTCGCTTCGCTCAGACAGTGTGTCATTTTTCTCATAACGCAGATTTTGACCAGCTAAGAATATCTAAATATCCTGCAAATGCACATGAAATAAATTATTTTTCTATGCTGGTGGTTGGCTCTTTTAAATACACTTTAAGCGAATCAGGTAAGTCCCCTGCGGGGAAACCAAAAGGAAAAATGATGAATAAAGCCGAATGGCAGTTTATTAAAATTAGGTGGATGTAATTGAAGAAAAAATATGATATCATGTGAGTAACAATCGGTATTTAACGAGGAGGTAATGATTATGAGTAGAAATATAAAAGGTGGTTTTTTAACATTAAGTAGTGTTGTTGGTATTGTAGGAATGATAATAGCGGCAATGCAAAATCCAGCAACTGCATGGGTAACGCCACCTGGAAGAATGATTATAAGTATTTTAGAAAATGGATTATTGATTCCTACGGTTTTATTCCTTGTTCTTTTTATTTATGGATTGTATATTCTCCTAACGGAGAAAAACGATTGAGCAATACCGGTTTGTCGAATTAAGAAAACCGGTATTTGTGGAGGAGGAATTCTGTAATGAGATTTTTTGAAAATACCCGTAAGCCACAAGGCTTCGGCGGAAAATTGATGACGAAGATGATGAACAGCGGTCACGCCAAATTATCGCAATGGGGATTCTCAAATATCTCCGCGAAGTCTGATGCTGAAGTTCTGGACGTCGGCTGTGGCGGCGGAGCAAATATTGCGGTTTGGCTTGATAGATGTAGAAATGGCCACGTGACAGGAATGGATTATTCTGAGGTTAGTGTGGCAGAATCTCAAAAATTGAACGCCCTCGCCATTAAACAAGGGAAATGTAATGTAGTTCAAGGAGATGTATCTGCTATACCCTTTTCTGACGCGACTTTTGATTATGTTTCTGCCTTCGAAACAGTTTACTTTTGGCCAGGATTAGTAAAATGCTTTTCCGAGGTCAACCGTGTGCTGAAAAGCGAAGGCATATTCCTGATTTGTAACGAGAGTGACGGAACGAATGCCGCAGATGAAAAATGGACAAAGATGATCAATGGTATGAAGATTTACATATCTAAACAACTTGTTGCCGCTTTGAAAGAAGCGGGTTTTACAGAGATCAAAACGTATTCAAACGCAAAAAATCATTGGATAAGTATTGTTGCAACGAAATAGCCAAATTCTAGTTTGACGGAGTAATAGATATGAAAATCCGAGAAGTGAATGAGAATAAAAAGCAATTTATAGCATTATTGTTATTAGCTGATGAGCAGGAAAATATGATTGATCACTATCTTGAAAAAGGTACTATGTATGTACTTGAAGATGGTAATGTAAAAGCTGAATGTGTCGTTACTGATGAAGATAATGGAATACTTGAAATTAAAAATATTGCAGTTGATCCTCAGAATCAAGGACAGGGCTATGGGAAAGCATTGATTGACTTCCTTGTAAGTAAATATGCAGATGAATATTCTATTTTGCAGGTTGGAACAGGTGACAGCCCGTTGACCGTACCGTTTTATGAAAAATGCGGATTTGTCCGATCTCACAATATTCCGAATTTCTTTACGGACAATTATGACCACCCAATTTATGAGTGTGGTGTACAGTTAATAGATATGGTATATTTGCAAAGATGTTTATAACTTCTAATTGAACAAAATCGCTGCGCGATGGCTTGCCAAGGCTGTGGCGCAGCTTTCTTTTTCTCAATAATAAAATAGGCAATGGCAATTCTTACCAGTATTTGATATTGTAAAGTTACCACACAAAACAATTC
>ENA-OQKT01000199-OQKT01000199.1-human-gut-metagenome-genome-assembly--contig:-NODE-199-length-11342-cov-3.162550_pt1 | contig 11342 bp, 13 predicted proteins | sample MGYA00242650_ERZ504801 | MGnify/ENA primary metagenome ERZ504801 (study PRJEB26092, sample SAMD00036396) | human gut metagenome | host: Homo sapiens | study: EMG produced TPA metagenomics assembly of...
AAAGGCAAGGGGTACACAGCTTAAAATAGGAAACGATATTGCATACGCAAATTATATAGAGGATAAAATAGTAAATGAAGATTACAGCCCAGCTGCGGTACTGGGAGAATTGAAAGCACAGGGGAAAGAGGGGGACTTTTCCGTAACAGTATGCGTAACGACCTTATACAGCTACATTGATAAGGGTATTTTCCTTAAGTTGTCTAATAAGAATTTGACAGTAAAGAAGAATAAGAAGAGAAATTATAAGAAAGTACAGAGGCAACAGAAAAGAGCGGCAGCAGGAGAGAGTATAGACAAACGCCCGAAAGAGATAGATACACGGGAAGAGTTCGGCAACTGGGAAATGGACAGCGTTTTAGGTAAGCGGGGAAAGTCAAAAAATACGTTGCTGGTACTGACAGAGCGGAAAACCAGAAACGAGATTATATTTAAACTGCCAGACCATACAGACGAGGCAGTAGTAGCGGCACTGGATAGATTAGAAAGAAAATGGGGCGCTGATATGTTTAAGCGGGTATTTAAGACAATCACAGTAGACAACGGCAGCGAGTTTACAGATGCAGAGGGCTTACAGCGTTCTATTATCAACGAGGGAGAAAAGCGGACAAAGGTATATTACTGCCACCCGTACAGCAGTTGGGAGCGTGGCACAAATGAGGTAACAAATAAGATGATACGCCGGAAGATACCGAAAGGCACAAATTTTGACGACAGGACAGAGGAAGAGGTAGAGAGTATAGAGAACTGGATAAACGGATACCCGCGCAAAATACATGGCTATCATTCAGCAGGGGAACTATTCGAGGAAGAGGTAAAGCAGCTTGCATAAGAACGGAAATAGGGAGCGTGAGAGGCTGGCAGCAGTGGCAGCCTTACTATTGCGCTGCCTAAAAGTGAAAATATACAATAAAACAGGCTACGTATTGTGCAAAACGGCAAAACAATAAAAACATGAAAAAATAGTCGAATTTAATGTTGACATTTTTATACATTTAATTAAAATAAAAAAATAGCTTGACACTATATAGCCACATGTGTATAATATCTTTTGTTGAGACAACACATTGGCCCATCGCCAAATGGTAAGGCAACGGACTCTGACTCCGTCATTTCAAGGTTCGAATCCTTGTGGGTCAGCTAAAGGGAACTTCGATAGAAGTTCCCTTTTTTCTTGTGTAATAATGCGATTTGTTATAAAATAAAAACGTATATGACTTAAACAGTTATAGAAGGATGGTGTGATATGAACAAGAATTTTTTGAGAATTATTAATCTTATAGAAGAACTCGGCTCTGAAAAAAAAGACACCAATTACTATACAGCAATACCAGGATATCATTAATAAAAAGCTCAAATCTTTGGATGTCCAATGGTGTGGATGAAGCGTTTAGATTTATCAGAAGTTACTTCAATTTTATAGACTAGAGGAATTAGATATGGCTTTTTCATTTGACAGCAGAATACGTTACAGCGAGGTGGATTCGTCATGCAGACTGAGCCTTACAGGGCTTACCAATTATTTTCAGGACTGTAGTGTGTTTCACTCACAGTCACATGATGTGGGAATCAGATTTCTTGCGGACAATCATATAGCATGGGTACTTTCATCATGGCAGATATGCATAAACAGACTTCCACTGCTTAATGAACAGGTAAAGATATCCACATGGGCATATGGTATGAAGGCGTTTTACGGTTACAGAAATTTCACGCTTGAAGATACAGGCGGCAGCACACTGGCATATGCCAATTCTGTCTGGGTGCTTGTTGATACACGAACCGGCAGACCGGTGAAGGTGCCTCAGGAGTTTGCGGATACATACGGTCTTGAGCCGCAACTTGAGATGGAGTGTGCAAAGCGCAAGCTTCATATTCCTGATGATATGGAGAAAAAGGGTGAGATTGTGGTTCCTCAGTTTTTTATAGACAGCAACCATCATATGAACAATGAGAAGTATGTTATGCTGGCGCAGCAGCTTCTGCCGAATGATTTTGAAATATCTGAGCTTCGTGTGGAGTACAGAAAAGAAGCAAAGCTTGGTGATACAGTTATATCATACGTGAAGTACACATCAAAGAGTGTGACAGTGGTGCTTGCGGATACGGATAAAAAACCGTATTCGGTTGTGGAGTTTTTGAGTAAGCCGGTACCGGGAAAATAATTATAATTCCATTATTTAACAACGATACAGTTTTGATACAGAAAGGACGGAAAAACATGAGATTAGGAGAATATCAGGAGCTTGTATGTGTAAAGAAGGTTGATTTTGGCATATATTTGTCAACATCTTCGGCTTCGGAGGAAAGGGTACTGCTTCCGGCAAAGCAGATTCCGGATGGAGTAAAGCAGGGGGATAAGCTTAAGGTCTTTGTATACAAGGACTCTAACGACAGACTTATTGCTACGACAAACGAGCCAAAGCTGACACTTGGAGGTTTATCAGTGCTTACTGTCAAGGAGGTGACTAAAATAGGGGCGTTCCTTGACTGGGGGCTTGAAAAGGACCTGTTTCTTCCTTACAAGGAGATGGTCAGAAAGGTCAGCGCCGGAGATGAGATACTTGTTACATTATACATAGATAAAAGCCAGAGGCTTTGCGCTACCACAAAGGGTATTTACCATATGCTGAGCACCGATTCGCCATACAAAAAGGACGATATGGTTTCAGGCCGTGTGTATGATTTTAGCGACAATTTCGGTACATTTATCGCTGTGGATGACAAATATTCAGCCAAGATACCGGTTTTTGAGAATGCAGCTTATCTGAAGCTTGGAGATGTGATAGAGGCAAAGGTCACTGATGTCAAGGCGGATGGCAAGCTGGACCTGACAATGAGGGAAAAGGCATATATTCAGATGGATTCCGACTCTGAAAAGCTCCTTGAGCTGCTTGATTCATACGCAGGTGTGCTTCCGTTTTCGGAAAAGGCAAGCCCGGAGGTAATCAAGAGAGAAACAGGACTTAGCAAAAATGCATTCAAGCGTGCAGTTGGTCATTTATATAAGGAAAGAAAGATTGATCTCACAGATGGCAAAATCCGTCTTAAGAAATAACAGTCTTTTTAATAAATTTTAACAGGAAAGAAGGGCAACAACATGAAAAACGTTATCAGTACAGACAAGGCACCGGCAGCAATCGGACCATATTCACAGGCTATCGAGGTAAATGGTATGGTATATACTTCCGGAGTGATACCGGTAGTTCCGGAGACCGGTGAGATTCCTGAGGGCTCACAGGCACAGGCAAAGCAGGCATTTACAAATCTGTCACATCTGCTTGAGGCAGCAGGAACAAGCATGGACAATGTGGTAAAGACTACAGTTTTCATCAAGGAGATGAATGACTTCGGTGCAATAAATGAGGTATATGCCACATTTTTTAACGGAGCATACCCTGCAAGAAGCTGTGTTGAGGTTGCAAGGCTTCCAAAGGATGTAATGCTTGAGGTTGAGGCTATTGCTGTAAAATAAAATTATTACATAAGTATTTCGTGTGACATAAGTCCTGTTCGTTGGAAAAAGTCAAGATTTTCTTAAGAATTCACTAAGAAAACGTTGACATATATATGTTGCTTTGTTATAATGACAAAGTAATATTTGTAACAAATTCGTAATAACTGTTACAAATTCATACAACGGAGGGTAAAATGAAAGTAAATTATGTGAAACTCACAGCCGGAGTGCTTACAGGTTTTATGGCTCTGTCCTCAGTGCCATATGCAGTATATGCGGCTGGACCTACTGCAGGAGTAGCTAGTTATACATCAGATATTGTTAGTACATCAAACACTCTTACAGCGGGTGTTACATCTATGTTGACAGATGTAATGTTAAAAGGTGATGATACATCAGAGACTGCAACAGATGTTGCGGCAACAGATGCCGAGCCGGTTAAATCAGCATATGCTGATACAGCGGTTGCACAGGTTAGCGACAGCGTTAATATACGTGCGAGTGCAGATGAAAACAGCGAGTCTCTTGGAAAGCTCTATAACAATGGAATTGGAACAGTACTTGAGACAACCGATAACGGATGGTACAAAATCCAGTCCGGTTCAGTAACAGGATATGTAAAAGGCGATTATGTTGTAGTTGGTGACGATGCACTCGTACAGAGCGCAGGACGTCGCGTGGCAACAGTCAATACTGAGACACTCAAGGTTAGAACAACAGCGTCTACTGATGCAGAAGTACTTGGTCTCGTGTCCGGAGAGGATGATCTCACAGTTGTGGATGAGTCAACAGACGGATGGGTAGGTGTATCTACAGCAGACGGTACCGGATATGTATCTACAGATTATGTGACACTCGATACAGAGTTCACTTATGCTGAGTCTAAGGAAGAGGAAGCAGCAAGACTTGCCAAGGAAGAGGCAGAGCGTAAGGCGGCTGAGGAAGCAGCCAGAAAGGCTGAAGAGGCAGCTAGAAAGGCTGAGGAGGCAAAAGCAGCCAAGGCAGCAGCAAAGAAGTCTTCTAAGTCTTCAAGCAAATCATCAAGCAGTTCTTCATCAGAGAAGAGCTATAGCGCACCAAGTGGTTCAAACGGACAGGCTGTTGTTAATTATGCATCACAGTTCGTTGGCAATCCTTATGTTTACGGTGGCTCAAGTCTTACAAACGGAACAGATTGTTCAGGATTTGTAATGTCAGTTTATGCACAGTTTGGCATCAGCTTACCACACAGCTCATCAGCAATGAGAAGTGTTGGATACGGTGTGAGCACAAGCGATATGCAGCCTGGAGATATCATCTGCTATAGCGGACATGTTGCTATCTACTGTGGTGGAAACACTATTGTACATGCAAGCAACCCATCAGACGGTATCAAATATACATCACCGGCTAACTACAAATCAATCATTGCAGTTAGAAGAATTTTCTAATAAATTCATGCCGGATAGGTAAATATGAATCTATAAAGACCTTCATCTCATCGAGATGGAGGTCTTTTTTACATATAGAAACTTTATTTTTGTTTATGATATTTGAAATAAGTGGCCTGTATGATATACATATATGCTTAAAAACGGGACTAATTTAAACAGAATGGAAAACTGGGCTGTCAAGCGTAATTTTTATCACATATATCAAAATAGCAACATGCACAAAAAAGTGGATATGCTGAACCCGGTAAATTCGGATTGGGGATAAATGTGGATAACTATCAACAAAAGTAAACCTCAAAGTGCCTTAAAAATGAGTTATGCACGGAGTTATGCACATTATCCACATTTTTGAATGTGAGCAAAAGAACAACTGTTTTGTAAAGTTCTGATAAAGTTGCACTAAATTAGTAATATTTCGGAAATAATATTGACATTTTAATTGTAAATAATAGTATTAAAATACTTTATAATTGTCGGACAACTTGAAAAGTGTTGATTATGTAAGTTAATTTTGTTATACTTCAAATTATGATTAAAAAGATAGATATTGCAGGGCTACAACTTGATAACTATACAGTACGCGAGATGATCATGAGAGTCGACAGGCGTATTTCAGAGAAGATACTCACTACAATAGAGGAAGTGAATATGGATACGCTGGCATTGGCGGAGTTTGATGAAGAGGTGAAGCAGTCACTGGAGGCATGCGATTATACTGTCATTGCGGATGAAGGCATACTAAGGGCGGTATCGGCAGATACCTTGCAGCGCCGGCATGAGATAGAAGATCATGACTTCTTTTATGAGCTTTTTAAGAGGCTTGAGAGAAATGATAAAAAAATCTTTGTGATTGCAGAGTCGCAGAAAGCTGTTGATGAGGCTGAGGAATTTCTGCTTGGATTATTTGACAGAGCGCTAATATCCGGAAAGGGTGTTCTTGATGACTCACCGGGATGCAGCGAAAACCTTGTCAATGAAATTAACATCGTTTCACCTGATGTGATTGCATCATTTCTTCCGTCTCCGGCACAGGAGAAGTTCCTTTTACACAACAGGGAAAAGCTGTTGATGAACCTCTGGTACGGAATCGGAAATAATAAGTTCATGGGGAAAAAGCATGGATTTATTGGAAAAATAAGAAAAATGCTTGATGTGAAGCGCCTTACGCATCTTATCAACACCTATGAACATAGACAAAACAGTTCGATATAGTTAATTCTTATAACAATAGAAGAAAAATAAGAGGAAATGTAGTAAAAATTGTACATTTACCTCTTTATTTTTTTGTGCGAATGTATTAAAATAATAGCAAGTATTTATGCAATTAGTTATAAAGTGACTGTGAGGGCAATGCACAGTTACAAAAAGGGGAGAAGGAGAACGATTTATGATTTCCAATCAGATACTTCAAAATACAATTGATGGCCTTAAAGGAATTACGAGAACCGATCTTTGTGTGATAGATGTTGAGGGCAAGATTCTTGCAGCTACATTTCCGAACGCAGAGGCGTTTATAGAGCCGGCACAGGCCTTTGTTGCATCACCGGCAGACAGTCAGGTGATCAATGGATGCCAGTTTTTCAAAGTCTTTGATGATCACCAGCTGGAATATGTGCTTTTAGCGTATGGTGACAGCGAGGATGTCTATATGATAGGCAAGATTGCAAGCTTCCAGATTCAGAATCTTCTGGTTGCATACAAGGAGAGATTTGACAAGGATAATTTTATAAAGAATCTGCTTTTGGATAATCTCCTTCTGGTTGATATATACAATCGCGCGAAGAAGCTTCACATTGATATTGAAGTGCGACGTGTAGTATTTATTGTTGAGACAAACAGGGAGAAGGACGGCAACGAGCTTGAGAAGATCAGAAGTCTTTTCGGCGGTAAATCAAAGGATTTTGTTACAGCTGTTGACGAGAAGAATATAATAGTAGTGAAGGAGCTGGCAGAAAACGAGACCTATGATGATCTCAGAAAGACAGCCGAGGTGATTTTGAATCTGTTCAGATCCGAAGCGGATGGGGTGCATATTGCATATGGTACTGTTATCAATGAGTTGAAAGAGGTGTCGCGCTCATATAAGGAGGCCAGGATGGCTCTCGATGTCGGAAAAATCTTTTTCGAGGAGAGGAATATTATAGCATATTCCCAGCTTGGAATAGGCCGTCTGATATATCAGCTCCCGATTCCTCTATGCAAGATGTTTATCAAAGAGATATTCGATGGCAAATCCCCTGACGATTTTGATGAAGAAATATTATCTACTATAAATAAGTTCTTTGAGAATAGCCTGAATGTATCTGAGACTTCAAGACAGCTCTACATTCACAGAAATACTCTTGTATATAGATTGGACAAGCTTCAGAAAAGTACAGGACTCGACCTTAGAGTGTTCGAGGATGCCATCACATTTAAGATTGCCCTTATGGTAGTCAAATATATGAAATATATGGAATCAATGGACTATTAAGGAGAAAGTAATGATTAAACTTGAACATGTCAGTAAGGCATATTCTGCAGGTATACCTGCTCTCAATGATGTCAATCTGGAGATTGATGATGGAGAGTTTGTTTTCGTATGCGGAGATAGCGGATCCGGTAAATCCACTTTGATTAAGCTTCTTTTAAAGGAGCTTGATCCTACAGACGGAACGATTACTGTTGACGGAAGGAATCTGGCGCGCATTCGCCACAAGCAGGTTCCTAAATACAGAAGAAATGTTGGAGTCGTTTTCCAGGACTTCAGATTATTAAAGGATAGAAATGTTTATGAAAATGTAGCTTTTGTCACTCAAGGTTATCGGTGCATCCACGGCTGTTATTAAGAAAAAGGTAGCCACAGATGCTTTCTATGGTAGGGCTTGCTGCAAAGTACAAGTCAAAGCCGAGGGAGCTTTCGGGAGGAGAGCAGCAGAGAGTAGCTATTGCAAGAGCTCTTGTCAATGAGCCGAGCATGCTGCTTGCTGACGAGCCGACGGGTAATCTGGACAATAACAATGCGTGGGAGATTATGAAACTGCTTGAGGAAATCAACGAGAAAGGCACAACTGTTATCGTTGTAACTCATAATCTGGAGATTGTTAAGGTTATGAAAAAACGTGTTATCACTATAAAGAAAGGTCTTGTTGTATCTGACAGCAAGGATGGTGATAGTGATGAGGATTAATACGTTATTTTATTCAATTAAGCAGGGATTTAAGAATATTTTCAGAAACAAGATGTTTTCACTGGCATCCATAGCGACAATGGCAGCCTGTATTTTTATGTTTGGTCTGTTTTATATAGTTGTGACGAACTTCTCAAGCATGGTTAAGACAGCTGAGGAGGGTGTTGCTGTCACAGTGTTCTTTAATGAGGGCACTACAGAGGATGTAATAAAATCGGACAAGGCTCAGATAGAAAAGAGGGCTGAGGTTGGCAAGGTGGATTATCAGTCAGCGGCCGATGCATGGAGTGATTATCAGAAGGAGTATTTTGAGGGCTACGATGATGCTGCAGCTTCCTTTGGCGATGATAACCCTCTCAGTAATTCGGCAAATCTGCAGGTTTATTTGAATGATGTCTCTGCGCAGCAGACTCTTGTCAACTATATCAAGGGGCTGGAGGGCGTCAGAAAGGTAAACCAGTCGCAGGATGTGGCCAATACACTGACCGATTTAAATAAGCTTATCAGCTATGTATCGGGAGGTATCATTCTGATTCTTCTGTGTGTTGCGATTTTCCTTATAAGCAACACAGTTACTACGGGTATTGCGGTCAGACGAGAGGAAATAGCTATCATGAAGCTTATCGGAGCGACTGATTTTCTGGTCAGGTCTCCGTTTGTGGTAGAAGGTATTCTCATTGGACTGATAGGATCAGCGATTCCTCTGGGATTGCTCAGTGTCATGTATGGAAGGATTTGTGCATATATTGCTAATAAGTTTAGTTTTATAGGAAATATGATGACATTTATCCCGACAAAGGAGATTTTCTCTACACTTGTACCGGTAGCGCTTATACTGGGCGTTGGAATTGGCTTTTTGGGAAGTCGATTCACAATTCGGAAACATTTAAGAGTATAATAATAATTATGACGGCCTGGCTCCGATCGGAGACAGGCTGTTTTAAGTTCATATCATAATATAGAGAGGACAGGACTGAAATGGATAATTCAAACAACAACGGCTTAGAATACGATGATAATTCAGATATGAGCGATAAAAAGCCTCATAGAAAAGGCTTTAGAAATGGGTTCGGTGTCGGGATTGCTACAGGTATAGTGACCACCATTGTGCTTGGATTGATCGTGCTCTTTGCATACACAATGATTACAGGCAGGAGCGTGCATACCGTTGCAAAAAGCGCAGATGTGCTTGACGACAAGACCGTGCAGAAAATCGATGAGCTAGCGAACTACATAGATGAGTACTACTATGAGGATTACGATAAGGATGATTTGGAAAACGGTCTGCTGCATGGTGTGATGGAGGGGCTGAATGATCCTTATTCGGTTTATTATACCGCAGATGAGTATAAGGAGCTGCAAATCAGCACGACAGGCACTTATTATGGTATCGGGGCTGCGTTAAAGCAGGACCCGAACACAAAGCAGGTGACAGTTTCGAAGGTATACAGTGGTACACCTTCGGAGGAAGCGGGACTTAAAAAGGATGACGAAATAGTCTCTGTTGATGGTGTCGAGGCAACATCCGAGGATCTCACAAAGCTTGTTGCCAAAATCAGAGGTAAGGAGGGCACTAAGGTTACGCTTGAAATCAGGCGTGGCGAGGATACAGACCCATTTACCGTTGAGGTGGAGCGTAAAAATGTTGAGCTGCCATCAGTGGACAGCAAGCTGCTTGACAATGGAGTAGGATATATCCAGGTCAGTGAGTTTCAGACAAACACGGCAAGTCAGTTTGAGGATGCACTTGACGGACTTACAAATCAGGGTATGAAGGGCCTTATAGTGGATCTGCGTGCTAATCCGGGAGGACTACTTACCGCAGTGACAGAAATGGTTGACAGACTGCTTCCTGCAGAAACAGTTGGTAAGCTTCCTGCAGGAACCGTCGTGTATACAAAGGATAAAAATGGAAATATCCAGACATTTGGTGATGACGATGGTAAACAGATTGACTGTCCTATCGTAGTGCTTGTCGATGAAAACAGTGCAAGTGCATCTGAAATTTTTGCAGGAGCCATGAAGGATTACAATGAGGATGGTTATATTGATGCCACACTTGTAGGCAAAAAGACCTTTGGAAAAGGAATTGTACAGACTATCTATAATCTTTCCGATGGTGATGCTGTAAAGATTACCACATCGAAGTACTACACACCAAATGGTCACAATATCCATAAAAAGGGTATCGAGCCTGATGTAGAGGTCGATTATGAATATACAGGGGATACAAATGCAGACTATGACATGCAGTATGATGTGCAGCTTCAGAAGGCGATTGAGGTGATGAATGAAAAGCTTAAATAAGATTGCATGCTTTCTCATGCTGTGCTGGATGGTAGTTATCTTTATGTTTTCGGCGGAGCCGGATACCGAGTCGTCTGAGCTCAGCGGCAGCGTCAGCTATCGCATAGTTTCTGTGGTCAATACCATTACCGCAAGCCACTGGGATGAGAAGGAGCTGCTCGATAAGGCAGAGCTTATAGACTATCCGGTTAGAAAATGTGCCCACATGAGTGAGTATGCCATTCTCACATTGCTTGGATATGTGACATTTTTGTTCTTGCATGGCAGAAGAAGATTTTTGATTCCGATAGGCGTGACCTTCCTATATGCCTGCACAGATGAATTTCACCAGCTGTTCGTTCCCGGCCGAGCCGGCAAGTTTACCGATGTGCTGATTGATACCATAGGCGGTATCATTATGCTGCTATTTATTGCGCTTGTTACACGCGTAGCACGTAAGAAGCATACAGCAGGCACTGCAAAACCGAAAATATGAAAACATGAAGACACGAAGAGAAGTGGGCTGTAATCGTTGTCGGTCACACTGTTAGGTGTGAACAGTAACAGTCATGATAACAAGCGTGGTGATAAGCATGATTATAAGTGCCAAATTTAGTTGCAGTTTTCTAATATAATCGGTATAATAAGGGTATTGACGCTGGCTGAAAAAACATGGCAGATAACATACGTTTTTAATATGTGCCACAACCAGCTTCCCGCCCAGTAAACCCGGGTTTACGGACGGCATATAGCATGTTCCGAAGAAAAATATGAACTGCCACGGGGTTCCATTAAAAATATGAATGAAACAAAGTGAAAATAAAAAATTACTATCCGAAAAAAATCCCGTGGCTGACTTCATATTTTTCAGAGGAATATACTATGTGATAGCCGCACCCCACAGCCTGAATGCGGGAAGCGTCATTAAAGCCACAAAGCGTCTAAAATAGCAAAGAAAGAGGTGATTCTGTGGTAGAGTTGGATAATTTACAAGTCC
>ENA-OQKT01000201-OQKT01000201.1-human-gut-metagenome-genome-assembly--contig:-NODE-201-length-11305-cov-1.988102_pt1 | contig 11305 bp, 14 predicted proteins | sample MGYA00242650_ERZ504801 | MGnify/ENA primary metagenome ERZ504801 (study PRJEB26092, sample SAMD00036396) | human gut metagenome | host: Homo sapiens | study: EMG produced TPA metagenomics assembly of...
TGAACAAGGCTGGAAACGAAGCCCTGCAGGAACGGAACGAAGGGAAACTGAATGTAACAGGCCGAAACGCTGCGCTGTACCGCCGCTATGCGGACGAGCCGTTGAATTCCCGTATCGAAAATCCGGTCCTGCAAGGATCGACGCTGATAGCTACGATAGACCGGATACCCTGTACCATCCAGTTGTCATCGACAGTAGCGGAAGCCTGCCATGCCGGAGCATTGCCGCTGAATACCCTGGCAAATGCCGTCCTTGCCAAGAGCGACCAGCTCCGACAGACAGCCTCACGACACTATGAGGATGGACAGCAGGAGACAATCGTGCGGACAAGGGGCATCCAATAATCCTAATCATCAAAAGAAAGACGATATGAAAGAGAAATCGCAAATCGAAAAGAAAGCCGAGGAAAAACAAATCACCTTGCTTTCTACGGCTTTGAGTGAAGCCTCGAATGCCGGTGGACACTGGCTCAACGCATCAGGAAAGGGATACCCGCGCTTCTATCCAAAGGGTGTTTCTGTCAGCGCATTCAATGCACTATTCATGACGCTGCATTCTGATAAAAATGGATGCAAAACCAACCAGTTCACGCTATTCAGCGATGCCAAGGCACAAGGAGCCTCGGTGCGTGAGAATGAGCAAGGCGTTCCATTTTTGTTTTTATAATTGGAACAAGTACGTTCACCGCAATAATCCAGAACAGGTTATCAGTCGTGATGACTACATGAAACTGTATGAAGAGGAACAAAAATTATATAAAGGTGTACATAACCGTGAAATTCGCACTTTGTTCAACATTGACCAGACGACACTACCCTACGTGGATAAGGAGCGATACGAAACGACGTTGCGGCGGTATGGAAGTGCAGTGGAAAGAGGATATACGGAAGCTGACAACCGACGGTTGCATATTCAATTCAACGACTTCCTACTGAGGATGCGAGACAACCTTGTGCCTGTTCGTTTGGATGGAAGCGGTGTACCCCACTACGAAACAGATAAGGATGCGGTCTATATGCCGCGACAAAGAGAGTTACAGACATTTATCACGACTATATACAGGAAGCTTTGTCGGCAAATACGTTGAGTGCTACCGGACACCAACAACGATTAGCGCGTGAAGGTATGGTGATGAAGAACGGTGTGGCTCCTTCGGAGGATGCTGTCAGACAGGAACGGTTGGTAGTGGAACTGGCTTCAGGGATTAAAATGTTGGAACTGGGGTTGCCAGCACGGTTGTCTGAAGAAAGTCTGAAGACAGTGGAATACTGGTGCCGGGAGCTAAAAGAGAACCCGAACTTGATGGACGCTCTCGAAAGTGACGTAAACAATGCCATCGAAGTAATCAATAAAGCGGAACGGGGCGAGAAAATCGAATACGCCACCATGCGCAACCGGCGAGACACTTCAACCATGCAGGAGCAAATGCCCAAACATTATTTTGTGTCGAACGAGATTCGGCAGCATCCGGATAAAGAAACGAAAAAAAATTGTGCTTGTTATTGACCCACAGGCAAAAACCGCAGATGTAATTCTTCCAGCAGGGGCTTCTACAGAGGTAGATAACGAGATACCGGGAATGAACAAGGGACGTATCATGCGAGCGTTGCAGAAAGATGGAATCGAGCAGGTACGCTTCTACAATACGGATGGTGCATTAGGTTATCGACCCGATGACAGTTATTTTTGCCGAGAAGATGATTATGCTGGCCCGGCTGAAGAATTGGGCAATGGAGAAGCTCTCCACACTGGACGTGGCGTCAGCGGTCAAACAGGCGAATGAGATCGGATTTGACCACGTAGAGATGATTCAAGATGATAAGAAACGATGGGCACTTTATATCAAACCCGAAAATAAGAGCGGATATAGCATCTATCCTGATAAAGAAGATATAAACCGCTTCTTTTCAACACTCAAGCAAGCGATGGATAACATCGGTAAGGTTCGGATGGAACTGGCGCACAAGTATTATGCGCTGGCCGAGGTCAAACCTGACCTGAAGGTGGATTTGTTCAGCAGCGAAATGCCGGAAATAGACTTGAACCGTATCCAGCGTGTTTCGGTTTTCAAAACCAAACAAGACGGCATACAATGCGTCGCAACTATTGATGGGCAGAAACAGCCTGCCCGAAGTGTCACTCCGCAACAGTGGCAGCGGATGTGGATAGCGGAAGAGCGTGACAGCTACAAACGTCATTTGGCAGCTACCTTATTCGCAGACGTACTACAAAAAAGGACAATCGCAGGAGGCACACACCGGAGAGAAACAACAGAAAGAAGCAGAGTTGTGGCCGATAGAAACGGTAGCGCAGGAACGGACGGAATCAGACAACAAGGGTATTTCACCGGAACGGCAGTTGTGGGACAAACTTAAAGCGAATCATCCCGATGCCTTGCAACTGCTTCGCACGAAAGATGGTTATCGGCTCTATAACGAAGATGCGGTACAGGGTGCAAAGATATTGGGCATAACCCTAAAAGAGTATCCGGAAGGGGACATTACGGCTTCAACGGAATTTTCAACGGAGCAGCTCGACAACTATCTGTCTAAGCTCGTCCGTGCCGGGGCACGGGTTGCTATAAGTGACATGGAGGAACAAGAAACACACAGAGGTTTTCATAGATAAGGAGTAAGGAAATGAGCAAGAACCAACAATACGCAATGAAATATGCAGAGTATGCTATGGAGCAGATGCGCCGGTACGGAATCCCCGCATCCGTGACGTTGGCACAAGGCATACTGGAAAGTTCCAACGGGCAAAGCCGTTTGGCGCAGAACGAGAACAATCATTTTGGCATCAAGGCTACGCCTGCATGGATTGCCGAAGGAGGAAGGTATGGTATATATACTGACGATAAGCCGAATGAGAAGTTTTGCAGTTATGACAGTGTGGGTGATTCATACGAACACCACTCCCGTTTTTTAAAAGAAAACAGCCGCTATGCCCAATGTTTTGCACTTTCGCCCGACGATTACAAGGGTTGGACACAAAATATCGAACAGGCCGGTTATGCCACAGGCGGAGAATATGCCGAGAGTCTGCAACGGATTATAGAGCAAAATGGCTTACAGCAGTATGACAAACTGGTGATGCAGGAAATGGAGACACAGGGTAAGCGGTTCGGTACGGAACATAATCCTCTCCGAACGTCTGAAAATTCAGAGTATGGTGCGAAGTACTCATTCCCGGTAGAGCGTGAAGAGTTTCTTTTTGTTACCTCGCCTTTCGGTATGCGGCAAGATCCGATGGACAACACGAAACAACAGATGCACAAGGGAATTGATATCCGTTGCAATGGCGATGCGGTACTGGCTACTGAGAACAACGGGAAGGTGGTGGCTGTGAATCAGAATAAGAACACGCCCGGTGGAAAATCGCTGACTGTGGAATATACCAGAACGGATGGCAGCAAGGTACAATGTACTTATATGCACCTTAAGGAGGTTACTGTAAAGGTCGGTGATGTAGTACAAGCCGGTGGGAAGCTCGGCACATCGGGCAACACAGGTACACGTACAACGGGCGAACATCTACATTTCGGCGTGACAAACTTCTATGCAGACGGAACAAAGCGTGACATCGACCCTGCGGCTTATCTGACTGAAATCGCACAGAAAGGTAATATCAAATTGGAAGTGTTGCACAACGGGAACAGCCTGCTCACCCGATATAAAGGAACAGAAGAGAATGCCGCCGGCAAAAACCTTTCGCCCGACGGATGGATGAAGAAGTTGCTTTCGTCAGAGGATAGCGGTGTGGGAATGTCAGGATGCAATGACCCTATAGTAGAGATGGCGATGACAGCCTTTAGTTCCCTTATGCTATTGGCCGTACAAATCGACAACAAGAACGAGGAGGAGCAAAAGACTGCCATATCCAAACAAATGGATAGTGGACGCATCAATCTGAAATCATTATTACCGGGCATGAAAAACTGCGAACTGGCAATCAGTGAAAATGGAAAGGCTATTCTGCGAGTGAACAATGGAGAACTGCGCATGTCACGTGAGTTGACTACTGCGGAGTTAAGCCGTCTGTCGGCAACACTGAATAACAATACTCTCACAGAAGAAGCCAAAAGGATACGTGTAACCGGTATGCTGAATACGGTTATCCTCTCGGAAGCGGCTTCACAGAATTTTGAACAAGGGATGTCCCAACAGCAGGGACAGACAGAGAACCTAAAAAGATAGAAGCGTGGCGATATGGTAAAATGCGTGATGATACAGCTATGCAGATGTCTGTTCGGACTGTCCTACCTTGCCTTGTATGTCCTGCTCTGCTACCAACTCTTCGGCTGGGTAGCAACGCTCATTATCGTGAGCGTTCAACTGTTCCTTGCCGGATGGCTGATCTGGGCAATGATACGAGCACCCGATTAAGAGCAATGATTTAGCAGTTCAACAACAAATCATGGCAACACAGTTGTCGGGTGATTATGTATCACATTAAAAGACAATAGAAATGATAAAATGTAATGTTACGGTATGTGGCGTTATCGGACGTGATGCGTCGATACGCACCAATAAGGAAGGGAAAACGTTCCTGGTTTTTCCTCTTCGAGTAATGATCCCTGACACAGACGGGAAGACTATGCCTATTGAGGTGGATGTCAGCAAAGATACTGCCGGAAAGGAGGTTTCCAAATATCGAAATGGTTCCCGCATCGAGGTTTCGGGGACAATGTATCTCAAACACCGTGGTGACAAACTTTATTTCAATCTTTTTATTAACGAAATTCGTACAGCTACGGCAGATGCGAAAGATACGGTCAAGGGCGAATTAGTATTTCGAGGTAAGGTCGGGCAGCATATCGAGGAAAAAAGGGATAAGAAAGACCAGCCTTACACAATGTTTTCGGCATTCAGTACGGAGAAAGTAGAGAATGGCTTTGAATACCAATGGGTACGTTTTTTCTGTTTTGGCAAAGAACGCGAAGCATGGTTACAGCCGGGCGTGCGAGTGGATGCCAAAGGTGAAATATCCCTTTCGGCATATAACGGAAAGCTGAATGTTTCATGCAAGGTGGAAGAACTTGTACAGTATGTAGCAGATTCGTCTAATTCCAATCAGTAAAGGATATGGCCGGATATAAAAAACAGCACACGGACGGGCCGAACAGCGAAGATAAAGCATTAGACCTCTTCGCTGAAATGATGATTGAGAAAATCGAGAGTATCCGTAAGGATTGGAGAAAGCCATGGTTCACGGAAGAAGCGTTACAATGGCCCTGCAATCTTTCCGGACGCGAGTATAATGGCATGAATGCCATTATGTTGCTTATACATTGTGAAAAGGAAGGTTACAAGATTCCGCGCTTCTGCACTTTTGAGTGTGTACAACGGCTCAACAAATCCGATAAGGACAATCAGGAGAAACCTCGTGTTTCTGTACTTCGTGGAGAAAAATCATTCCCAATCATGCTGACTACATTCACCTGCATACACAAGGATTCTGGTGAGAAGATTAAGTATGATGACTACAAAAAACTATCTGATAACGAGAAGAAGGAATACAATGTTTATCCTAAGATGCAGGTATTCCGAGTCTTTAACGTGGCACAGACCAACTTGCAGGAGGCAAGACCGGAGCTGTGGCAAAAACTCGAAAAGGAGTATTCGCTACCGAAGATTGAGAACGGAGAGTATTTCAGCTTCGCTCCCGTCGATGCGCTGATAAAGGACAATCTGTGGATTTGTCCGATCAAACCACAGCATCAGGATAACGCTTACTACTCTATATCGAGAAATGAAATCGTTGTGCCGGAAAAGGAACAGTTCAAATCTGGAGAGGCGTTCTATGGAACACTATTCCATGAGATGACACACTCGACCGGTGCGGAAGGAGTTCTCGACCGTATCAAGCCGACAACTTTCGGCTCGGCAGAGTATGCGCGCGAAGAATTGGTAGCCGAGTTAGGCAGCGCATTGGTTGCCCAACGTTACGGCATGACGAAACATATAAAAGAGGACAGTTGTGCCTACCTCAAAGGATGGCTCGACGAATTGAAGGAATCGCCACAATTCATCAAGACAACTCTGTTGGATGTGAAAAGAGCGGCTTCTCTGATTACCCAAAAGGTGGATAAGATTGCACTGGAATTGAAGCAGAACATTGATGAAGAGCAAACAGTAGCACCGAAAGAAAAAGTGTATTATTCTTCCGTGGCCTATCTTCAGCTTACCGATGACACGATGCGGTTGGACGCATTCAAGGATAAGGGGGACTACGAAGGACTGCTGACTCTCGCCAAGGAGTATTATGACGGTAACGGCATTAACGAAGAATATACTTATTCTTCTCCCATACAGAACCGAGGAGACAATCTTTTGATTGAGGACAAGGATTTTGCTGTGGTGTACAATGGGAGTGTCGGGGGAACTTATGAAGTGATGCTGAAATTCACGGAAAAGGAAGTACGCGACCATATCAGGCGTTATGGTATCGAACATGCTGGAGATACATTAAAAGGGGTAGCCAAGGAGATGGCTGCGGAACAATTCGCTATCATGACACAACAAAAGATTCCTGCATTTGAAATGCCGAATGGTGATGTGCTGTATGTCAGCTATAATAAAGAATCCGACATGATAGATATCGGGCCGGTTACTAATGCGGGACTTGTCGCACAACATCGTTTCCCATACGACCATAATGCTTCGTTGGATGCCAACCTGCAAACCGTGAACGAAAAGCTGAATAATATGGAGGAATACCGGGAAGAGCTACAAGAAGCAGAGTACAGCGGCGGAATGCGCCGATAAAACGGAAAAAGATGCGGAGCTGTTTGCTCCGTACCTTTTCTTGAATTTATTTTATTACTCTAACAAATTATCTATCATAGACTGTAAATTTGTTATATCGCAATACTGATTATGTCCCCCTCTGTAATCTTTCGCGTGTTGGGCTGTCCGGATTAAGAAAGAATCGAGTTCTATTTTTACACCGCTACCCATTCGGGACAAACCGGAAGAGTGACTGATGTAAACGAATTTACCGTTACGTTCTATGAAACAAGAGGTATTATAATGCCCCTTTAAGTTGAATGTTACTTTTGCGCCAACGGCTGTTGCGTACTTGGAAATCTCACGTACTAAGGCAGTTTGGAAACTGCGGTATTTTTTTGAAACATAGACTCCTGCATCTGCAAGGATTGCGTTCTGCCATTTGGTATAAAAATTCTGTGCCATATTTTTAATATTAATTCTGTAAATAATTCTCCCAATTCTCTTTGTCAATAGTTAATTTGTTCATTTCCCAATCGTATTCCACTTCCGGCATATCAGAATAAGGGAAATACACAGTGTAGCCTATCTGTCCATAAGAACAATGTAGCGGTATAACGCAAATCTCCTGACCACAATAAGGCTGTGGCGTACAATATTTCTTCCAATCAAAACGACCTGCTGCTATATTGCAGCAAAGTAATTTTAGAGTTACTATACCTTTCCAACTCTGAAAATCTTTTTTATAACCTTTTTTCATACTACTAATGTGCTATATTATAATAAACTTCGGGTTCACTTGACACGTTGTAAATCCAGCTTCCGCAACGTACCAATAGAGCATTCTTGCCATAATAGAGTTTCTTCATTCCGGTTATACTTCCTGTTATGTGAAAGTTAGGGAAACGACTGATGTCTATTTTCTGTGCATCGCATCTGTAGAGTGTTTTAGTTCTCATTGCATTTATTTTTTTAAGTTGTTTTTTTATTTCCCTCTTCTTGAAGCCTTCCGACTTTACCCAAGAGGTTGTTTCATGTGCATTTTCAACGGTGGATGCAAGAACTATGAGCAAGTAACCGGAATGAAATTTTATGAATACCGGAATCTGTGATTGCGGAAGGTTACGTCAAATTTCATTTCAGGTAGCAACAGCGGTACTTGAACATCGTTTGCCACCGTACCTTTGCGCACGAAACAAACAATGGTGCATGTCGGGACTGTGAGAATGTAATACAATTAGAACAGGTAATATAGAATCGGTAAAAGAGGCTGTGAATTGGTAACAGAGGTTCGGCAGAACATGGTCTATAAAGGTAACCGGACTGTTATATAGGAAGATGATAACCACCCGCTTGAGTTGCGGGTGGCTTTAAAAAAATTATATGGAGTATCAGAAGTGATAGTCGATGACTCCTCCGATATAGAGTATCGTTCCCGGTTCAAGCGTACAGACAAACTCCATAAATGCAAAAGATTTTTCGGCAAATGACTGGTATCCCTCTCCGTCCAAATAGAAATGATACGCAATATCCAATGGATTTTCCAATGCCTTTTCAAGTTGATAAACAGGGCCTACAAACTCCAACATATTTTCCGTCGTAATAGCTTCAGCTTTCTTACGGATGTTAGTCACAAAGTTCTCTTTCCATTGTTCCACACCACCAATGTAGCGTATGGTGTCATCACCTACAAGTTCGAACATATCTTTTGGTAGAGCAGTATTGACCAAATAACGAATATCCTCCTTACGTTCTTCGTCATCTATCTCCGCACAATAGTCATAGAAACTGCCATCTCCTTGATGGAGAGTGTCTTCATTCAGATAGTTTTCTTTTTCTATCCACATTTTAGAAATCTGAAAAATTCGGCTGTGCATAATTTTGAAATTTAAATGATTAAACTTTATTCCCTTTACTTGAAGCTCTTCCGGCTTCTTGTCAGGAATGATTTTTATGCGAAATTGACAGCAAGGAAAGGATGGATAAGGCAAGTAAACAGTGGATGGAATGAAGTGGAATACCCAAATCTTCGATATGCGGAAGGCTGCCACAAGTATCCGGGAACTGTTAGCGCAGCGTTACTTGACGACCATTCTAAAGCTGTATCTTTGCATACAAAATCTCTCAGATAAGAACTGCCGATATGCGATATAAAGAATATCTATAAAAGACTGGAGAAGCACTCTGAGACTGTATAAAAGGACTGAAGGCGACAAAGTCTCCAATCTGCATGAAATCAGAGAAGCTTATCGGATAATGATAGTTCGCTGCACGCTGTCAGCATACCGTCATTTCGTTTTCTGCATCGGATTAGTCTTAGCCTGCGGCATATTCATAGATGTTACAGAAAGAATTGTCGTTTTCATCTTTCCGTTGTTCGGCAATAGCAAGAATTTCTGTTATTGATTCGACAGACTGACCGCTTATCACCTCAAACCACTTGAATACTTCTGTCTGGTTGACAAAATATTCCTTGTACCATTTGTCGTCTGGAGTACATAGGTCTGCAATGTACTTTTCGGGAAAGTATTTACTCTCTTGGTCATTTGTCCAGTACTCCGCCAGACCCGACTCTTCCGATTGATAGAAATAACATAGTGTTGGGAATTTCTCACATACCAGTTCAAGTGTTTCATCACACGGAAACCAAACTGTTTCCGTTGTGAATTTCAAGAATGTCAGGCCAATAAATGTGTTATACTGTTTAGAAACGGAGTACGACGAGTAAAAAAGGAATAGGACCGGTAGTGGGAGTTCGGTGGAGCATGGCTATAAGAGTAATCGGGCTGAATATACAATACAAGGAAATGCTATCCACCCGCTTTGGCTACAGGTGGATATGTTATTGTCATTTCGCACCTCTCATGATGGTGAGTTGGTCGGGACGGTTAGGAAACCAATAAGAATCACTGTCAATATATACACATCTGCCACTATTACAGAGATTCCCAAAAGCTAAGACCTCACAAGGTCCAAATATCACTCCATAATCGTTTGTAAACGCCACCATATCTCCCACACTCAAGTCGTTTTCCGTATCCATCACCTTGGAAAGGTGGTCGTAAAACTCAATACCTTCAGCTTCACGTTCTGTTTTCCAACGCAAAAAGTCTTCTTTATGACTTCTACCGGTATGTATCGGTGATAATTCAGAAGGAAAAACCTCCGCTTCCGAAGTATCAGATGCAATCAAAATAACGCTATCCTCTTCAATGTTTTCCGGAATAGAAGCCACTTGGTAAACCCCATTAGACAGACCACTATCTGGGTCATGCCAATAAAGAAGAAGATTACCCAACTTGATAAAATCGTATTTTCCCATATTCTTTGATTTATTATTTCCCTTTGCTTGAAGCTCTTTCGGCTTCTTGCCGGGGATTGATTTTTATGCAGGATTAACAGTGGAATAAGGGCGATAAGACAAGTAAACAGTAAATGGAATGGAACGGAATACCCAACCTTCGAATGTAAGAGCAGAAGCAGGCTTGTCCTTTTATACCTTGCAATGAGAAGGGGACTGAAAGTCAATCTTTGATTTGAGGAAGGCTGCCGTAAAATATCCAGGAACCGTTAGCATAGCGGTGCTTGACAATCGTCCGGACACTGTACCTTTGCATATAAAATCTCTTCGGCCAGATTTGCCGATGGTGCGATAAGGGAATACTCAGAATGGAAAAACATAAAAAGGGGTATCATATTATAGGCGAAATATATAACAGAGCTAATATAAGTCCTAAAAAAATATTTTTGCTATCTTTGCCAGCGTATTATATAATATTAAGAACATAACAATGGAAAAAACATTTACACAAATCTGTGAATTGTTCGATCAATTCTCAAAAGATGCCAACCTCCAGATGGAGAAAGGCAACAAAGCTGCCGGAACTCGTGCCCGACAAAGTATCACTTGAACTTGAAAAAACTTCTCAAACAGTTCAGAAAAGAGTCACTTGAAGCATCGAAATAATTTTCATTCTGGTTCTGACAGTAGGAAAATGGCGAACTTCACGTGTACCATATCGAAAAAGCCTCTTCGCTTCACAGCGGAGAGGCTTCATTGATTATGACAAAGTTAAACATCAATTATGCGAAATTTCTATTTCGCTTTTGGAAAAAACAACTCCACTTTCGTATGTCTGTTGGCTTCCACGGGCGTATAGTCGGCAATTCCACCTTTGCTAACTCTGATAATCCGCTTGGCTGGTATTCCACGTTGTTCCAGTTCTGCGGTAATAAAACCTGCTCTCGATATACTCAAAGAATCATTGATACTTGATGTTCCTGTAGAACTGTCAGCAGCACCAGTTACCCTCACGGATAAACTGTATTTCTTAGCTACACGAGCCAGTTCGTCAAGATTAAGCCTCTGTGAGGTATCCGTCAGATGTGTCGTATTGAGAGCAAAAAAGAAATAGATGGGTGTACCGATGCACTCTCCATCAGCGTATGAAAGAACCGTGGAATCCATAGCGAGGGTGTCCTGATGGGCGGACTGCACATTTCGGGAAGCCGTGTAATTATATGATGGCTTTCCATTCTCTGTCTGAAGAATAGTCGTGTCAAGAGGTGACGACCCG
>ENA-OQKT01000202-OQKT01000202.1-human-gut-metagenome-genome-assembly--contig:-NODE-202-length-11302-cov-2.493602_pt1 | contig 11302 bp, 12 predicted proteins | sample MGYA00242650_ERZ504801 | MGnify/ENA primary metagenome ERZ504801 (study PRJEB26092, sample SAMD00036396) | human gut metagenome | host: Homo sapiens | study: EMG produced TPA metagenomics assembly of...
GATTTCCAAAAAAACAAAAACCAAGCATGATGCTGCATAGCTATAAATAACTAGCCAACTATCAATAATTTTGTTCGATGAATATTTTGCCTTGCGATACAAATATTGTGAACACCATCCAGAAACAAAACTAAAAATAAAAACTCCAAAAATCCCAAAATCTATGTAATAATTATAAAAACAAGTATACACATTACCAAGATTTACACCCTTTATAACTACAAAAGATAGTGTTTCAATTGTATCCTTTATATGCAATCCTAAGTATGTATTAAAAATATTATAAAACGAAGTTAATGTTGCATAGCCAAATACAGTTGAATGTTCTAATTCTCTGCTTAAATAATAATCCAAGTTTTTCTCTTGAGCGCCGAAATAACGGTAGAAATCATCATAAAAGTTACTCCAATCCATTTCGTTACGCCCTAGGATTCCTTTTATTGAAAAGAATATATATATCAATAAAAGGACTGCACCTATTCCTATTAGAACATACTTTGTCTTTAGTTTTCTATTCCAATCATAGCTTTTATAATAATAAAAAAGAATCGATACACCAAAAGCAACAATGGGTTCTAACGCTGAACCCCGAGAACCTCCCAGCAAATTAATAAAAATCGGTATAATGATATTTATAGCCAAAAGAACATTGTATCCTTTTCTTCTATATACAATATTTTTTGCTAAAATAGTTGAATAAATATAACATAATGCTCTAGATCCAATAACCAGTGATGAAATCATGAATGGCAAATTAAAGGTTTCTCCCATGCCAAATTTTCCATTCATCATAGCCAAATTGACAGAAGCTGACAACCCTATTGCACCATGTCCTAGTCCCCATTTTGTCAATAAATACGAATATGAACCAAGGGCCACTAATTCAATTACCAATGATGCAAGTAAATAAGTTCTTGAAATATTCTTATTAACATCTAGCTCAACTTCATTAGCCTTTCCATGAGAAATTTTAATCTTAGACTGAAATATACATCCTAGTAAAAAAGCCAATGTACCTAATACGAGTACCATAGTAGTAAGTAATTTCATGTCATTAAGTTCCCATTTTTCTTTGTTAATTATTCCAATAATAGACATTAAAAAGAATGGGGAAATAAATAACACAGCTGGATTACATATCTCTCGTTTTGAAAACTTATAGGATATTATCGTTAATATACACAATAACATTGCTAAAATCCAAACCAAATTTTTTCCTCCCTAATGTTACTAAAAATCAGATATTTATATAATTATGTAAAGTAGCAATTTTGATTAGAAATAATCCCTGTTTATTTCTTCAAAATAGACTATCTCTTATCATTTTTTTGAAATAATATACTATATCTCCAATATATTTTTTCCTTGTCAAATATATATTTCTATACTTAAAAAGCTTTACCCAATATACAAATTTCTTTTTTACAAGTAACTTATACCTATAATCACACCAGATATTACATCTCTGTATATCATCTTCATATTTTTGGTTAAAATAACTAGATTGAATATACCAGTCATTAATACACTTCGTCCTTATAATTTCATTTACTTTATACTTATAGCCATGTGATATTTTCCTCGATGCATTGCTTTCATGTCGCCTATACTCTATGAATGTTTCATCATATAAATACAGTTTTCTTAACAGGCTGGCAATTGTCCATAAAACAGCATCATGAGGTGTACCCGGCTTCCAATTTATCATAAACAACGGTAAAAGTTCTTTTCTAAATGCCATTGTGCAACCTGGTCGCAATATTTGATAATATTTTTCGTCAAATATAACCTTGCTAATCAACTCATTTGTCTCAGTTCTAACTTTTTGCTGTATTGCCATCTTACCGCCGTTTTCACTAAAAGCATGATATCCAGAAATAAGCAACCATATATCCGAGTTATCCTCAAACGCTTTTGTCATTTTCTCAATTTTGTCTGTATGCCAAATGTCATCTTGATCACATGGAAAAATGACATCTCCCTTTGCCTGGTTCAAACCCTGCACAAAATTTTTCTCCCATCCCAGGTTTATTTCATTCTGTCGTATTTTCCAGTTTTCTAATCCATATTTATCTATATAATTTTCATCAAACAACAGTGGAATCGGTTGATCCATCATCAAAAATCAACAGCTCGTCTATTTTTCTTGTTTGATTTCGTAAAGATTCTAACATTTCAGGCAGAAATCTTTCACCATTATAGGTTGTCATTACTACTGATGTTTTCACGTTTTATCTATGCTCCTTCTGCCACTTTCTCATTTTACCCATCATGTCCAATGCAAGGAACATATGGTGCTTAATAAAAAACAATACAATTTTTCTTTGCTTTCCGATTCCAACTGTATTCTTCGTCTTTAAAGCCTCTTTTACAATCGGCTTTCCTAGATATGCTGCATATTTCCGCTTTTTATCTGCATACGGTTCCGTATTAGTCGGATTAAAATAGCCACTGATTGCTGTAGTTACAATCACATACAGTAACCGATTATCAAACCACGGTTTCAGCATTTCTTTATTATCAGAGGTGTCTATAAACTCCTTGATTTTTTCAAAGCATCTAATTACGAACTCATGATTTGCTTCATTATGTGACGCAGAAATTGAGTTTTCATTATAGATATAATGGTAAAATGGCTTATTGATAAATATTGCACTCTCCAATTTTTCAAATAGCCGAAGATTAAATTCTAGCCCTTCCGCGCCCTGACGAAGTACTTCATCGTGAAAAATCTGATTGTTTATTAGCAGTTTTCGGTCAATCAGCTTTGAATACGCAACTGCAATATTACCGTTATAGACCAAAAGCTGCTGCTGAAGCCATTTACATTCCTGACCCTTATATACTTTTCCATCTTCCAGATAGAATTTATATTCCGTAGCCGATTTACCGTAATCCTTCATAATGCCACACATAACGAGCTGCACCTGTTTTTCATCTCCGGCACTATACATGGTTTGGCACATATCTGGCTCAATCCAGTCGTCACCATCCACAAACATGATCCATTTCTCTTAAGATTTTTTGATCTTTATTCTGTACGATATATGCAGCTTGTTCAAAAGGTTTCTCCTTTGCAGTATGAATGATTGGGCATACTCTTTCACAGGCACCACAATCAATGCAGGTTTCTTTGTCAACAGTCGGATAAAGAAATCCTTCATTATCTTCCTTCATAGCAATTGCATCTTTCGGACAAATTGCTGCGCAGGCAGTACAGCCACAACAGTCCTGTTTTTTATTAACTTCAATCACAAATCTGTACTCCCTTCATCTTTTAATGCTGTCAAAAGATATTCATAAGACTTCTGTCGGATTCCTTCTAACTTTTTATGAACGCTTTCAAAATCTGTTTCTATCTTTAGACAATCGGCTATATTTTCTTCTCCCATCAGTAATCTGCCAGTGATACCTGCCATGTGAAACAGTGTATCTAACCGACTGTTTGTAGACTGTTTTGTATTTCTGTTATACCGACGGAATGTAAAAAACTGCCGATTATAAAGAATTGAAAATACAGAGCAGTGGAATGAATCCGTGCAAACATATTCCGCATTTCGAATTAGATTCAGAAAATCTGCCGGATCAATATCATAAGGCGTTTCATCAGCATAACCTTCATCGCTCTTTACAAATTCATCCAAATGTGTTAGTGCTATAATCTTGCAGCCTGTAGCTTCTTTTAAGCGTTTTGCAAATTCTCTATGAGGCGGATTGTTGCCAAGAAAATAGCACAGAATGTACTTTCCCTTTACAATTGGCTCTTTCTGTTGAATTGCCATCCATTCATCGCCTGTAAACAGCAATGTCGGATCACAAACCACTGGAACATCGCGATTCGCAATTTCTTTCACCAGTTTTTGACCCGATTCTTCTCTTACACCAATGTGCTTTATTTTCTTTAAAAACACCTCTGCCTTTTTTGTAGAATCCTTCGGCAAACTTGACTGTCCAAAACTTGTTGCATAAGCAATCGAATTTACTGTCTCTGGAACAAAGTTAAGTGTGTAATAATCCGCTGCAATGTTTCCAGGAAGCCATAACTGATCACTTCCCACAAGTACATTCGAATAGTTATCTTTACATTTACGTCCAAGCTCTGCCTTTGAATCATATTTTGGAGATAGCCTAAACTGTTTACGGCTAAATTCATCAAATTTTTCTGCGCGAACCTTAGACAGTTGTGCATACTGATTATTAGAAAATTTCTTAATCAATACATTCCTTGCCATACCAAGTTTAGACAGCAAAATATCTGAAGTTAAACTTGCCTTAGCAAAATACAGCAACTTTGTCCTTTTTAATTTCTCCGTTAAAACCCAAAATATCTATGGTTTCATTTTCATATCCCAGTTTATCTAATGCCATCTGCGTGGCTATATGCCTGTAGCATACTTCCATAGTTATGCTGGAAATAGCATGACACAATTGCTGTTTTTTTCATTCCAATACTCTCCAAGTCTTTTATCTATTCATTGCTGTTTCATATTTTTTACTATATTGTTCAGCCATCACCTTTGTGTTATACATCTTTAGAATATCCTGATATGCGTGTTCTGTTAGTTTTTCAACTTCGCCCTGACATTCTTCAATAGCCTTTATATCATTCTTCACACTCCACTCCCCAATATACTGGGTATCCAACCTCACAACTTCTTCAAAGTCCGTGATATTGCTTCTGCCACTCACCTGCCACAGCCCGGTCAGTCCCGGTCTGAATGACATTCTGGCTCTGTGGTGTGGTTCATACTTCTCCCACTCATCGAGTGTCGGTGGTCGTGTTCCTACCAGGCTCATGTCGCCTTTGAGGATATTCCAAAACTGCGGCAGCTCATCTATTGATGTCTTCCTGATAAACTGTCCTATTCCGGTTTCCTTTGTTCCATCCGACAGTATCTTATTGCCTATGATTCTCGGGTCGAAGTCCATCTTGAACATCATTCCGTCGCTCACCTTGTTTTGTGCCATGAGCTCCTTCTTTCGCTCCTCAGCATCCATGTACATGCTTCTGAATTTGTACATCTTGAACTTTCTTCCGTTTCTGCCGATTCGCTCCTGTGCGAAGAAGATCGGTCCCGGTGATGCTATATAGATTGCTGGTCCCACAAATATCGTCACTATCAAGGTGATGATGCATCCGACCAGCCCTCCGAGTATGTCCATGCCTCTTTTGGCAAGAAGCTGTGTGGTTCTCGCATAGTTCAAGCTGGCTGTGATGACTGTGTAGTCACCTATTTTTTCTATCTGATTAAAACTGCCTGCCATGACCTTGTTTTTGGTGATGCCTCTGTGAACAGCTATTCCCATCTCCAGGAATATGTCTGCCATTTCGTAGGGATATTCGCTCTCCGCACACGGTGGGATAAGCACCTCGTCCACCCATTCCTCACAAGCGTAGTCCACTATCCCGTCATGGTTTGCAACTATTGGTATTTCACATATTGTTTTGCCATTCAGGTCGGCATCTGTTGCCGCTGCCACTATCTGTGTATATCCAAAGCCATTTTCCTTTAGTCCCTGAAGCGTCTCCCTAAGGAGCTTTTCCGGTGCTATGACAAAGAGTGATTCTTTTGATGAAGCAAAGCCTCTTTTTTTAATTATTTTCTTTAACACCATTCTTCCTAAGTACGACACGAGAATATATATTGGAATCATGATGTAGTAAGACATACGCGAATATATCTCACCCATCTGTGTGGTAAACAGGAAGAAGGTTGTTATTATTTCCACAAGTGCCACATGCTTACATGTAACTATGAACTCATCGAGATAACCGCGCTTCAATACATTTTTGAAGGCATCGGATACTATTTCAACGAAGAAATCTATGAGCAGGAATAGCTACTGCCAGTATCCTGTATCTTTATCTATGTATGGATTGTTAAGTCCAAAGCGACATATATATGAGACTATGAATGCTATCTGCATGCACAGGACATCTAAGAGCATAAAATCTATATGCTTGGTCCAGCCTCTTCCTTTCTTTCTGTACATTTTTTCTATGTCTCCCTGTATTTCCTGATTACCCTATTTCCAGTTCATCCCTATGCTGTCAAGCCTTGCTATGCGCTCTGTGTCGAGCACCATGCCGCTGGCGTTAGGGTTTTTTCTTTTACATCTGATATTTGATATCCAGCGTCCCAGCTTCACTCCGTCTGTGGAATATGATACCGGCACGTCCAGATTGCCGTTTTTCTCGTAATATGTTTTCGCAAGCTCAAACTTTCTGTTCCACTGTATGGCAGCCTTGCTTTCTGACCTGTAGCCTATACTATGCAGGCGCTTTAGCTGCTCGTCTGTCATTGAGTGGCTATTGGTCAGGTTGGACAGCCACCGTCCAAGTGGTATGCCGTCTGCTGTGACGTACTTTGCAGGTACTTCGAGGTTTCCATGCTCCTTGTAGTAGGCTTTGGCTGCGCTGTAGTACTCTTCCCACTTCTGCTTGTTGTGATCCCATATCATGCCAAGCTCCTCGAGTGCTTTTCTCTGCTCATCGGTGAGTGCCTGCTCTATGCCGTACTTTTTTACCTTGAAGCGCATGTTGTTGATCCATGAGCCGAGCCTAAAGCCTGTAGGCGATACGTATTTGGCCTTGATGTCCAAATTGCCGTAGGTATTGCGGTAGCTTTTAAGCTCTTCCAGTACCTCCTGCCAGCTTGAGTCCGTGACATCCCATATCATGCCTATGTCGTTTAGCTTTTGTATCTTTTCCCAGGTGAGGTTTCCGGATATATTGCCTGACTTCACACGCCTCTGGGTGTTTATCCATGCTCCCAGTGTGAGGCCTGCCCCAGTGACATAGCTCTTTGGTATCTTGAGATTTCCATTTTCCTCATACCACTGCTTTGCTGCCTCATAGTATGTGTCCCAGGCATTTCCCAGATTTTCCTGCAAGCGCATGAATATCTCCCTGCTGTCCTTTGTCTCATCTATGATGCGGAACCTGTCGTCAAAGTGCTCTCTTGGCGAATGAGTGTCCGGATACAGCAAAAATGCTTCCTGCATTTCATTTTTCAGGCAGTCTATGCAGTATAGACTGTCGAAGTTATTGACCAGGTCAAATATGACCGGCTGGTTTTTGCTTCCCGCTGACAGTGCTCTGCCTATCTGCTGCAGATAGATGATTGGTGACACCGTAGGGCGAAGCAGTATTACTCCGTCCACATCGTCCACATGTATGCCCTCGTTCAGCATGTCTATGCAGTAGAGGAGCTTTAAGTGGCTTCCTGTGTCCTTTTTGAATTCGGCAAAGGCTTTGCTGGTCGACGCATCGTTGTAGTACGCTGTGTATATGTGTGGCTTTTTGTCCACCTTGCTAAACCAGTCGGCCGCCTGCGCCTTCATCTCATCCATATGCTCTCTGCCTGAGCAGAATACTATATATTTGCCATCAGGCTTTGTCATCTGTCTGGCAAAGACCTCTGTGAGTCCGTCTGCCTGCTCGAGTGCACGCTTTAGCTGCTCTAGAAGCTTTTCGTTTTCCGATATAAGTCCCGGGTTTGATAAGCCCTCGATTCGTTTTTTCAGTTGTTCGAGCTCTTTCTTGTATGAATACATGGCTATGACATATTTAGGCTCCGGAAGTATTTCTCTCACGATTGCTTCTCCGAGTGTCATCTCTGAGGCTATGTTGCCCTCAAAGAGCTCCTCTGCCATATTGCGCTGGTTGTCCAGATAGCGTATGTTTGTCGCTGAGAGTCCCAGGCGCTTTGCCTTCGGATATGCTTCCAGAAGCTTTCTTACACTCTTGCCCCACTCTGCGGCTCCACAGCGGTGGAACTCATCGAGTATGATATAGTCAGGGTGCAGGGTGTCTATGCTGTCCTCATGCTTCATGAGCCTACTGTATGACATGTATTCTATGTTTGAGAACTGTGTGTCTATGTTTTCAAGCTGTGTCTTGTAGATGTACTCACTTGGCGATAGCCATAGAAAGTGCTTGTGCGGATGCTGCTCCACGAGCTTGAAAGCTATCATCGACTTGCCCGTGCCTGTCGGATGGATGACGGCTGCCATCTGCTTTTCCTCCAGCATGGTCTCGACTGCTCTGTATGCATCTTCGTTGTGCTTGTAAAGATGTATGCTCATTTGCTGCCTCCGGGTGAAACACTACATTAAAAGGGAGGTTGGATTTCGCAGATTATTACAATCTGCGAAAATCACCTCTGTTAAAAAACACTAGATACATAATAAAACTTGAGTCGTTTTATGTCAACTATTGTATCTTTTTTGTGTCTTTTTTTATAATTTTAATAAAATATTAGGTTGAATTTTATATATTTTTTAGTTTTAGATGGTCAAAATTGTGGTCAGAAATAAATTAAATTATATTGACATTATATATCCGATTTGGGTATAATAACAAAAAAAGTAACCAAATTGGATATATTTTTATGGGAGGTTTGTTATTATGAACATTAAGGAAATACGAAATACTACCGGCCTTTCGCAACGTAGTTTTTCAAAGATGTTCAATATACCAATAAGTACATTGCAGAAATGGGAGCAGGGAGAAAGCTCGCCTACTCCTTATATTATAAAATTAATTGCCAACCAGTTACCGATAGAAAATGATAATATGTATAAAATTGAAGATAATAACGGTAAGATTTATTATTATAACAGAGACGCTGGGTATTTAATTGATTCAATAGGTACAAAAATCAAGATAGGTGAAGATCTTGATGGTGTAAAGGAAAAAAATACTTTCATTATATGTGGCTGATTTGTTTGAATCCTATTATGAAATAGTTGATAAATTTAATCGTGACTGTAGACTTGATAAAACAGAAGATATTATATGGAGTTAATATATGGCGAAGAAAATAGCTAAAGAATACTATTTAATGCATAAAGATATACCTGTTTGCCTGATGGAGCTGACAGAAGGGGGAACTCTCGGAAATTACAGAAAAAATGAAGCAGCTCTTGCCCACTTTCCTATAGGTGGACAGATGAATGATATGAAATTTCATGATTGGTGGAAGGACAGAGCTATTCCTAAGACGAGGCACGGAGCTAAGACTGCCCTGCAAAGACTTGGATATTCTTCAACAAACAGTGCTTTGGTAGATAATTTGGCCTTAAGTTTGTCGGATTGTTATTGGATTAAACCTCGTGGTGAAGATATCGAATGGAAAGATGTAAATCTGTTTACAAATGATTTCGTAGATACATTTGGTGAAATAACACTAAACAAGGACAATTTACTTGATTTAAGGAAGAAAACAAAATTTAACTGCGCTGCTTCACAGGGAGAACTTCAGAAAAAATGGTGTATTGACACTTCAGGCCGCAGATATATGATTAAAGGTAATTATGGAGAATCATACCAGCAAAGTATAAACGAACTATTTGCAACAGAACTTCATAGAAAACAAAAATTTGAAAATTTCACAGTATACACTCCCACATTGTTAACAGTAGAAGGTGGAATTGAAGGACTTGGATGTCTTTCATACGATTTTTGCTCAGAAAATCTGGAATGTATCAGTGCATGGGAATTATTGCAATCAGTCAAGCTTAAGCAAAATGAATCATATTATTATCCATTGAAAAAGGTCTGTCTTGGTTTGGGAATAAAAGAAGAAGAGTTTGATTATTTTATGGATTATGAAATAATGACTGACTATCTCATTTCAAATACCGACAGACACATGAATAATATTTCTATAGTTAGAAATCCTGACACATTAGAAATACTTGGATTTGCACCTATATATGATTCCGGTAATTCTATGTTCTATAATATTCCATACGAGCATCTTGGTTCAATTCGTATTGATGAGATAAAGACACATTCTTTTATTTCTAAAGAAGTACGGCTTCTATCATATGTAAAGGATAGAAATATTGTAAATATTGATAAAGCAGAAATGGATTTTAGTTTGTATAAAAAAGATTTAATCGAACGTCATATGCGTATCCCAAGGCTACAAGCGATTATATGAAAAGAAACTCACAAAGCTGAGAGCATTCCAAAATGGTAAAGACATATGGAAAACAGATAAATATTAAGTATTTCATTCCTCTTCTATTGAAATAAATAATCACAAGGAGGCATACATTATGTCAAGAAGAGGAACCAACATCAGAAAGAGAACCGACGGACGCTGGGAGGGGCGTTACTACATAGTAGACACAGCCGGCAGTAAAAAAGTGCAAATCGGTATACGGCCACAGCTATAAGGAAGTAACAGAAAGGCTGCTTACAGCAAAAGCTGCTTCACTTAATCAAACAGCAGCCCCAAAGCAGTCCGCTATCACCGTAAAAGCAGTCGCTGAGAAATGGCTTGAAAGTATAGCATCCAGCCGGAAGTGCTCTACCATTCAAAAGTATTCTACTATATACAATAAATATATCAAACCGAACTGGGGAGAAAGCGTCATAGATGAGTTAAATCAGAATGAAATACTCAAGGAGTTGCCTGAGACAGCCGGTGAGAGCGTTACAAAGAGCATACTTTGTATATTCAACTCAATCCTTGCATATGGAGCTGCAACATATGGCACCGGAGAAATTCATCTGTCGTACAGGTCAAAGCGTTCATCCGTCACATCCTCAAACAACATAAATACAATCAATACAACAGACCAGCAAAAGCTAACCGAGTATCTTCTTACCGAGCTTGATATCTATAAGCTCGGTATTTTATTGTGCCTTTTTATGGGGCTGCGTTTAGGAGAAATTTGTGCCCTGAAATGGGAAGATATCGATATGATTAGTCGCACTCTGCATGTCAATCGCACAGTGCAGAGACTTCCGGTAGATACGGTACACACATCCGATTCATCACAAAATAACCACACAGCCACGAGAAAGACTTCTTTATATATAGATTCACCAAAGACTTCAAATTCACTTCGTGAGATTCCTATCCCGGACTTTATATATGACAAGCTGTCAGATTATCATAACACTTCAATGAAAGGTGACTCTTATTTTCTAAAGAAAAATCAGCCTATGGATCCCCGCACTTATCAGAATAGATTTCATATCTATATAAGAGAAGCAGGTATCGGGAATACTCACTTTCATGCATTGCGCCACACCTTTGCCACAAATTGTATCAGCAGCGGCGCCGACGCTAAGAGTGTAAGTGAGATTCTTGGACATTCCAATGTAAATATTACAATTGAATCGCTATGTGCATCCAAATCTGGAGACCAAGCGCTCCGCAATCAATTCTATAGTTATCCCATAAATGGTCAGAAAAATGGTCATATTTATATAAAATGCTTATTTTATACATAAGGGAGGTTGGATTTCGGCAGATTGTAATAATCTGCGAATTTTTTTTTA
>ENA-OQKT01000207-OQKT01000207.1-human-gut-metagenome-genome-assembly--contig:-NODE-207-length-11166-cov-2.595253_pt1 | contig 11166 bp, 10 predicted proteins | sample MGYA00242650_ERZ504801 | MGnify/ENA primary metagenome ERZ504801 (study PRJEB26092, sample SAMD00036396) | human gut metagenome | host: Homo sapiens | study: EMG produced TPA metagenomics assembly of...
ATATAGTAATATTTAATGATATGTAGATATAATAGAAATTAATTTCTAGGTTACTGTTCACTGGTAATATCCCGCGGAGGTTGTTTTTTGTGAGCGAAGGTCACAGAAAACCCGAGACATACTGCGCGAATTTATGCGATTAGCATAAATTCTGTGCATCGCGAAGCGTGTTACTGAGAACGGAGTGAACAGTAACATTTTTAGCAGATGACTTTTAATAATTCCGGAAAATATGTTCTTCTATTTAAAGAACTGTGATATAATACATCTGGAACATACCTCAGACATACTCTGCAATATATGAGGATTCTATCATGAAAAAAAATCTTAACACTGTTTTTACCACAAGACAATATATGTTGTCAGAAGATTTCGAAATTTACTACTATAATGATAAAAATTATTCCGGCGTGAATTCACACAGCCATAATTACTATGAGTTTTATATTTTTCTTGAAGGATATATCCAGCTAACTGTAGATGAACATTTCTATACACCGATTCCCGGAGATATGATCATTATCCCGCCGAATACTCAACATTCCTGTATATGTACAGACTCATCTTTACCCTATCGCCGTTTTGTATTCTGGATTTCTGAAGATTATTATCATGAACTGAATGCTCTGTCACAAAATTATATCTATCTCATGCAACAGGCCATATTAAAAAGCCTTATTATTTTCATTTTGAACAATTGAATTAAATGCCATCCAGTACAAAATTTTCTGTCTTATTGAAGAAATTTTATCAGATCGTTTTGGCAAAGAAACCATGATAAAACTCCAGGTTAATGATCTGATTCTTCACCTGAACCGAATTGTTTACGAACGGAATCACAATGTCAGAACCGATGAGAAAAAGTCCCTGATGGAGGCCCTGCTTGAACTTATCAATAACCACATTGATCAGAATTTATCTCTGGAATATCTTGCTTCACAACTTTATGTAAGCAAATATTATATTGCACATATTTTCAAAGATCAGCTTGGGATTTCCATTCATCAATATATCATCCGTCAGCGTTTAACAATTTGCAGAGATGCTCTTCTCTGCGGTATGCCTGTTGCCAAATTAAGTGAAATTTATGGTTTCAAAGACTACTCCAGTTTTTACCGGGCATTTAAAAAAGAATACGGGATTTCTCCCCAAGATTACAAAAAAGAGCATCTCAAAATTCCTATGGAATAATTTCTATAATTTTATAATTTCTGTATTTACCAGTGAATCTGAACTTCTTTTGCTTTCTTTCCGGACAGACTTTCACTTCGTTTGTCCGGGCTGGAAGTTCCAATATATAAAACACTGGAAGGTGAATCAAATATTTTTTCTCCATTGTCGTTAATCACACAATACGCATCTGACGGAACTAAAATTTCCAGTGTTTTTTCTTCCCCTGCATCTAATTTTATCTTCATAAATGCACATAAAACAGGATGCAGTGGTGCATAGGACGTACCTTCATTCCGGATATATACCTGAACAACCTCTTTTGTGTCTCTGTCTGAATTATTTTTCACCTTCACAAGTAGAACCATATCATGATCTTTGTCCGGTTTCTGAGTTGGCTGTGCATCCAGAACCTGTACATCTCCATAAGTAAGTCCATATCCAAACGGATACAATGGTTCTTCTGTAAGATATCTGTATGTTCTTCCCTTCATTGAATAATCTTCATATGCCGGTAACTGTTCCAAACTCTTATAAAAAGTAACCGGCAGCTTTCCACACGGTGATACTTCACCAAATAAAATTTTTGCAAGTGCTCTGCCACCTCTTGCTCCCGGATACCATGCCTGTATCACAGCATCTGCTTTCTCCTCTGCAAGAGAAAGATTCATCGCACTTCCGGTAAAGTTGCATACAATAACAGGTTTCCCTGTATTTAAAACAGCTTTCATTAATTCCTGCTGTCCTTTCGGGAATTCCAGATCTTCTTTATCACCTGAGGCATCTCTGTTACCGGTATCTCCCTGTTCTCCTTCCAGAGTTTCATCCAGTCCCACGCAAAGAACAATTACATCGCTGTACTCAGCAACTGCCATTGCTTCACTGAGTCTGTCCTTTTCTTTTGCAAGCTGTTCTTCTTTATCCATAAACAGATGACTTCCTTTGGAATACATAACTCTGATATCTTCACCTGCATAATCCTGAATACCTTCCAACGCAGTAATATAATGGGATGCTGTACCATGATAATTTCCTTCCAGAGACTTTCTGTTATCTGCATTCGGCCCGATCACTCCAATCACATGAATCTCCTCTTTTTTCAATGGGAGAATTCCGTTATTTTTGAGCAATACAATACTTTCCTCCGCTGCCCGCTGTGCAAGTTCCAGATGTTCTTTTGATTCTACACAGCTATACGGAATCTGATCATATTCTGTTTCATCAAACATTCCCAGAAGATATCTGGTTGTGAACAGTCTCACTGCTGCCTGTTTTAATGTACTTTTCTTCACCAGATGTTTTCTCAAAGCTTCTTTCAGGCAAAGATATGTGCATCCACAGTTCAGGTCACAGCCGGTATTTAACGCAAGGGCAGAAGATTCTACTCCATTGTTTGTCACATGATGATTCTCATGAAAATCTCTGATTGCCCAGCAGTCTGATACATAATGTCCCTGAAATCCCCATTTTTCTCTGAGGATTTTTTTTCATAAGTTCTTCGTTTGCACAGCATGGTTCTCCATTTGTTCTGTTATAGGCTCCCATAACAGCTTCCACATCTGCTTCTTTCACACATGCCTCAAATGCCGGAAGATAAGTCTCAAACATATCTTTTGAATTTGCCACTGCATTAAATGAATGTCTCAGAGCCTCCGGTCCTGAATGCACTGCAAAATGTTTTGCACATGCAGCCGTTTTCAAATATTTTCCATCTCCCTGCAGCCCCTTTATAAAAGGAACCGCAAGCCTTGATGTAAGAACAGGATCTTCTCCATAAGTTTCATGTCCTCTTCCCCAACGCGGATCACGAAAAATATTTACATTTGGTGACCATAATGTCAATCCCTTATAAATATCTCTGTCTCCATATTTTACAGATACATTGTATTTTGCTCTTGCTTCCTCTGCAATCACAGATGCCTCCAGATACATCAGTTCCGGATCCCATGCCGCAGCCATGCCAATTGCCTGAGGAAATACAGTCGCAGTACCTGCTCTTGCAACTCCATGAAGTCCCTCATTCCACCAGTTATATTCTGGAATTCCCAGGTGTTCTATTGCCGGAGCATCAAATTTAAGCTGTCCAGCCATCTCATCTGTTGTCATCTGCTCAACCAGTTGTTCTGCTCTTTTTCTTGCCTCTTCTCTGTCTCTCATATTGTTTCTCCAATCTTCTTTGTCAGAAAATTTATTTATTCTATCAGCATACTTTAATAACACCTTTTACAATATCAGCTTTATTTTTCACACAGGAATCCAGTGCATTCTGAATATCATCCAGTTCAAAATAATCTGTAACAATTTCTTTTATATTGATTTTTCCGGAAGCTACTGCCTGAATTGCCATTGGATATATATTTCTGTAACGGAATACGGTCTTAAATGTAAGCTCTTTATCCAGTGCCATACCCATTGGTAATGTCATTTCTCCGGAAGCACTATATCCTACAAATACGATAGTTGCACCTTTATTAGCACCTTTAATAAGCTGTGAAGCAGTAATCTGAGAACCGGCAGTTTCAATGCCCAAATCAAATCCTCTACCTCCTGTTAATTCCATAATGCGCTGTACAGTATCCTCTTCTTTCCCATTGATTACTGCTGTTGCACCCAATTCCATTGCTTTCTGCAGACGCTTTTCCATAACATCCACTACAATAACCTCAGAAACCCCCATTGCTTTTAAAGAAAGAAGCGTAACCAGACCAATACATCCGGCTCCTGTTACCACTGCTGTCTGTCCCAGATGGGCACCGCCCTGATTTGCTGCGTGCATTCCAACAGCCAGTGGTTCAATCAGTGCACCTTCCATTGTGCTTACATTATCCGGAAGTTTGAAGCAAAGACCTGCTTCATGCGCCACATACTCCTGAAATACTCCATCTACCGGCGGTGTTGCGAAAAACCTACATCTTTACATAAGTTATATTTTCCCTGTTTGCAGAATTCACAGGTTCCACAGGTTTTCCCCGGTTCATCGCCACACGGTCACCGACTTTCAGATTTTTAACATTCGCTCCAACCTCAACTACAGTACCACCTGCTTCATGTCCCAGAACAAAAGGCGGTTTTACAATAAAATCTCCAATTCGTCCTGATTCATAATAATGAAGGTCTGATCCACAGATTCCGACATATTCTACTTTTACAAGAACTTCATTTTCTTTTGGTACTGGAATTTCTCTTTCCTGAATTTCTACTTTCTGAATATCTGTCATAACTGCTGTTTTCATTTTCATATCTTTTTAATTCCTTTCTCAGCTATTTTGTATAGATCCGCATAGCGAAGCGGATACTTTGATCTGCCTGATTCAACTATATCCGTTTTTTATTTATTATCTTACTTCTCCATTCAGTATCCATTTAGATTCCTCCGGACCCAGATAGGAAGTTTCAGGAAGTTTTCTGCTGTTATATACAACCAGACGTTCCAGAACGATTCCTGCTTCTCTTGCATAAATCTGAATCTGGTTCATTCCTTTTTTCAGATTTATTTTCAGAGTAGTTTTATGTTCCTGATTTAAAACAGCTTCTTCCCAGGATCTACATCCCGGTTCTCCGCCTTTATATTTTTCTCCTGTAATACAAAGTTCTACCGGTACTTCCTGATTTACGCTTACCCCCATATGAAGTCTGCCACCATAGATCAGCGGATTCGCCGGTGAAGTATGCAGTTCCAGAACATTTTCTTCCTCTTTTTCTGACCATAACTGATATGTCAGAGACGGGGCTTTTTCTTTTTCTGTAAAATATGCGGTCACCGGAAAGACTTTCATACCGCCTTCATACTTGCCAAAATGATCCAGAGTTTTGAAACAAGCCATCTGGTTTTCAAAAACTGCTTCAGCTTTCTCTGAAAAATGCTGTGCATTTATAGCATAAATTCCATTTTCCGGAACAAATGTATGATCAGGGATCTGGCTGGATTCTTTCTTTTCTGTTTTGACGATCACAGGAACAAATTCTGTATCTGTCCTGATTTCAAAACTGCATTCTGTCATCTTATTGAAAGGAAGATTTTCTTTTTTTATAATTAATGTAACTTCGTCCTGCAGCTTTGTCTCTCCGGACATTGCAGAAAATCCAATCCATTCGCAGTTTTCTGCAGTATCTGATTCTCTGGAAACTCCATCCATTCCCACTTTTCTGGCACCTTTTACAATATTCCAGTGCACAGTTCCCTGACCGCCATTTGCAATCTGGAGTTTTACCGTACGCACATTTTCCCAAGAAAAATCCTCTATGATCAGAGATTTCGGAAAATACTGATTGGTATAATGCACTGTCTCATCAGCTCTTGAAACAACCAACCTTGGTTTCTGAGGCAGCCTTACTGTATACTTGACTGGATAACGCCAGTCTTCATCATTCCAGTTAGTAAATCCGATATGAGATGCCAGTTCCATCCCTGCCCACTTTCCATTCTTAAAATCAGCCATTTCCTGTGCAAGTTCTTCATCTCTTTTTATGAATTGTTCTGTCATCTCTCCATAAAGGTTCGCAACGGCTTTTCCCTGATTTGCATAAAGATGATTTTTACCTGAATATAATTGCATCTTCAGAAGATTTACAGATGCTGCAGCAGAAAAATAAATCATGCTGTAATAGGCATTTTCTTTTCCTCTGCTGCGAAGTATCTGCCTCACTGATTCGTTTTTCTTTTCCAGAATTTCACACTGTGTCAGAATTCTTTCACATTCCAGTTCATGTGCCGGATGGTAGACGGTATCATTTAATGATTCCGGTCTGCGCAGACCATTTAATCTGAGGTAACCTTCCAGTACATCTCTGATTTCTCTTCTTTCATCTGCTGAGGTGTACTCTCCAAAAGTATCTTTTATCCATTTTTCTGTATAAGCTCCTGTACTGTTTGGTGCTTCAGAACCCCATGTATCAAAATCATATGCCAGATTCATGAAATAGTTCAGTGGAAACTCCTGAAATTTCACATCTCCTACATTCACGATCCACAGCTTACGCACGCCATATTCCCAGGTTTCTGTCATCTGTTCCCAGATTCTGTTCAATGGTGTCGATGCCACCCATTCATAGGAGACGGGATCTCCATGATAATCAAGATGATAATACATTCCAAATCCACCCTTATGATCCCGTTCAAACTTCTCGGGCAGGGCACGCATATTCCCAAAATTATCATCACACAACAGCAAAGTTACATCATCCAGATCCTCAAAGCCTCTGAGACCTTCTTCCGTTCCACCTCCAAAGTAATAATCTTCTACTTCTTTATAAACGGCGAACAGTTTCGGGACTGTCTTCTCATCTTTCTCAAGGTATGTATGAATCATTTCTTTCTGTTTCGTAATAATTTCTTTAAGAAGACGTACATTATCAGAAATCAGAGAATCTTTCCCCAGCATTTTACTGTCGTTTTCTCCACGCATCCCTACAGTAGGAAATACATGATGTCCAACACTTCTCTTTATTCCATCTTCCCAGAATTTCAAAATACCTTCTTTGTTTTTTACATAGTCCCATGCATCTCCATAAGGACTGTGAGAGCCTCTTACCTTACTGTATTCTCCCCCTGAACGCATACAGGGTTCATGATGAGACATTCCAATATAAATACCATATTCATCTGCCAGTTTCATAGACTCCATATCCGGTCCGTCCAGCATAAAGCAGGAACTCCACATGGCAGGCCAGAGGTAATTTCCCTTCATTCGAAGAAGATATTCTAAAATATGATCATACATTTCCACTGTAAATCCACCAAAATGAGATGTGGTCCAATTTCCGAAGCATGGCCATTCATCATTGATAAAAAATCCTCTGTATTCTACAGATGGTTCTCTGGAAATAAAAGAATCTGCCTCCGACAGTATCACTTTTTCTTTTTCTGTATATGGACAGTCACCCCAGAATAAAAACGGCATAACTCCAAGAAGTTCGGAGATATGAAACAATCCGTAAATAGTTCCCAGTTTATCACTTCCGTAAATAATAACTCCCGCAGAAACACCCTCCACAGGCTCTTTTCTGATCAAAAATCCATAGCATTCTCTTTTTCCTTTTACCTCTTTTAGTTCCGGAAAACGCTGCGCAAGTTCTTCCGCCAGACTCTGGCCTTCTGTTACTGCTATCACTGCCTGTTCTGTTTTCCTGTCATCTGCATATTCATTGCACATTTGAGGAGTGTATCCAGTTGTTCCGCAGATATCCTGCATTACTTTTTTAGCAATCCTCTGTATTCCACTTCCACATTCTTCAGGTACAATAAACATAATATTCTGCTTTTTTGAAAATTCTACTGTCGTCATATTTCCTCCTGCCTGATTTCTTTGTGTCATGTCAGAATTTCATATCTTCACTTTTTTCTTTTTGTGTACCAAAAAACCCGGCAGCAAGTGCTGCCAGATTCTTTGTATCTTTTCGAAAATAATCTCTGTGAATATTATTTTTCAAGCAAATCCTTTGTATCTTTATAGATTTCATTTGCCTCATCTACATACTTCTGGCTGCCTTTATTTTCACAGTCTTTCACATATGCATCCCAGTCTGCATCCAGATCACGTTTTCCTGTGATAAATTCCAGAGCAGCGGTATTTACATAATCCATAAGAGGAGTCTTGATCAGGTTCAGATCTTCTTTCTTGGAAGTTCATCTGCAAAGAATCGGCGGCTTCAGTTTTAAATCTGTTTTGTTGTTATTAATTCTTTCATTCCATTCTTTCTCACCATCTGAGAATTTGGAATAACGAAGCTTATCAGAACCACCATATGCAAATACTCCATTACCAAATCCATAATCTACATTTAATTGTTTTTCAGCGCCAGGATTCAGACCGTTATAGTAAATGTCAGAATTTAATACAATGTTTCCATCATCATCTACTGTATAGGTTTCACCTTCTACACCCCACTGACATAAAGTCTGTCCTTCATCGGAATACCATAACCAGTCAATAAATCTCAACATCTTAATAAAATCTTTTTCACCAAGATCATCCAGAGCATTCTGTGAAATCATGATTCCGTTTTCAAGTCGTCCATCACGGCTGGATACTTTTACCTGACCGGAAGGACCGCCAGGAGTAGTCAGGAAATACAGTTCCGCATTATCATCCTGCATTTTTCCATTTAATGTATCAGAAAAAATCTGATAGTTCATATTCAGTACATAAGAATCTCCACGATAAAATTTTGCCTGTGCCTGTGAAGTATCCTGTGTAAAGGTTTCCGGATCGATTAATCCGTCTTCATACATTTTGTGGAACATTGTCAGATATTCTTTATATTCATCTGTGGTATCTGCAAAGTAAAAATTCATCTTTGTCAGAATCAAACTGTGTACCATCCTTTAATCCCCAGTCACCACCGTCAGTAGAATACCCTCCGGTAACACCATAGGAAACTGCTGCAATATTCATTGTGCTTCCAAATCCAAATCCGTCAGACCATACATAATCCGCACCTGTATAATCTTTACTTTTTTCAGTGCTTCATAAAAATCATCCCATGTCCATGTAGCTTCATCGCTCAGATCTACACCGGCTGCCTCAAACACATCTTTACGAATTGCCAAAGAATAGCCACCTGCTGTAGATTCCCACATTCCTGGCAGACGATAATATTTTCCGTCAGAAGTAAGGATCATATCCAGATCATCTTCCATGCCCCAGTCTTTAATACATTTCTGATAATTAGGCATATACTGTACCCAGTCACTGATTGCCACAACCTGTCCGCTGTCTTCATATGCGGAAGAATCATAAACTTTCGGAATAATATATGGAGCACTTCCACTGTTTACAGATGCAGAAACTTTGTCATTGTAATCTGTTCTTGCAACTGTAGTAAGATCAAATGTTACATTCGTTTTTTCTTCAATTGCTTTCCAGAGCAGCCAGTCTTCTTTATATGGGTAATTTTCATGATCGGAATACATCATAGAATAGGTAATCGGCTCATCGGAATGGAAAGTTTCTCCTTCACCATATGTATAATCCAGATCTTTGTCCGCATCTTCTGCGGAAAGTTTTGCACTGTCATCATCTCTCTTTTGGGAAGAGCCTCCACATCCTGCCAGTGCTGTACCTGCCATCAGTACAGAAAGAGTAACTGCAAGTAATCTTTTTTTCATAGTGACCTCCTTGATCATTTTCTTATTTTTAGTTTTCTGTATTTTTAGGTATTATTTTCAACCTTTTACTGCTCCAATCGTCATTCCCTGTACAAAATACTTCTGTACAAAAGGATATACGCACATGATCGGAATAGATGTCAGTACCATAGTTGCTGATTTCAGTGTTGCCTGAACACTGCTTGCATCTGCCGAGCTTCCAATCTCTGTATTATTGGCGCCCTCCACCAGCTGCCTTACATACAATGCGATCGGCCATTTATCTTTTGAATCTAAGTACAACATTGGGGTAAACCATTCATTCCACATACCAACCATATAGAACAGACACATGGTTGCGATGATTGGCTTGGATAACGGAAGAATAATCTTAACAAAAATCCTGTAAGTATCCATACCATCAATGGATGCCGCTTCTTCCAGTTCTTCCGGAAGCCCTGCAAAGAATGACTTCATTACAAGAAGGTTAAAAGTACTGATCGCATTTGGAAGAATAATAGACCATACACTGTCCTGAAGCCCGAGCCACTGTGTAACTACAATATAATTAGGAATTGTACCACCTGCAAAATACATGGTGAAAACAACCATTGGAGTAATAACTTTGTTTAATCTCAGTCTTGGTTTTGAAAGTGGATAGGCAAGCAATGCTGTAAATGATACAGAAATAAACGTACTTACCACTGTGTATGCAATCGTGTTAAAATAATATTTAAAAAACTGATTATCTCTCAGAATGTATTTGTAAGTATTGAGATTGAAGTCTATCGGCAAAAGGGTAACTTTTCCGGCACTGACTGCTGCATCACTGCTGAATGACTGTGCTACAAGATAAATGAAAGGATACAGTGTTACAAAAATCACCAGTATCATAATCACCGTATTAATGCACTGAAAAGCCCGATATCCTTTTGATGCTTTCATATTGTTCATTTTACTGTTCCTCCATACTACCACAATGAGGTTTCTGTAAGCTTCTTAGACAGGAAATTTGCTATTGATACAAGAATCAGTCCAATAAGTCCTTCAAACAGTCCTACAGCAGCCGCATAACTGAAGTTTCCGCCCGTAATACCCATTCTGTAAACCAATGTTCCGATAATGTCTGCTTTTTCCTGATTCAGTGGATTGTACAAGAGTAAGATTTTCTGCATATTGCTTGATGTAACAATACCTCCAATATCCATAATAAGCAATGTCATGATCGTAGGAAGAATTCCAGGTATCGTTACATGAATAATCTGTTGAAATCTGTTTGCACCATCCATGGAAGCAGCCTCATAAAGTTCTGTATTAATTCCGGTCATTGCTGTTAGATAAAGAATTGTTCCCCAGCCTAATGCCTGCCACACACCGGATGCTATGTAAACAAAATCAAACCAACCCGGTTCAGACATAAATGCAATTTTTCCAATTCCCACAGCGGACAGAAGTTTGTTGATCGGGCCTCCGGCTGTAAGCAGTTCTTTCACCATACCACAGACAACAACCAGTGAAATAAAGTGTGGCAGATAGGATAATGTCTGAACTGTTTTCTTCCACCATTTCTTGTGAATTTCATTTAATAAAATTGCAAAAATCAAAGTAACCGGAAAACGTATCAGCAGATATCCGATGCTCAGACGTAATGTATTCCAGAACGCCTGCCAGAACTGAGCATCTCCGAGGAACTGTTTAAAGTAACGAAATCCAACCCAATACTCACCAAAGATGTTTGGGCCTCCTTTGTACCTTCTGAATGCAATCAGGTTTCCAAGTACGGGAACATACTTAAAAATAATGTAATACAGGATTGGAATGATCATCAGAGAATATAGGCGCCATTCTTTTTTATTGTGGTGGAGTAAAGAATAGTTCTTTGCTTTTCGGTAAGTACGCCACCGTTTTCG
>ENA-OQKT01000208-OQKT01000208.1-human-gut-metagenome-genome-assembly--contig:-NODE-208-length-11135-cov-2.665789_pt1 | contig 11135 bp, 17 predicted proteins | sample MGYA00242650_ERZ504801 | MGnify/ENA primary metagenome ERZ504801 (study PRJEB26092, sample SAMD00036396) | human gut metagenome | host: Homo sapiens | study: EMG produced TPA metagenomics assembly of...
ATTGACAGTATTGTTTTATATCTAGTATTATCGAACCATAGTATTGTTTTTTATCTATTCGAGGAGGTGAAACATGAAGGCAAATAGACGAAAATTAGAGCTTGCAATGGCGAAAGCATGCATGAATACAAGCGATTTACAGAAAGCCGCAGGAATGCCGCGCCCGACAGTCAACAGCGTCATTGGGGGCAGAAGTAGCAGACCTGGCACAATTGGACGTATTGCAAAAGCTCTGGGCGTAGATGTTACAGAAATCATTGACGATATCGAGTAAAGGAGAGAAGCATGAGAAGAACAGGGACAAAGACAGCTTCTGTAAACAATCTGACAGTTGATACTGCAGGCTTACAGAGCTTGCTTAGTGCCGGATATCCAACAGCAGTGGAGATTGGCACAGCAGCAGGGGCAAGAATTACCGTAGGGCGTAGAGTCTTATGGAACGTGTCGAAGATCCAGAAGTATCTGGACGAGATTTCAGAGTGAGAGGAGATTGAAAAAGGTGAAAAAGCCAGAATACAGGAAAGGCTATACGAACATCTCAAATGATCTTATGGACAATATTTGTAAACTTCCGCTTAATGGAACAGATATAAAGGTCATTTTGTGTATTTTTAGATATACGGCAGGCGTAGGAAGAAAATCATGTAAGCTGTCAGGTTCTTCTATAGCTAAGTGGGGAAATTGTGATCTGAGAGCTGTAAAGAGAGCATTAAAGAAACTTCAGGAAAACAAGATTATTATTCGGGTCAATCCTAATATAAAGGGAAAGGCAGCAGAGATAATGATTAATAAAGATTATAAACAATGGAGCATCAATAAAGACATACAGGAGTAACACAATGGCAAATAAAAGAATGTTTAGCATTGATGTGGTGGACACAGATAAATTTCTGGATATGCCAGTATCAACACAGGCTTTATATTTTCATTTTGGAATGAGAGCAGATGATGATGGTTTTGTGTCCTCACCAAAAAAAATTGTAAAGATTGCAAATTGTACTAATGATGATTTAAGGGTCCTGATTTCCAAAGGATACATAATACCATTTGAAAGCGGTGTGGTTGTTATTACAGACTGGCGGAAAAATAATACACTTAAAGGAGATCGATACAAGCCCACAGTATACCAAGAAGAACTGGGAATTTTGGAGACACAAGGTAATTCGTATATATTAAAAGGCTCAGGTATAAGTAGTGGAACCAGATTGGAACCAGATTGGAACCAGATTGGAACCAAGCTGGAACCACAGTATAGTATAGATAAGTATAGTATAGATAAGAGTAGTATAGATAAAGAGATATATGTGCAACCAGAGGTTGCCACCCCACCAGAATTAACTCCAAAGAAAAAGACTTCAAGGTTTCTTCCTCCTACGGAAGAAGAAGTAAAACAGTATTGTCTGGAAAATGGTTATACACTGGATGCTCAACGTTTTGTAGATTTCTATGAGTGCAAGGGCTGGATGGTTGGAAAAAATAAAATGAAGAACTGGAAGGCAGCAGTTAGAACATGGGCGAGAAAGGATCAGGGAGGTGTAAGGGATGAGCCAGAACCAACAAATTCCATCCGGCTCTGGTGAGTGTCCTGTGTGCCACGGTACCGGATGGAAAATCTACAGAGAAGCTGTAGAAGGCTATAAGGAACCTTTAGAGTTTGCAAGAAGATGCTCAAAGTGCAAAGGAAAAAGACGGATAAATGATCAGACAGGTGTACCACCGGAGTATTACAGTGCAGACCTCTCAAAGTTTGATTTTGGAGCATACAAAAGCAGAATGGATAATTTCCGGAAGATTGTTATGAATTTTGTTAATGAGTTTAGCAGATGGGAGAAACAGGGGAAAGGCTTGTATCTCTGGAGCAGGACACCGGGAAGTGGAAAAACCTTCCTTGCCTGCTGCCTGGCAAGATCATTGATGATCAAATACGACTTACAGATGCGTTTTATCACGGCACCGGATTATATCGACATGGTAGGCGAGAAGATTAAGAGGGCAAGAGGTGAAGAAGATCAAACCAAGGTATTTCATGAATGTGATGTGCTGGTGCTGGATGATATCGGCGCACAGTCCGGGGGCGAGTGGCAGAGACAGGAGATTTTCCGGCTGGTGAATGATCGAATGGAAACAGGGAAGATAACTATTTATACTTCAAACATGAGCACAGACAGCCTGAATGTGGATTCAAGGACCAGAGACAGGATTGTAAAAGCCAGTGTGGAGCTACAGATGCCGGAAGAAAGTTTACGAAGAAAGAAAGCAGAAATGGAACAGCAGCAGTTTTTACGGGAAGTTCTGTAGCCAGAATAAGAGACAGAGAAATAAGCCCACCACACAAGGCAGCAGGCTTACAGGGGTAATAGCATTGTAAAGGCAGGTGTTGTCTTGTGTCAACAGGGAAAGAAAAACAATGAGCAACTGGTGCAGAAGATTAAAGCCGGTGAAGATGTGACAGGGAACATGGCGAAGCTCTGGCAGCAGAACAGGAATTTTGTTTACCTGATAGCCAGGAAGTACGCAAAGACAGAGACAGATATAGATGATCTGATGCAGGAGGGCTATCTGGGAATGTACAGGGCAATAGGACCTTATGATTTATCTGCAGGTGTTGCCTTTCTCTCTTACGCTTCCTTCTGGATCCGACAGGGAATGCAGAGATATAGCCAGGACAATAAACACTTACATATCCCGTATAATCTTCAGGAAAAGGTTTTACGGTACCAGAGATTCTTAAATACCTACCGGATGCGATTCGGAAAGAATCCAACAGATGAACAGATCTGTTGCCGGATGAGAATCAACTATGAGACTCTGGATAGAGTAAAGACTGCTGCCGAAGCCTGCAAAGCTGGAAGCATGGACAAAGAAATAGAGGGGACTGAAGGGGTAACATTCGGGGACACTATCGCAGATCCGGAAAACCATTATGAGAATGTTCTGGATAATCTGGAAAGGGAAGAACTTAAAAGCGTTCTCTGGACGCTAGTGGATGATCTGCCGGGAAAAGCTCCGGAAGTTCTCCGGATGCGGTACCAGCAGGAACTTACACTGAAAGAAACAGGGGAAGCAATAGGGATTAACATGGAAGCGGTAAGGCAGTGGCAGCAGAAAGGGTTAAGAGAGTTGCGTAGGCCTTCCAGATCGAACCTGTTAAGGGAGTTTTACAAGGACGGTGAAATATACAGTCGTGGAGTCGTAGGCGGTGGGGTTGGTGCTTTCAACAGGAACTGGACCAGCTCTACAGAAAGGACAGCACTGGATATGATTGAGTGTAGATTTTAAGAAAGGTGTATCAGGTACCGGAGTATATAAAGGGCGAAGCCCGGCAGCAGGACTAAAGAAAAGGAGTGAGAAAGCATGAAGGCAAAGGAACTAAATGGATATTACTATTGTTTTTCTTTTGATGAATGGAGTCATGATCTTTACAGTATTACCGAAATGTCACGAAAGGAAGCAATACTCACAGCAATTGATAACGGAGTACGTTTATATCTGGTTAAGTATCGAAAGGGTAAACAGCAGGGGAACAAGAAAAGAATTGCCACTAAGAACATGGCTTAAGGAAATTGCGCCGGCGCAATTACAAGACAGGCTCTTATATCTGCACCACCAGTTAAGAGCTGACCGTCAACCAATAACACTGTACGAAATATAATTTGAACCGGGGCACAAGTTGTACCCTGCTTAGGACTTCAGGTATTATCCCTGCATGAAATGCAGCGGCAGCAGTCATCCCCCCTCACTTGTCAACCTGGAAAAGGAAAAAAACTTCACGACCACATATGCCCATAGATGCACAAAATATTCCCAGATCAGACTTTTGATTTTAACCGGGGGATAGAAAAAAGTTCTGATCGGAGATCCCACGACCACATATGCCCCTTTCTTTCTGCAAAATTCTAAAAACGAAAAAAAAGTTGGTAAACTAGGAAACAGGCTGCTGCCGGGCGACTGTCAAAACAAATACGACTGGAAGCGTTCCGAAAAAAACGAATAGATACAAAAACGAAACGAATAGGCTTTACAGGTGCCGAAGTCTCTGGCTTTTAAGGTTCTGAAAATGCCGAACGTTCGCTATCCGGAAAGGGCCTGAAGCTATTGCAACGTTGCAATGAAAATACGCAACGTTGCGTATGGGAAATGCTTACATTTGCTAACATTTTACGGAGTGATGATGTTGAGAAATGTTGAGATTTTAAGGAACGTTGATGCTAAGAAATGACAAGGTTTTTGGAGAGTGCTGATACTCGGAAATACTCGGATTTTACGAAGTACGGATGTTAAGAAATGTTAGGTTTTTCCCAAAAAAGGAAATGTTGAGAAATGTTGAGATTTTTTTGTGAATCACTGCACTCTGTAAATGATGGAAAATGATGGAGTGACTGGAAGGTTGCACCCTAAGAAACCCTAAGGTTTATGATAAGGTGGAGAAAGATTTAGAAAACGGAAAAGACTTTTAGACAAAAATGTCCAAAAGAAAAGCTATGGTTGATATTCGTACAGAGTACTGGTCCGTAATATGCTTTCTATTCCGAAAATCCACGGGCTAGCTATAGGAAAAATGAACTAAAACCATGTAAGGGTAGTTCTATATAGGGTAAGGGCTGAAAAGATGAAATTTGCCGTATGGATATCGTTTATTCATCCATTGCTCCTGTCCTAAAGGGATATTGCGACATTTCCGACACCCTAAAAAGGGGAAGTGGGGAAATGCGGCACTCTCGGAAACATAAAAAGACCGCCACTGTCAGGGACAATGACGGTATGAGATGCGAAGCGGCAGCAGTAAGAGGTTCTTTCTCGTCTGTGGGGGCAAAACATATAAAATGTAATAATATCATAATATATATAAAAACGCCCCACAGTCGGAAAGGTTTATTGTTTGGGAGAATCTGCTGGATCAGCTAACTGCTCAAAGTCAATAATAAGGTCATACCCCATTGCGGAAAGAATTTTTTGAGCATCTTCAAACCCAAAATTCTTTTTGTTCAGTAATTTAGTAAGCCCCTGTGGTTTTATATTTAACTGTTCAGCTATTTCCCTCTGAGATATCTGTTTTTCAAGCATGAGCTTTTTTATCTCAATAACTATTTGCTCATTGCTTTTGTAATGTATGGACATAATACGCCTCCTTTCTTTATGAAAAAGTATAATAAAAATACGGTTATAAGTCAATCGAAAAAGAGAAAAAATAATCCTAAACATATTATAAAAAGGTTGACAAGTAACCCAAAAAGGGTTATACTATAAACAGTTAAAGAAAGGAGGCAAGGAAAATATGAAGCAGATAACCAATATCAGAAAAGCGGTTTGTACAATGGCAAATGAACTGAAGAAAGAAGGCTATACCTTATCTCAGGCATTCCGGAAAGCATGGAGACGCATAAAGTTATCTATGAAGATCAGAGCAGTGGGAACCACAGCAGGGAACATTCAGGAAAGACTGGGATTCATGAAACAGTTTCCAGTAGATACCATGCAAGCAGAGCTTGTAAGAGAACCGGAAAACCCATTCGATAAGAACGCCATCAAGATTGTGGTCCATTTACGTTCTATCAATCGCAAAACTGTTATTGGTTATGTTCCGGGAGGACTTGCAGCTGGTTTGGCAGCAGTCATTGACGCAGGGGTAAACGTCAAGGCGGAATTACTGCAAATACTGGGCGGCTATAGTTACAAGGAGAGCTATGGTTGCTTATTGGACATCACTATATAGATGCCCGAAATCTCCGAAGTGATACAATATTTTTTGGCGAATAACCGAGGGTTGGCACCTGCTGCCGCCTTCGGGCAAAAAGAAAGAGGTAAAAGATGGCTAAATTAACACCAGTTAGAGCAATCAGACAGAAATGTCTTGACTGTTGCAATGGACAGAGTGCAGAAGTTAGGCTATGTACTTGTAAAACATGCCCGTTATACGGCTGCAGAATGGGACATAGACCTAAAGGTGAACAATTTACCACTGAAACATATAGAGAAGAAAAATCCCCACGTAGCTTAGGGATTATTGTGACAGAAAGGAAATAAGCAATGTCTGTATTGGATGTAATTACAATTTTCCTCTGTGGGGTTATGAGTACACTGTACTATGAGTACACCCATGGAAAGAAGTGGTGAATATGAAGATTATAGAGGTATTACATAGCTTTTGGACTGGAAACCGTACAGAGAGTCCAAGGAACCGAAAGAGCTGGGTAAAGATTGAGAAAGCAATTAAAGAAGTAGTTCCGCAGGATAAGCAGGAAGATTTTACACGTATGATAGAAGATCATAGTGATTCTGTAGAATACAGCGGATTTGTTGCAGGATTCAGGATAGCTGCAAAATTGTGGCGGGAATTATGACCGATTCGGTCATTTCTTTAGGGTAACTGAAAATAAATCAAATAAGGGGCGCAGCCCTGTGAATACGAGAAATAGAAAGGTGGTTTTATATTATGGCTTCAGTAGTAACAAGAAAGATTCCGGAGATTGTATTAGTAGACAAAGAGCAGTTGGGAGTAAAAGAGTTATTTACCCTGAATATGCTTCATAAGACAGATGTAAGTGAGTTTGTGATCTGTCCTCACCAAAGAGAAACTATATACTTGAATAAATCATTTGAGCGTGCAGAGGATCTGATCCCGATTATTAACGGGTTCATGGAGCAGGAATGGTGTAATTCCAAAGGGGACAAGCTCTATAAACAGTTTGAAGATATTGCAGGGGAAAAAGCGGTAAGTATTTTAAGTGCTATCTGGCAGGACTGGAGAAAAGAAAGAATGAAAGCTAATGCTAAAGAAAAAGCCGATGAAGTATTGAAAAGAGTCAGAAAGAGACATATAAGACAGAGCATGAAAAAGAGAAAGGGTACTATTCAGGCAGTTTTCGAGGTTGGATATGGACTCTACGATAAAAAGAGACTGGCAGATTTTCAGAATGGTGCAGAATGTGCATTTACGTATGGTTATTTATGCGCTCTGGAAGATCAGGAGAAGCAACAGAGTGTTGCAGAATAAGAAAAAAGCCCTTATCAGTGCACCACCACTGATAAGGGCAAGTAATCCGTCAACCTGTTTTCGGATTGAGAATATTATAGCTTAGTCCGGGAGAAAAAGCAAATTACAAATTGTGCCGGCGCAACTATAGACCTGTAACACGGCAGCAGTTGAGCCGGTTCTTTTTATATACAGGGGTGATTGTATGAATGATAAGGAATTTAAGCAGATGCTTGATGGCCTGGTGGATCAGGAAGAAAAACACCTGCAGGTGAACAGCGAAGAATTTAAACGGAGACACAGAGAGCTGGTAGAACTGATCCGGAAGGCAGAAAGGGGTGAGGATAATGGCAGAAAAGCGTAAGGATATGAAAGGCAGGAATCTTCGTACAGGTGAATATTATGACGAAAAGAACCAGCGTTATATGTTCCGTAAGATGGTTGCAGGAAATAGAATCACAATCACTGCTGCCAATCTGCTTGATCTTCGCAAACAGGAGAATGATCTGTTATGCAAGATTGATAAAGGAATAAAATTTGATACCAAGAAGGCAAAAGCAACACTCAATGAATATTTTGACTATTGGTTTGAATATTTTGTCCAAGACAGGGAGAAAAGCCACAACCTGTACAAATTATAAGTCTTATTATAACACCTATATCAGAAAGACGATAGGAGAGAAACTAATAACAGCGATCGTAAAGCTGGATTGCCAGAAGATTATTAACCAGATGGTTGAGGACGGCAAAAAACATTCTACCATGACGAATTTAAAAAGTTGCTTAACAGCAGTATTTGAGAGCGCAGTGGATGAGGATGTGATCTTGAAGAATCCTGCCAGAAATCTCCAGATACCACAGACGGAAGTAAAAAAAGCGTGTGGCTATGGATCCGGAGCAGATAAAGCTATTTATGGAGTACGTAAGGAATAGCCCTCAATACTCCAATACATACCCCGAATTTTTATTTTTGTTCAATACAGGGGTAAGAGTGGGAGAGATGGCAGGGCTTACATGGGACAATATAGACTTTGAAAACAATGTGATCACGATAAATAAGACGGTCAACCGTTATCGAAAAAAAGACTTTGGCTTTACTGTTGCGCTGGCATCACCCAAAAGCAGAACATCGATCAGGACTTTCCCCATGAATGACGAAGTACGGAAAATGTTCTTGAAGGAAAAATTTAGAGACACACCGCCTGCTGCCCCTTTGCCATTTGTAGACGATTCCGGAAACATACGAAGGCAGGTAAAGAACATTGTTTTCTCTAATTCTTTTGGGAATGCCTGGAACGAACCAGGGTTTCTGTGTCTGATCAATCGGATTATAGAAGCATACAACCGAGAAGCGGAAGAAACAAAAAGAAAGAAGCTTGAAAATTTTTGTCCTCACATGGCAAGACATACATATACATCATTTGCATATTCTGCCGGAGCTGATGTAAAGGCAGTCAGTGAGATTCTGGGGCACGCTTCCACATCTGTTACTTTAGACACATACGCACATCTGACAGATGAGAAAAAAAGACAGCAAGAAGAAATAGTAAGAGCGATCAAGGTGCTGTAAAATGCACCTTTTTCGTTTGCTTTTTTGTGACAATCCTGTGACAAATTCGAAAAAAATGGGGTGATTAGACAAAGAAAGACAAAAATATAAAATCCCCGAAGCCCTTGATTTTACAGCACATAAAGAGAGACACAGAGAGACAAAAATATCACCGTCAAGAGAAAATGCTTGACAGCACATTGGAAATAGGTTAATATAGTCAAGGTGATTACAGATGGAGAAGTTTGTAGAGCAAGGTTATTTATATGATTTTTATGGAGAACTTCTGACAGAGAGACAGCAGCAGGTTTATGAGAGCGTGGTGCTGGAGGATTACTCGCTGAGTGAAGTCGCAGAGGATCTGGGCATCAGCAGACAGGGTGTGCATGATATGATCAAGAGATGCAACAAGACCCTTGAAGAGTATGAACAGAAGCTTCATCTTGTAGAGAAATTCCTGAATATACGGGCACAGGTAAAGCAGATCCGTGTACTTGCCCGGGAATATCATTCCGATGAAATTGTAAATATTTCCAATGAGATTTTAGAGGAGTTATAACATATGGCATTTGAAAGCTTGACAGATAAACTGCAGAATGTATTTAAGAAGTTGCGAAGCAAGGGCCGCCTGACAGAGGAGGACGTTAAGTTTGCCCTTAAGGAAGTAAAGATGGCTCTGTTAGAGGCAGACGTAAACTTTAAGGTTGTGAAGCAGTTTACTAAATCTGTACAGGAGCAGGCAATCGGACAGGACGTTATGAGCGGTCTGAATCCGGGTCAGATGGTGATCAAGATTGTTAATGATGAACTTGTGAAATTAATGGGAAGTGAGACAACAGATCTGCCTCTTCGCCCGGGAAATGAGATCACAGTGTTCATGATGGCAGGTCTGCAGGGTGCAGGTAAGACCACCACAGTTGCGAAGCTTGCAGGTAAGCTGAAATCCAAAGGTAAGAAACCTCTTTTAGTAGCCTGCGATGTTTACCGTCCGGCGGCTATCACACAGCTGCAGGTCAACGGCGAGAAACAGGGCGTGGAAGTATTTTCCATGGGAGATAAGCAGAAGCCTGTGGATATTGCGAAAGCAGCCATAGAGCATGCGAAGGCAAATCAGCAGAATGTCGTACTTATCGATACAGCCGGTCGTCTTCATGTTGATGAAGATATGATGCAGGAACTTGCAGATATCAAGGCGAACATTCGAGGTAGATGCAACCATCCTCATTGTAGATGCGATGACCGGACAGGATGCGGTAAATGTGGCAAGCACATTTGCTGATAAAGTAGGAATCGACGGTGTCATTCTTACCAAGATGGACGGTGATACCCGAGGCGGTGCAGCCCTTTCTATCAAGGCAGTAACCGGTAAGCCCATTCTGTATGTAGGTATGGGCGAGAAACTTTCTGATCTGGAGCAGTTCTATCCGGAACGTATGGCTTCCAGAATCCTTGGTATGGGTGATGTCATGAGCCTGATCGAGAAAGCAGAAGCTTCCATCGATAAAGAACAGGCGCAGGACATGCAGAAGAAGTTAAAGAAAATGGACTTTGACTTCAACGATTACCTTACCAGTATGGAACAGATGAACAAGATGGGCGGTATCGGCAGTATCCTGAATATGCTTCCGGGTATGGGCGGTAAGATGAAGGATATTGAGGGAATGATCGATGAGAAAGCCATGGACAGAACCAAGTCAATTATCCTTTCCATGACACCTCAGGAGAGAAGCAATCCGTCAATCCTGAACATTTCCAGAAAGAACCGTATTGCCAGAGGTGCAGGAGTAGATGTCTCTGAAGTAAACCGTCTGGTGAAACAGTTTGAGCAGAGCAAGAAGATGATGAAACAGATGCCTGGTCTTATGGGCGGAAAAGCCGGTAAGCGCAGTGGTGGATTTAAACTTCCGTTCGGACTGTAATTGAGAAGTTAGCGAAGCGGATAACGCTTTGACATAAAAGTTACTGTTTCATAGCTGAACAGTAATATAACATAAGAAAACAATATATTTTATTTAATGGAGGAAAAGAAACAATGGCAGTTAAAATCAGATTAAGAAGAATGGGACAGAAGAAAGCACCTTTTTATAGAATCGTAGTTGCAGATTCCCGTTGCAAACGTGATGGAAGATGCATCGAAGAAATCGGAACATACGATCCAAACCTTGAGCCAAGCGCTGTAACAGTTGATGAAGAAGCAGCTAAAAAATGGCTTGCAGCAGGAGCTCAGCCTACAGATGTTGTAGCAAAAATCCTCAAAGATGCCGGAATTGAAAAATAATTCAGATATACCAGGATAAGGTATTTCTGCAGCGTCCGTAGGGGACGGGTCAGGGAGGTATGTAATGAAAGAATTAGTGGAAGTAATTGCAAAATCTCTTGTTGAAAATCCGGATGAAGTAGTTGTTACTGAGACAGAAAAGGAAGACGCGATCATCGTTGAACTGAAAGTCGGACCTGCTGACATGGGCAAGGTTATCGGACGGCAGGGAAGAATTGCGAAAGCGATCCGAACTGTGGTAAAAAGCAGCTTCTTCAAAAAGCAGCAAAAAAGTGATTGTAGATATTCTGCAATGAAAATAAGGGTCAGGAGCTGTGGAACATCCCATGGCTCCT
>ENA-OQKT01000216-OQKT01000216.1-human-gut-metagenome-genome-assembly--contig:-NODE-216-length-11005-cov-3.396029_pt1 | contig 11005 bp, 9 predicted proteins | sample MGYA00242650_ERZ504801 | MGnify/ENA primary metagenome ERZ504801 (study PRJEB26092, sample SAMD00036396) | human gut metagenome | host: Homo sapiens | study: EMG produced TPA metagenomics assembly of...
AAAAAAAATTAAAAAAAATTTACAAAAAAGGGGTTGCATTTTTTGTAAAGACTATTATATAATACCAATTGTCGCGAACGAAGTAGCGAAAACAAAACATAAAGGGCTATCGCCAAACGGTAAGGCAACGGACTCTGACTCCGTCAGTTCAAGGTTCGAATCCTTGTAGCCCTGCTACATGAGGCACCTCGGTATGAGGTGCTTTTTTGTGCTATAAGAGAAACTGAAATTTTTTGGAAGTGAAAGGTAAGATTAAGATGGAAAATTCGGGTAAAAAATATCAGATAGATACAGAAGAAAATAAAATGTTCTTAGGTGAATTGCAGAAAAATCTTTTAAATTTTGGAAAAGGATTTTTATCACCGGGAGGAAGTGCTTATTTCCTTGGGGATGATGGAACACCATGGAAAGACAGAAACAGAGAAACATGGATCACATGCCGTATGGTCCATGTATATAGTATGGGAATCATGCTTGGGGATAAAGAAAGTCCGGCACTGGTCCATGGTGCTGTACATGGATTACTGGAAGAACTGAAAGATCGTGAAAATGGAGGATGGTATCCGGGAATTACACCGGATAATAAATTCCTGCCAGATAAACAGTGTTATGCTCATGCATTTGTTCTTCTGGCTGCTTCTTCTGCTTTGCTGGCAGGAGAAAAAGATGCAGAAACTCTGCTTAAAGATGCATTGGAATTATTTGATAAACGGTTCTGGGATGAGAAACAGGGACTTACTTATGATACCTGGAATACAGAATTTACAGTTCTTGATGATTATCGCGGTCTTAACGCAAATATGCATACAGTAGAAGCGTTTCTGGCAGTAGCAGATGCAATAAAAGAAGAAAAGTACAGAATACGTGCAGGAAGAATTATAGATCATGTTATTGGATGGGCAAGCGCAAATGACTGGAGAATACCTGAACATTTTACAAAGGAATGGAAAGCTGATCTTGATTGCAATAAAGAATGTCCTGCTGATCGTTTTAAACCTTATGGAGCAACACCGGGCCATGGAATTGAGTGGGCCAGATTGATCGTGCAGTGGGCATATTCTTCTTATAAAGATACCCCTGATTCTGCAGAAGTATATTTAAAAGCTGCAGAGAAACTCTACAACAGAGCAGTTGAAGATTCCTGGAATGTGGATGGAAATCCTGGAATTGTGTATACGACTGACTGGGATGGAAAACCTGTTGTTCATGACAGAATGCATTGGACATTGGCAGAGGCAATCAATACATCAGCAGTCTTATGGCATATAACTCATAAGCAGAAATATGCAAAAGATTATGAAGAGTTTATGAGATATCTGGATGATAAGGTATTGGATCATAAAAATGGTTCCTGGTTTCATCAGTTAGATGAAAATAATAATGTGATAGGAACAGTATGGCCGGGAAAATCAGATGTATATCATGCTTTTCAGTCAACCTGGATCCCATATGGAACACCATATATATCAATTGCTTCAGATGTAAAACAGTATATGGAAGTATGCCATCAATAAAGTAAGTGTTTATTTGTACCCGGCGTACAAGATTTCTGTAAAATGCAGCCAGAACCTGACGGAACAAGGTTCTGGCTGCATTTTACTTCAGGATGATAAAAAGAATGATGTGGGTAATTATTTTTTAATCTCCGGCTGGAATTCTTTTACATCTTTGGCAATCTCGCCGCTTAACAGGAGCATGCAGATCAGGTTCGGGATAGCCATCAGTGCGTTGGCGATATCGGAGAAGTTCCATACCAGAGCTCCGGGACCACCGGAAACCATGGCTGTGGCAACACCGACGATATTTCCGGTACCGATGGTGGTTGCCAGTGCGGTTGTCAGTGCGGAAAAAGGTGATACATCTCCCTGTCCGCGGCTCTTGGTGCGGGCTTCCTTGCTGAGTGTGCTTTTCAGTGCATAGCCAAGGTTACGCCATGTAAGAAATCTGGTGCGCACAGTCAGGAAGATACCGGTTCCGACCAACAGGATCAGCATCACCGGTCCCCAGACAAAGTCATCAATTCTGGTAACAATTTCTTTATAAAATACTTCGAAGATTTACAGAGCTGAATATCCGTAGCTGCTGACAATGGCATCGATTTTTTGCTGCCTCTGACACATTGGACATTTTGTAGATGAATAGGAATGATAGTCCGGTATATCTTTGGTGTTAAAAATAGAATATACAGGGAGAGAAGCCACGCTGTCTACTCTGCTGAATATGGCTGCGATACCTCTGATAGTGCCTCCGTAATACAGAATGCTCTCGATTGCTTTGGACAAAGTAGAGCCTGTGGTAATCGAACCATTGAGGATCAGTACATTTTTGCCCTTGATCATTGGCTGAAAATTATCACGGAAGATAATCTGTCCGGAATTGCTGGATTCAGGAGTAATCACGTAGATCGTCTGATGAGCATTCAGGGAAAAAATGCCGGCTTTGGTAAGTTCTTCAGAAAGATATGCGCCAATTACTTCCAGTCCGTCCATACAGATAATGGTATCAACAGGAGTAGATACTTCATAATTAGCAGCCAGTTCGTGAGCAATATTCTGTGCTTCGGCAGTTCTGGATTTCATAGTTGTAAGATCCAGATAGTGAGTGATATGTGACTGAGATGTGACGAAATGTCCGGAATTACCTTCAGCTGAATGCGGCTGTCACCACGGGCGTAGTATTTTTGTCATGTTTTCCAGATTCATAAGAATACCTCCCTCGTTGAAAAAAAACGTGTAACTGTTCAGTAGCTTTGCGGTTAGCAGACCATTGAACAGTTATAAATCAGTACACTAGAGTGTGTCTGAAAAATCATTCCCGCAATCTGCACGCCCCACTTTGCGGGATATTTCACCCGAATTCAGTTGCCGTAGCCCGCTACGGCGCCCTCATCCGGGCAAAAATATACCACAAATTGTAACGCACATCTTGCAGAAAGCCTTTTTCAGACACGCTCTAATCTTGTAAAAACATTGTAGCATTGTTTTGCCGAAAAATAAATAATATTGTACAAAATCAATAAAAAATTATGCGATATGTATGAAGATTGTTAATAAAATACCAAAAAACATATAACGATGATCCCCTGGTGCGTTGATGGAAGTATTATTTACGAGGGTTGCTATAGATTGGTTGTGAGTTATGGAGAATGGAATAAACAGTGATGGGTGTGGAAATGGGAAACAGAAGAGAATATTCTATAGAAGTAATATATGTGAAATGATATAATGATTTTCAGTCTATTATTGACTGTCAGAAAAAGAGAAAAGATGAGATAAAAAATGTATACAGCAGAACGAATAGAAGAATTGGATGAAAATAGGAACCTGATAAAAGTGACAGATTAACAGCCTGATATTTTGACTGCGAAAAGTGAATAATCATAAGAAAATCTTAAGAATTTGTCCCTTTCATATTAAGAAGCTTCGATTATTCTAATATCAGAAATACAAAATAAGAAGCCGGGGTGTCTGTACATGAGAGATTTCAGACTGGCATTTCGGATGATGAGGGAGGTGTATAAAGTGGCGAATATTCTTGTTTGTGATGACGATAAAGACATTGTAGAGGCAATCGGTATTTATCTGGAGCAGGAAGGGTATACGGTCATAAAAGCCTATGACGGTGTGGAGGCGATTAACGTATTGCGCAGTCAGCCGGTGGATCTGCTGATCATAGATATTATGATGCCGAAGCTGGATGGCATCCGGACTACTTTGAAGATAAGGGAAGAGAATCCTCTTCCGATCATTATTCTTTCTGCGAAATCAGAGGATGCAGATAAGATCCTTGGATTAAATGTAGGGGCAGATGATTATGTAACCAAGCCCTTTAATCCCCTGGAACTGGTGGCAAGGGTGAAATCACAGCTTCGAAGATATACAAGGCTGGGAGCAGCAATACCTGTGGAGAATGCTCATATCTACGAGACAGGAGGTCTGAGCATAAACGATGACCTGAAGGAAGTCAGGGTGGACGGTGATGTGGTGAAGCTGACACCCATTGAGTACAATATCCTGTTTCTTCTGATGAAGAATCAGGGAAGGGTATTTTCCATTAATCAGATCTACGAAAACATCTGGAATGAGGAAGCAGTTGCAGCAGATAATACAGTGGCAGTGCATATCCGGCATATCAGAGAAAAAATTGAGATTAATCCAAGGGAGCCAAGATACCTGAAGGTTGTGTGGGGACTTGGGTATAAAATTGAAAAAATTTAACCGAATCAAGTAGCGAAGCGAATGATTTTATCTGCTTGACCTAAATCAAGTAACGGAGCGAATGCAAAGGAAAGGGACAAAATTATGAAGGGAAAAGGATACAGGAGCAATGTTGCCAAGGCGGTCTGGATCGTGATCGTACATCTGGCGGCTGTGGCAGCTGTGATATGTGCAGCATTTTTTGTAATGATTTATCAGACGGGAATCCGTCTGGATGACAGAGGGAAAAGTTACATTCAGTCAGAGGGATTCAGGGAGCGTCTGAATTCCAGAGGTACGGATATTCTGGAAAGTCTGTCAGCAAAAGAGGATATAAATTACCTTACAAATGCAGGTTCATCGGCAGTGATTGATCTGGCAGAATTTAAGGAAAAGGAAATCAACCGTGATTCGTTGAGGGAGCTTTCTTTTAAGAATACATCTGGCGTGGCATATTCGGTAAAAGATCTGCTGGAGTGGGCGCAGGACTGGGCAGGAGTTGGAGAGAGATATGATGATGGAGGAAGCTTTGGCGATATAGGACAGTTTATCCAGTGTAAGACCTCGGATGGAAGCAGTCATTATTTTAATTTAAATGATTTTAAAAAACTGGTGACAGATGGGTTGTTAAAGGTTAATTATGATCAGGATATCATGGAAGAGTATGATGATTCCTATGAGACAAAATTTGCAGAAAAAACAGAGAAACAGAAAATAGATGCGGCCATTGAACTGGGCTACTGGAGCGATTCGGATAGCCGAAGTCTGGGTAGTATTACAGACAAAGAACATAATACAGAATATCCGGAATTTTATTTGCAGGAGATATGGTGTTTTACAGAGGAATTTAAACCTCAGGGTGCGGAAAGTCTTCCGGATGCAGTCAATTCCAGTACGGAATGGAATGGAAAACTTGAGGATGCCTATAGTGAACTGGCCAAGGTTCTGGACTGTATCAGAACTGTTCAGGATGATATAAATGTCAGTGACTGTGCCATATCACTTACGTCTGTATACCATACGTCCGGAGACTATGAGGAAGGGAGTACCAATCTCACATATCTTTTCGCAGATAAAGAGAAAAAGACAATCTATACAAACAGAAAAGCATACAGCAGCTATTCACAGCTGGAGCAGAACCTTGAGAAAATATTTAAGGAAAAAGCATATGCAGTTGTTTACCCGGAATTAAGTGAGTGTGTTACAAATATTCCGGATGCAGATCTGCAGGTGTGGAATCATACCATTGATCAGAGCTTTGACACAAAGGATTTTGTGTTTGCAGTTTCGGTTGATACGAAATTTTCTGTGGCAGATTCCATGGCTGATGAGGCAGAGAACTATGAGACATATTCAAAGCTTATGTTTCCGATGCTGGCAGGAGCAATCTTCGGAAGTGTGCTCTGGCTGATCGGTATGGTGTGGCTGACTGTGACAGCAGGAAGGAAACCGAAGGATGAAGAAATCCATCTGAATGGATTTGACAGATGGTATACAGAAATTGCGGCAGGAGCAGTGATCGGTATATGGCTGGCAGGAACGATCATATCGGGAACGTTGATCGCCAACTCATCATTGGGTTACAGTCATGCAGTGGTGACAGTGATTGTTACCTGTCTCATATGTGGGACTTATACAATGGCATGGTTCCTGATCGGATATCTCAGTCTGGTAAGAAGAATAAAAGCAGGAACCTTATGGAAAAACAGTCTGATTAGAACAGTTCTGAAATGGATTGGAAAATGCAGTGGGAAGCTTTCCGATTTTGCCAGAGCTTTTTCCAGAAATACAGCAGAAAAAATAAAAGTTCTGCTTGTGGGAGGAGCATTTTTATTCTTGCAGTTCCTGATCATTGGTTGCGGATTCACAGGTGCAGGAGTATTCCTGATAATATTACTGATCGTAGATGCGGCTGCGGTGATTTTTATCATCAGAAAAGCGGATGGGCTGGATCTTATTATGGATGGTCTGAAGAAAATAAGCGATGGAGAACTGCAATATAAGATCAAAACAGATACACTTACAGGAAAACAGAAGGTGATGGCAGAATATATTAACAATATTGGCAGTGGTCTGGATGCTGCTGTGGAGAACAGCCTGAAAAAGGAAAGAATGCAGACAGAGCTGATCACAAATGTTTCCCATGATCTGAAAACACCTTTGACTTCCATTATTAATTATGTAGATTTGATGAAACGTGAGAACCCGACAGATCCGAAAATACAGGAATATCTTCGCATCCTGGATGAGAAATCCCAGAGACTGAAGGTGCTCACAGAGGATGTGGTAGAGGCATCCAAGGCAAGCACCGGAAACATCAAACTGGAGATGAATGATATTGATTTTGTGGAAATGGTGCAGCAGGTGATCGGAGAATTTGAAGAGAAATTCCAGGAGAAGAACCTGACTATGATGGTACATTTCACAGACGAACCGTCCATTATTTACGCAGACGGCCAGAGAATGTGGCGTGTTCTGGAAAACGTATTCGGCAATGTTGTGAAGTACGCAATGGAGGGCACCAGAGTTTACGCAGAGATCAGCAACAGAAATAAAAAAGTAACCTTTTCCCTGAAAAATATTTCAGCACAGCCTTTGAATATCTCTGCGGATGAACTGACAGAACGGTTTATCAGAGGAGATGTGGCGAGAAATACAGAAGGAAGCGGACTGGGACTCTCTATCGCAAAGAGCCTGACAGAGCTGCAGGGAGGTGAGTTTAAGCTATACCTGGATGGGGATCTGTTTAAGGTGATGATCACATTTGCGGCAAAGAATTGAAGTAAGTGATATAAGGTAGAACAAAGATAAGGCATAAAACAGTTTATAAAAAACTGTTTTATGCCTTATACTTTTGGCTTGTTATAATAATAGAAAAGAAGTATATTAAAAAATACATAGCGACATAAGAAAAGGGGACATAAAAAATGAATTACAGTTTTAACAGCAGAGTCAGATACAGTGAGACAGGTGAGAACGGCAAACTGACATTACCGGGTGTTTTGAATTATTTTCAGGATTGCTGTACATTTCATGCGGAGTCGGTCGGGCTTGGAGGAGACGTGCTGAAGGCAAGAGACAGAGCGTGGGTTCTTTCTTCCTGGCAGGTAATTGTGGATGAATATCCTGCTATGGGAACGGAAATCAGGATCACGACAGCACCTTATGATTTCAAAGGATTCATGGGTATGCGTAATTTCACCATAGAAACAATGGATGGGAAGAAGCTTGCCTGGGCGAACTCCAACTGGACACATCTGGCCATCAGTACAGGGATTCCGGTGAGATTGACACCTGCAGATACAGACAATTACATACTCGGCGAAAAGCTGGAAATGGATTATGCACCGAGGAAAATCAAACTTCCGGATGACATGACTTCACAGGAATCATTCACAGTGCAGAAGCATCATCTTGACACTAATCATCATGTAAACAACTGTCAGTATATCTGTATGGCAGAAGATTTCCTGCCGGAAGATTTCAAAGTATACCAGATGCGTGCAGAGTATAAGATGCAGGCAAAACTTGGAGATATAATCTGCCCGAAAGCAAAAGCAGAAACAGGAAAGGTGATTGTATCGCTTGATGATACAGACGGAAAAGCATACGCAATTATAGAATTTCAGCAAAAATAACGGTAAAAATCTTCTGAACAGGATGAATAGCAGGACAGAATTGACAAAGATATTTCGGAATTGATGTGTGGTTTTGTGAGAGATTTTTTGAATAAATTATTTACAAACAACAAGAAACAATATATAATACATTCATAAACAACAAGAAACAATATATTGTTAAAAACAAACAACATAAAACCACAAAAAGCGGAGGAGATATATATTATGAAAATTCTGGAATCTAAATTTGTACAGGGATTTATCAAAATGGCAAATGACGGTTATCTTCAGGGATGGCATGAGAGAAATGGCGGAAACTTAAGCTATCGTCTGAAACCGGAGGAAGTAGAGATGATTCGTCCCCGTCTGAATGCAACTGGAGAATGGATACCGATCGGGGTAGAGGTTCCGGGATTAGCAGGAGAGTTTTTCCTTGTAACGGGAAGCGGTAAATATTTCAGAAATATTATCGTGGATCCGGAAGTATGTCTTGCGATCATTGAACTGGATGAGACAGGAACAAATTACAGAATCCGCTGGGGCCTGGTTGAGGGCGGCAGACCTACCAGTGAGCTTCCGACTCATCTGATGAATCATGAAGTGAAGAAGAAACTGACAAACGGAAAACATCGTGTTATTTATCATGCACATACGACAAATACAATTGCTCTGACATTTGTTCTGCCACTGGATGATAAGATCTTTACAAGAGAGTTATGGGAATCTGCTACAGAGTGTCCGGTTGTATTCCCGGACGGCGTAGGTGTTGTCGGCTGGATGGTACCGGGTGGAAGAGAAATTGCCATAAAAACAGCAGAATTAATGAAGAAATATGATGTTGTTATCTGGGCACATCATGGAATGTTCTGCTCAGGTGAAGATTTTGACCTGACATTTGGTCTGCTCCATACGGTAGAAAAATCTGCAGAGATCCTGGTGAAGATTCTTTCTATGACTCCAAATAAACTTCAGACTATTACACCGGACAATTTCCGTTCACTTGCAAAAGATTTCAAGGTAAGTCTGCCTGAAGAGTTTTTGTATGAGAAACAGTAAAATAATCAACATACAAGTTGGTACATGTACCGTACAAGTGCTATAATACAGATATTAAGAGATTTTCCGGGTGGGATATGCAGAAAAAAGCCGGAACATCTGAAAGCTGTTGTAAAAGAATATCTGAAAAGCAAAAGGAGAGGTACGAATCATGCTGGAGAAATTAAAAGAGGAAGTTTACAAAGCAAACATGGATCTTCCAAAATACGGACTTGTTACATTTACATGGGGAAATGTAAGCGGAATCGACAGAGAATCAGGACTTTTTGTCATCAAACCAAGTGGAGTTGATTATGATCTGCTGACACCGGATGATATGGTTGTTGTAGACCTGAATGGAAATAAGGTAGAAGGAAAATATAATCCATCTTCTGATACAGCAACTCATGTAGAACTGTACAAAGCATTCCCGAATATCGGAGGAGTTGTACATACACATTCTTCATGGGCAACAAGCTGGGCACAGGCCGGAAGAGCAATCCCATGTTATGGAACCACACATGCAGATTATATTTATGGTGAGGTTCCATGTGCACGCTGTCTGGAAGGCAAAGAATTTGAAGAATATGAGAAAAATACAGGACTTCTGATCGTAGACCTGTTTAAGGACAAAGATTATGAAGCAGTACCTGCAGTACTTTGCAAAAACCATGGACCATTTGCATGGGGCAAGGATGCTCATGAAGCAGTACATAATGCAGTTGTTCTTGAGGAAGTTGCCAAGATGGCATCCCGCTGTGAGCTGATCAATCCACAGGTAAAACCTGCACCACAGGATCTGCAGGATAAGCACTACTTCAGAAAACATGGTGCAAATGCATATCACGGGCTGGAACAGCCAAGAGAATGCGCTTGTTTGGCGCAAGGCATGGGCTGATATTTCAAACGACTATCTTGAGCGTGCCGGAAGCCCGGAGCGTATCGACCACCGCAGTAACGCCGAGCGCGGCATTGACGAAATACCGACCGTCCATATGGGCGTAGCCGCCTGTCAAATGGAGAAGAAAGGTGTAGCCACCGAGAAAGGCGAACTGAACCGAAATATCCAAAAAGCAAACCGCCTTATACGGGAAATCCGGGCGCAGGTTAGCAAGCTCAAAGAATGGATTGCCGACCTGTTCAAAGTGTGGGAAACCGCCCCGAAGCAGCCGCCGCAATCTCCCAACCTTGCAAATCTGTTGATGAAGTATTTGAGCGTTCAGAGAGAAAAGAGCCGGAAGTATTCGCAGCGTTGGCAACAACAGCACACAGCCGATGAACTGAAAACCATAGCGGCAGCGGTCAACTATCTCTCCGAGCATGGTATCTCTAATCTTGACGAGCTGGACGCTTCTCTTTCCTCTGTCAGTGATAAAGCCTATTCAATCCGGGAGGGAATGAAAACCGCCGAGGAACGCATGAAGAAGCTACAAAAGTTAATTGAATACGGGAAGAACTACACAGAGTACAAGCCCATTCACGATGAACTGAAAAAGCTGCAAAACGGCTGGACAAACAAGCGCGACAAGTACGAGGAAGCCCACCGCGCCGAGCTGACCCTATGGAACGCAGCAAGCCGCTATCTCCATGCAAATCTGACGGATATAAAGACGCTGCCTATCTCCAAATGGAAACAGGAATACGCCGACCTCAAAGAGCAGAGAGATACCGACTACACCAAACTGAAAGCTACCCGCGCCGAGGTTGCCGAGCTTCAAAAAATCCGTAGGTGCGTGGATATTGCACTCCGCGCCGACCAACCGGAGCAGACGTCAGAGCCGCACCAAACGGCATGATATAGACCGCTGAAAGGAGTTGAACTTTTTATGTATTACACCCAAGAACAGATAGACCGCGCCAAACAAGCCGACCTTGTTTCTTTCCTGCAATCACAGGGCGAGCAGCTTACCCGCGCCGGAAATGAATACCGCTGGAAGCGGCACGACAGTCTGACCGTCCGGGGAAACAAATGGTACAGGCACAGCCAGAGCAAGGGCGGCGCACCCATTGATTTTGTCATGGAGTTTTTCAGCAAGAGCTTTACCGAAGCCGTTGAACTGCTGACAGGCGAAAAAGGAGCCGCCCCGCCGCCGGACAGACCAAGCCCCGCGCCCCTCTCCAACTTCCGGCTACCGCCCCGGAACACCGACAACC
>ENA-OQKT01000217-OQKT01000217.1-human-gut-metagenome-genome-assembly--contig:-NODE-217-length-11004-cov-2.937942_pt1 | contig 11004 bp, 9 predicted proteins | sample MGYA00242650_ERZ504801 | MGnify/ENA primary metagenome ERZ504801 (study PRJEB26092, sample SAMD00036396) | human gut metagenome | host: Homo sapiens | study: EMG produced TPA metagenomics assembly of...
CTTTAGTAAAATCATATGCAAAAAAAATATTCTTTCTAGATTGGGATGACGCAACTCAAGAATTGAATTTGGCAATTATAGAAGCAGTAAAAACAATCGCCACTTGTGAAGACGATTATCAGTGCTTGAAATTCATTACCAATTCAGTGAAATATAAATTTGCTCATCTTTGCAAGAGAAACTTAAAAAAGAAAAATACGAATGTGCATATATGGATAATGAAGGTGATTTACAAGAAAGCTATAGAGCGGATTATTCATCTGTGGAATTAGCATTTGATCTGAAAAATATAACCTTAAAAATGACTTCAAACCAAAGGGATATTTTAAAATACTTGATTTTAGGGTGGTCAGATAGTGAAATCGCATCTTTCTTACACTTTAGCCGTCAATATGTAAACAGAGAAAAGAAAAAAATATATCAATTTCTGAAATGATTTTTTACATAAATAGTAAGTGCTGAATATTGCTTGAATTTGTGACATAAACATATTTGCAGCAGTCAAAAGAAGAAGCAACATGTTTGAAAGAAAAATTAAGTCAAAAATGCCGCAGCCTTTGAAAATATTGGCTGCGGCATTTAAAATATATGATATGTTTGATGTAAAAAACATCAGGTTCTCAACCAGACATTTGGGTAAGTCAAGATGATGCTTCTGATATAAGATATGCAACATTAAAATCATCATATACTTGAGAATTTAAATGCATATCTTCATATAACTTGATATAGTCGCCGATTGTTTTGCCAAAAACAGAACTATTACAATTATTGCATGTGTTATCCTCTGCATATATATGAGTGTTTCCATCGTTGTCCTCAACAAATAAGAGAGTAACATCTATTTTATCTTCTGTTAACCAGAAAGAGATATATTTTGAAAGAGTCCCATCGATTTCTGTGGCACCATCCGGAATTTGTTCATCTGATTCCAGCTCATTAATATGTTCCCAAAAAATTTGAGGAGAGAACACAAGTAATTTTAAGTTTTTTTGAGAGTCTTCTGAGTACCATATATGTGCTTCTGTGTTGAGATAGTCGGTTATATTAATATCCGTATCTGCCGGTAACTCATAAGTTTCACCGACGTCGGAAGTCAGTGAAAAGGTTTTGGTATGATTAGAATAAAAAGTGACAATCCCCTTGACAAAATAGTAAGTTGTATCTGACTCACTGTCATAATAAGAGCCGGAACCATCTATATCATAAGATACATGTTGCCCCTCAGGCTCCTTAGGGGCGGAAAGGGTGATTAGATCTGAGGGGGCTTTGCCAAAAGCTTGTCCGGATAGCAATATACTACCGAGTACGATACTGCCTGCGATACATAGAATTTTTACATTATTCATGGTTAAATGGCCTCCTTGTTTAGTTGTTGAATATTATATCAATTAAAGTGTGAAAATTGTAATTTTGACTTATCGAAATATGTTTTAGAAATGAGTAGAATTTCGGTTATTTTTGAATATTTGTTTTTAATGAAAATAATGGTTTACATTTCGCCTGTAAGTTACTTTATATAAGACAGATAACCGGTTATCACAAATAAAAAACGGAGGTAATATAATATGGCAACAGCGAGTACAATTATCAAAACAGCGAGCAATGAGATTGGAGTAAAAGAAACCGGCAATAACAACGTAAAGTACAATACGGAGTATTATGGAAAGGCGGTAAATGGTGATGCTTATCCGTGGTGTGCAGTGTTCGTATGGTGGGTGTTTAAACATTCCGGCGCATCTAGCATTTTTTATGGAGGCGGAAAAACAGCATCTGTCTATGAAATTTGGAGATATTATAATTCATTAGGACGTGTTTATTCAAGCCCGAAGGTCGGAGACCTCGCAATTATTACTACGTCTGCGGGGGGGAACTTATGGTCATGTTGGTATTGTTAAGTCAGTCAGCGGAAATACGTATGTAACAATTGATGGAAATTCTAAAGATCAGGTAAGAACAACTAATCGTACTGTTGGTTCTCCCAAGGCTTCGTTTTGCAGACCGGCATATGGAAGTGGATCTGGTTCCAGCACAAACCTCTCTATGGGTTCAAGTGGAACTGATGTGAAGGATATGCAGAAAAAGCTTATTGCATTAGGCTATAGTTGTGGTTCCTCAGGTGCAGATGGGTCTTTCGGACAGGGAACATATAATGCCGTTTGCAATTTTCAGAGAGACCATGGCTTGACGGTGGATGGTGTTATTGGGCCTACGACACGATCTAAAATAAATTCCGCATATTCAAATTTAGGAGGAAGTAGTTCCGGCACAAATCTGTCTATGGGCTCAAGCGGAACTGATGTGAAAAATATGCAGAAAAAACTTATTGCTTTAGGGTACAGTTGTGGTTCCTCTGGCGCAGATGGAATTTTTGGACAGGGAACATATAACGCTGTTTGCAAATTTCAGAAAGCAAATGGTTTATCCGTTGACGGAATTATTGGACCTGCTACTCGGGCGAAAATTAATGCTTTATATGCAAAATTGTAAAATGGATATAAGATAAAAATGACAGATGCAGGAAGTAGAGTTTTTAGAATCTACTTCCTGCATTTGTTTATTTGATAAATGTATGGTAAATGGTGTTTTAAAAAAAACGGGAAATACTAAAGAAAGACTATATATGGGCAGCGGTTTATGTAGCGGGGATCGGTCAGTATGGAAACTATCCGGATGATTATCTGCATGATGTAGAGATATGCCAGAGCTTTGCCTGCTAGAACCGTGAAGAAATGGTGGAGAGTGTTTTGGAAAAGATAAGAATGAAGTGCCAGAAGGTATTTCATACTATCCACAATTACATTGATACGGATGAGATGATCTTAAGGAAAAGTACGATTGCTGCTCATGCCGGTGAGAAAGTCCTGATTCCGATTAATATGCGTGATGGAAGTGTATGGCGGTGGGAAAAGGCAATCCAGAATTCTTCATCCAGCCAGAACAGGATTTCCATAAATTCCTCCGGCATGTCTCCGAAGAGCGGTGAGATTGAAAGCAGACTAATGTTAAGAACATCTGCAATTTTTTTAAAATTTCCGGTCTGGGAATCCGGGCATTCGTTTCGTATTGAGTAATTCTTGTGCCGAAGGCTTTGTTCAGACCGATGGCGCGGCCAAGTTGATTACCGGTCATAGCTCTGAATTTTCTGCATATCTTAATCCTTTTTCCAATAGTTATGTTGAAATTTTCTCCTTCTTTTGATACAAATACGTTATGATTTTTCGTGATTATTATTTTTAACAACAGCGTTGCTTCTTGAAGCAAATGCTGGATGGAGCGTCTCCTGGTTCTGGGAAATATCAGGCGCAGACGGTATCTGCTCCTCAACATTTTCAGAGTGAAGATGGATATCCTGCTGTTTCCGGAGTTTTTTCCATTCGTCTCGGGCGGTGGCCTGTTCAGCTTCTAATTTTTCAATCTGTGCGTCCAGTTTCTCCGGCTTTGGCAGAGCCTTTACGCCGAGCTCCTTCAGGGCCTCTTTGCTGGTAATGTGAAGCTCATACTCTTTCTGATGTTGTCCGCGATAGAGGGCAGGATTTTAGGTATTTTTTTCATTTTCTACGATTTCCCTGAAAGCGCGGTAAGCGGAGCATTGTTTTTTGATCAGCTGTTTCGTCTGTATCTGCTGGCCGATTTCATCAATCTTGTCCCGGGCGGAGGCACGGAACCGTCCATATCTGCGATATGCTTCTGAAAATCCTCGTAGTTTAGTAGGTTATTCTCACAAAGATAATTAAATAAATCCAGGAGATATAGAATTTAATGTGGTAAAGCGACAAAAATATAGTTTTAAACTATAGCTGGTGCTAGATATTATGAATTGGCATATTTGGAAGTGTAGTGGTATAGTATGTTCATGCTCAACGGAGCGGGGAATAAGAGAGAGGGAGAATGAGATGTCTGGGATTGTGATTGAGAAGGTCCGGAAGTCTTTTGACACGAAAGATGGCGTGGTCGAGGCTTTGAAGGATGTGAACCTGAATATCGATTCCGGTGATATATATGGAATTATCGGTATGTCGGGGGCAGGTAAGAGTACATTGGTACGATGTATGAATTTTCTGGAGGTTCCTACAGAGGGACAGGTTCTGATAGATGGGAAGGCTCTTGGAGATTTGACAGAGAAGGAATTGAGGAAACAGAGGGAAGAGATTGGTATGATTTTCCAGCATTTCAATCTGCTGATGCAGAAGTCAGTGATTGATAATGTCTGTTTTCCACTTTATATAAAAGGAAAGAAGAAGGCAGAGGCCAGAAAGAGGGCAGCAGAGCTTTTGGAGATTGTTGGTCTGGGGGACAGGCAGAATGCTTATCCTGCACAGCTCTCCGGTGGTCAGAAGCAGAGGGTTGCCATTGCAAGAGCACTTGCATCAGATCCGAAGATTTTACTTTGTGATGAGGCTACCAGTGCACTGGATCCGCAGACTACTTCTTCCATTCTGGAATTGCTGAAAAAGATTAATAAGCAGTTTGGAATCACCATAGTGATCATTACTCATCAGATGTCGGTGGTGCGTGAAATCTGTACACATGTGGCGATTATGTATGAGGGTGAAGTGGTTGAGAAAGGACTGGTTGCAGATATTTTTGCAAATCCTCAGTCGGAGGTTGCCAAAGAACTGATTCGAAAGGATACAGGCTCTGATATCGACGCAGACAGCAGACTGGATGCAGTCAGGGAAAAAGGACAGGCAGAGATTAAAAGCGGTGAGAAGATACGAATCGTATTCTCCGAGAATTCAGCTTTTGAGCCTGTGATCGCAAATCTGATCCTTACCTTCGGAGAACCGGTAAATATCTTGAAGGCAGATACCAAGAATGTAGGTGGTGTAGCCAAGGGAGAGATGATACTGGAGTTTATGGAAGGCAGTACCAGGACAGAAATGATGAAGCAGTATCTGAAAGAAAAAGGTTTAGCAATCGGGGAGGTGACAGAATATGTGGGATCATGAGACAATAATGATGATCGTCCAGGGTGTGGGAGAAACACTTTACATGACAGTTCTTTCCACAGTTCTGGGATATCTGTTCGGACTTCCTATGGGAGTGCTGCTGGCAGTGTCTGATAAAGAGGGACTGAAACCAAATGCAGTGTTGTATAAGATACTGGATGCAATTGCAAATATTGTGAGAAGTATTCCGTTTCTGATCTTACTGATCCTGCTGATTCCTTTTACCAGAGCAGTGGTGGGAAAGAGCTATGGATCAACAGCAACGGTAGTGCCACTGGTAGTGGCTGCCATTCCTTTTATCGCACGAATGGTGGAATCGTCTATTAAAGAGGTAGATGCAGGTGTGATCGAGGCAGCCAGAGCTATGGGTGCCAGCAATATAAGGATCATCATGAAGGTTCTTCTGGTAGAAGCCAGAACTTCACTGATCACAGGAGCGACTATTGCGATCGGAACGATCCTTGGTTATTCAGCCATGTCCGGTGCAGTAGGAGGAGGCGGACTTGGTGATATCGCCATCCGCTATGGATATTACAGATATCAGTCAGATATTATGATCGTCACAGTTATCCTGCTGGTGGTACTGGTACAGATTTTCCAGTCAGTGGGAATGATGATCGCAAATAAGATTGACAGAAGAAAGTAGTTTTAAGAAATTATTGATTATAAAATGGTTATGAAAAAAGTTAAAATATAAAATTCAGGAGGACAATTATTATGAAAAAATTAGTGGCAGCAGTTTTAACAGGAGTACTGGTAGCAGGAACATTAAGCACAGGTGTTTATGCAAAGGATGATGACAAGACCATTACAGTTGCAGCATCTGCAACACCTCACGCAGAGATCCTTGAGGAGGCAAAACCGCTTCTTGAGAAAGAAGGATATGAACTTGAAGTTACTGTGTTTGATGACTATGTAAGACCAAACGAGGTAGTTGAGAGTGGAGAGTTTGATGCAAACTACTTCCAGCATATCCCATATCTGGATCAGTTTAATGAGGAGAAGGGCACACACCTTGTAAATGCAGGCGGTATTCACTATGAGCCATTCGGAATCTATCCTGGAACAAAAGACAGCCTGGATGATCTGGAAGACGGAGATTCCATTGCAGTACCAAATGATACCACAAACGAAGCAAGAGCACTTCTTCTTCTCCAGGATAACGGAATCATCACTTTGAAAGATGGCGCAGGATTAAATGCAACTGTTAAGGATATTGCAGAGAATCCTCACAATGTGGAGATCGTAGAGCTGGAAGCAGCACAGGTAGCACGTGTTACAGGTGAGACAGCTTACGTAGTATTAAACGGAAACTATGCTCTGGAAGCAGGATTCTCAGTAGGAAAAGATGCACTTGCATATGAGAAATCTGATTCTGAAGCAGCAAAGACATATGTAAACGTAATCGCAGTAAAAGAAGGCAATGAAGACAGCGAAAAGATTCAGGCACTTGTAGATGTACTGAAATCTGATGAGATTAAAGATTTTATCAATGAGAAATATGATGGTGCAGTAATTCCTTTTGAAGAAAGCTCAGATGCAGAAGAAACAGATACAGAAGATGCAGATGATGCAGACAGCAAAGACGCAGACAATGCAGATGACACAGCAGAAGAAAATGCAGATACAACTGACACAGCAGAAGACGCTGAATAAGTAAAGATAACAGGAGATTCCTTTTTCAGGTAAAACTGGAGAGGGAATCTTTTTTTACAAAAACATATAGGATTTCCATAAGTTTTCTGATACAATCTATAGTAATTCTATAAAAAGCGACAGACAATCCGATTTATCGGGAAACTGATATAAAATTATCATAGTGACGCGAAAAAATGTGACCCATTTTTGATTGTCGGCGATCGGTTATACCAAAGCAGGAGAGATTGTATGAAAGAGAACAAGATATGGAACGATTATTTGCCAGAAGACATGCAAGAACACTGGACTGTATATGAATGTCTGAAGGAAAGCGAAGATTCATCCACTTTCCTGGTGAAAGAGACAGTTACCGGAATCCTGTGCGTGCTTAAATGGGGGCGTAACAGGCAGGCAGAGTTTCTGCGCAATGAAATGGAAATCATGGAAAAAATGGCGGACAGGAAATTGTCCGGGGTTCCAAAGGCATACAGGATATTTGAAGAAAATGGCGAAGTGTATCTGGTAAGGGAATATATAGAGGGAATGTCTCTGGCTCAGATGGTTTTGCAAAAAGGTGGCATATCAGAAGCGGAAATCTGCAGGATCAGCAGGAAGATATGCCAGACAGCAGAGCAGTTTCAGAATCCGGATGAGCCTATGATACACCGGGATATAAAACCGGAGAATATAGTGGTCACACCTGGTGGTGAGGTGGTATTCATTGATTTCGGTACTATGCGCAGTTATAAAAAAGATGGGTCGCGTGATACTTTTGTGGTGGGTACCAGAGGGACTGCGGCGCCAGAGCAGTATGGCTATACACAGACAGACCAGCGTACAGATGTGTATGCAATCGGACAGACAATGCTGTATATGGTTTCAGAGAGCTATGAAATGAATCAGCTTTCTGAGTGTGCAGTGAGCCGGAGAATGAAAAAGATCATAGAGAAGGCCTGCTCTTTTGAGCCTGATAAAAGATATGGGGATGCTGCGCAATTAAGGAGAGCAGTTGAGAAATGTCAGGCGAACAATAGAAAAAAGGTTTATAAAAAAGCAGGCGCAGTCTTTGGACTGATTGCAGCAGGTTATATACTGGCAATTTTTTCCCCGGATGGCACAGTGATTGAAAACAAAAGGATTGAAACGGCAGAACAGAGTGCGGCAGAAGAACAGATACAGGCAGAGATAACTTTCAGAGAAGAATTGATAGAAGAAGCCGTGCGCAAGGAACTGGGGCTTTCAAAGACAGACAAAATAACTGCCTCTATGCTGGAGAATGTAAGGAAACTCCGCATTGTCGGAAAAGAAATTCTTGATGATGAGGACACATTCTGGGGTGAAGGCCACCATGTGGATGGAAAGGACAGCAGCTTCGGATCTGTGCGCGGAAATATTACAGATCTTTCGGATCTGGCACAAATGGTAAATCTGGAGGAACTTGCGCTGTGTAACCAGAAAATCGAAGATATTTCCGGGTTAAAAGAGCTGCCTTTGAAAAAACTTTATCTGAGCAAGAATATGATCACAGATTTCTCTGTGCTTTTGAATCTGATAGATATGGATACCCTCTGTATTATGGAGAATCCGGCAGAGAATCTGTCAGTGATTGGAGAATGCACAGGCATTTTAAGATTAAATATACAGGGGATGAATCTGACAGATATAGACTTTCTGAAAAATCTGAGCCTGGATTACCTGGATATGAGTAATGTGGAAGTAGAAAACAATATATTTGAGCCATTGACAGAGATGAAGAAACTGGATACTCTGTGCATGTGTGATGTAAATGAGGCGGCTGCCGAAACTCTTTCGCAGATGAGTACCTTAAAGGCGCTGTTCATGTGGGGGGATAGTACCATACTGGAGAATCTGAAACCATTGAAAGGGATGACACAGCTGGAGACACTTGCATTCACAACACAGATTTCTTCGTTGGAAGGAATCGAACAGTTTCCTTCATTAAATTTCCTGTCAGTGAATTTCAGTCTGGTGAAAGATCTGTCTCCTGTCACAGGAGCAAAGAATCTGCAGGTAATAGATATTTCCAATGCAGATATTAAAAATTTTGAACCGCTGTTTGGACATTCGGGACTGACGGAGGTACACTGTACAGAGGAACAAAAAGAAGAAATCATGAAGATAGATTCTTCCCCTGATTTTGAAATTTATACATAAAAAGGGACAAAATTGTCCCGCTCTAAAATGGGCAGATATGGTACACTTAACAGTATCATATCTGCTTTTTAATTATGGATCAGTCATCAGATAACGGACAGTGGTAAAGATCAAAAAATATAACCTCGGGTTTTGGCAGAAGGGAGATATGAACAGGAAAGAGGTGTGAGAAGAAATGAAAGAAACAGAAGAAATCATGGGAATGATAAAAGAGGAAGGCGCCGCATATTTTGCAAGGGAACGAGGAAACAAGGTAGAGGTAGGGCTTTATCTTGAGCATATAATCGAAGAGCGTGGAATGAAAAAGAAAGACATTGTGCGAAAGCTGAATCTGGAAGAATCCTATGCACGAAAACTGTTTGGCGGTCAGCGAATCCCCACAAGGAAAATACTACTGCAGTGTGCGTTTCTCCTTTCTCTTGATCTGTCGGATACACAAAGGCTTCTGGATATCGGTCAGAAGCCGAGACTTTATCCGCGCGTACGTTACGATGCAGCAATTATTTATGGACTGGAAGAGAAGATGACACTAGAAGAGATGAACAGCTTCCTGGATGAAATAGGGGAAGAGATTTTACTGTAAAATATTTTTGAAAGATATCCCTGAAGGGATTCTGAACGCTGTCAAAAATGAAGATGGCAGTGTATAAAATTACAGAGGTACTAAAAAAATCATTCTCGCAAATTGTGCAAGCTGCGATTACATCTTGCAGGGTGCTTTTTTTAATACACTCAAATCCAGAAAAAGGAGGGTTTTACTTATGAAGAAAAAACAAGTCGCATTATTGTTGGCAGCACTTATGTGCATAACACCTATGGCAGAAAGCGCAGCTGTTATGGGCGCAGAATTTTCTTCGGGGGAAGAAACTGTAGAGATGCAGGGCACGGAGGAAGAAGCCGAAGCAGAGGATACGGCAGAAATCTGGACATCCGGGGAAGAAGTATCAGATTTTGATACGGACGAAGCGCCGGAAGTGGACGGATTTACATCAGAAGAATCAGAGGCATCGACAGACGCAGCAGGTGCTAAACAGGTAAAAGGATCTTTTGAAGTGGCATATATAACAGAGGAACAGTACAATAATGCCCTGCAGAATGAAGAACGTCCGGAAGTGGACATGAAAACAGTAGAAGACACTACTTTTTCAAATGCGTTAAACAGTATCGAAGGAGAAAATACAGGATACTGTTTTGTAAGCGTCCAGGATCTGGAAGATGCAGCAGACTTTGTGGCTCCTGAAGGGATGATAGTACTGGTGGAGAATGCAAGAGCCAGAAGTATTACACCGAACGGAAACATCGTATTCTGGGGGATGATAGATCCGCCAGAGACGATTGAAATCAAAGAAGGAAAAGGAACGACAACTTTCTTCTGTCAGGATATGAGAAGCGTATTAAAAGGAACAGGTTCCGATGATAAAGTGATCTTTTGTGGGCAGAATAATGCGATAGGTGGTATTTCCGGAGTAGAAAATATATATCTGAGAAATAACAGCCATGATCTGCAGGTATTTGGTTCCAGTGAATTTTTTAATATTTACAATGAAACGGATAATATCAAAAACAATCCACAGGATGAAAATGCTTTTTTTATACACATTGTAAACAGTAAGACTGCTCCGGTATTCCATAAAACATTTGACTGGGGTACTGGTGAGTTTGAAAATGAAAATGGAGAGAAGTGGAGCAGTCCTTACGGAATTGGAATTATATATAAGACATCAGATGAGAAAGGTGAATGGGAAGATATTCCTGTTCCGGCTGGTACACAGGCAGTGAAATATGATATGTCTGATGAAGATATCGTGGAAATGCTTCCCAGAATTTGGGTCTATTCAGAAGATGGTACGACTCAGGATATGGATGGAAAAATCTGGAATCCGGATAAAGATAATGCGGTTGATCTTCAGGAATTCCGGGATTGTGAAGGAATGTCAGCAAAGGAGATTTTCGAGGCACACGGAAGGGCAGAATTCCCTGATGGAGGATGTGTGTGGATTAATGTCGCACCGACAGCACAGGCGGAAAGATATATAAATGCATATCAGAAGAAGAACAATGCCAGTGGCTATTATCTGATGAATATGAAAGCTAACACCAAGATCAGTGGAACGCTTACTGTTCCAAGTGCTGCGAAAGCACTTGAAGATAGAGGGACAGAATAATTATGACGAAAGCACAGATACAGATAATTTTGTTCCGGTTTCTAATTCTTCTGTAAATAGTTCCGGCAGGCAAG
>ENA-OQKT01000219-OQKT01000219.1-human-gut-metagenome-genome-assembly--contig:-NODE-219-length-10906-cov-3.144819_pt1 | contig 10906 bp, 9 predicted proteins | sample MGYA00242650_ERZ504801 | MGnify/ENA primary metagenome ERZ504801 (study PRJEB26092, sample SAMD00036396) | human gut metagenome | host: Homo sapiens | study: EMG produced TPA metagenomics assembly of...
GTCTATATTTTGATATAAACCACCTATTGTGACCAACATATTGTGGAAAGTTATCAAGATATCAAAAAGTTATCCACAATATGTGAATAACATGTTGGTAACTTTGTATAATTGTGGTTAAAAAATGTGAATAAAGTATTTTTGTAAATCTTTTTACATTGCCTAAATGCCAAAAATAGTGTACTATATAGTATGTATGGGATTGTGGAGAACATTCCCATAATATACTCTTTATATGTTAAATAATGGAGAACTTTGATGGATAAAGTAATGGAAAAGTGGAATGAAATACTACAGATGGTCAAGGAAGAGCATGGTCTGACAGACGTTTCCTTTAATACGTGGATAAAACCGCTTGAGGTGTTCGCCATAGACGGCAATACACTGTATATTCTCGTTCCGTCTGAGCAGATGGGGGCTCAGCTATATCAACAAAAAATATTATCTTCCTCTTAAGGTAGCTATAGGTGAGGTGACAGGTATCGAGTATGATATCCAGTTTATTTTACCGGATCAGGCTCAGAGTCTTAAGTTTAAAAACAATGATACCCCTCAGCTTGAGCCACAGACTCCTGTAAAGGGGGATCATTCAAACTTAAACCCTAACTATACATTTGACACCTTTGTCGTAGGTAATAATAACAGGTTTGCCCATTCTGCTTCTCTTGCAGTGGCAGAAAGCCCGGGTGAAGCATACAATCCGCTGTATATATATGGTGGTCCGGGACTTGGCAAAACTCATCTTATGCATTCAATAGGTCATTTCATCATTGACCAGAATCCTGATACCAAGGTGCTTTACGTTACTTCTGAAGAGTTTACCAACGAGGTTATCGAATCTATCCGTAACGGTAATTCTTCTGCCATGACAAAGTTCCGTGACAAATACAGGACTGTAGATGTGCTCATGATTGATGATATCCAGTTCATCATAGGAAAGGAAAGTACTCAGGAGGAGTTTTTCCACACCTTCAACACACTGCAGACACAGGGCAAGCAGATTATCCTTACCTCTGATAAGCCGCCTAAAGAGATGGAGACTCTCGAGGAGCGCATCCGTTCCCGTTTCGAGTGGGGACTGATGGCTGATATCGGTACTCCTGACTATGAGACAAGGATGGCTATCCTCCGTAAGAAAGCTGAAACTGACAATTTTGATATAGATGATGATATCTTAAACTACATTGCTTCAAACATCAGCTCCAACATACGTGAGCTTGAGGGAGCCTTAAACAAGCTTTTAGCCTTCCACAATCTCGAACATACTCACATCACTATGGATATCGCTGAGAGGGAGCTTTCCAATATCATCACGCCGGACAAGCCAAGGGAAATCACTGCACAGCTCATCATCGAGGTCGTTTCAGAGCATTTCCACATCTCTGTAGACCAGATGATTTCAAAGACCAGAAGCAGCGAGATTGCACGCCCAAGGCAGATTGCCATGTACCTCTGCAAGACCATGACCTCTGATTCACTTGATGTAATCGGCCAGCTTTTGGGCGGCAGAGACCACTCTACTATCATCCACGGCATCAAGAAGGTCACCAAGGATTACGAGGAGAATGACAGTACACGTACTCTCATAGAAACTATCAAGAAAAAGATTAATCCAAATTAGTTTCTACCTATTTATATATGTGCTCATTTGCATGTTAATAATTTGGTTATAACCTTGCTTTTATTTCCACATGAGCATGTTAATGACAGGTTGAAGGAAAGTGAATAAAAAGTTATCAATTTTTATCATTTTTACTTCAACAGGCTTTTAATCAAGTTATCAAGCCGCTTAAAGCTTGTCTTTAAAGGCTTTGAAGGGGTTTTAAACTTTTTAACAGCCCCTAAGAAGAATATTACGAATATCTTTTAAATATTTATATATACGCGCAGGAAGGAGTTTTTCTAAATGAAACTTATTTGTTCAAAAGCAAATTTACTGAAAGGTGTTAATATCGTATCGAAGGCAGTACCTACACGTACTACAATGGCAATTCTCGAGTGTATACTGATCGATGCATCTGCAAACGAGATTAAGCTTATGGCTAACGATATGGAGCTTGGAATCGAAACAATAATAGACGGAACCATCGAAGAAAGAGGAATTATCGCTCTTGATGCCAAGATTTTTTCAGAAATAGTGAGAAAGCTTCCTGACAATGACGTAACAATTGAGACAGATGCTTCCTTCAAGACCGTCATATCATGTGAAAAGGCCAAGTTCAATATCATCGGAAAATCAGGTGATGATTTTTCTTACATACCATATGTTGAGAGAAATGAGTCTATTGTCCTCTCACAATTTACCCTTAAAGAGGTTATCAGACAGACAATTTTTTCAATTGCTGACAATGACAACAATAAACTGATGACAGGTGAGCTTTTTGAGATTGAGGAGAATAAGCTTCGTGTTGTTTCTCTTGACGGACACAGAATATCTATCAGATATATCGAGATGAAAAATCACTATGACAGCAAGAAGGTTGTTGTTCCCGGCAAGACTCTGCAGGAAATAAGCAAGATTATCCCGGGTTCAGCGGATGAGGATGTTGTTATCTATATCACTAACAATCATATTGTTTTTGAATTTGAAAATACTACTGTTGTTTCACGTCTTATCGAGGGTGAGTATTTCAAGATTGACCAGATGCTTTCATCTGACTACGACACTAAGGTTCGCATCAATAAGCGTGAGCTTCTTGACTGTATAGACCGTGCTACTCTTCTTGTCAAGGAGGGAGATAAGAAGCCTATTATCATGAATATCACAGATGGCAATATGGAGCTTCGCATCAATTCATTTATCGGTTCCATGAATGAGGACATCGATATCGACAAAGACGGAAAAGATATTATGATAGGCTTTAATCCTAAGTTCTTCATAGATGCACTTCGTGTTATCGATGAGGAGGAGGTTAATTTATACATGGTCAATCCAAAGGCACCATGCTTCATTAAGGATGATGAGGGCAAGTTTATTTACCTCATTCTTCCGGTAAATTTTAATACAGCAGCAAACTAGGAGATTTTATGAAACAGATTTCTATAAGAGAACAGGATGAGTTCATTAAGCTGGGACAGGCTCTTAAAAAGGCCAACCTTGTGAGCTCGGGAGTTGAGGCAAAAATTGTTATTCAGGATGGTCAGGTGACTGTAAACGGTGAGACTGAGCTTCAGAGAGGAAAAAAGCTTCACGACGGAGATGTTTTCTCATATGACGGCGAAACAGTTAAGGTTGTTAAATAATGATTATTAAGTCAATCCAACTGAGTAATTTCAGAAATTACGAAAAACTGGATATCAGCTTTGACAGTGAAACCAACATAATCTACGGCGATAATGCCCAGGGAAAGACAAATATACTTGAGGCTGCATATTTAAGCGGCACTACAAAGTCCCATAAGGGAAGCAAGGACAAGGAAATGATCCGGTTTGGCGAGGATGAGGCACATATCAGGACAATTGTCGAAAAAAATGACAAGGAATACCGGATTGACATGCATCTGCGAAAAAATGGTGCAAAGGGTGTGGCCATCAATAAAATGCCAATCAAAAAAGCGAGTGAGCTGTTTGGTATTTTGAATATTGTGTTTTTCTCTCCTGAGGATCTCAATATTATCAAAAACGGTCCTGCCGAGAGACGCAGATTTATAGATTTGGAGCTTTGCCAGCTTGACAAAATATATCTGTCTAACCTGAGTAAGTATAATAAGACATTAGTTCAGCGAAACAGACTGTTAAAGGATATAACTTACAGACCTGATTTGATTGATACACTTCAGGTGTGGGATATGCAGCTTCTTGAGTATGGCAGGCATGTTATAAAAAAGCGGCGCGAGTTTGTTAATGAGCTAAATGAGATAATACAGGACATTCACAGCAATATTTCGGGAGGCAGGGAGAAGCTTATACTCAAATATGAGCCGAGCATTGAGGATATTTTTTTCGAGGACGAGCTGCTTAAGGCAAGAAGCAGGGATTTGAAGCTATGCCAGACAACTGTCGGACCGCACAGGGACGATATGCTTTTTTCGGTGGACGGTGTGGATATCAGAAAATATGGCTCGCAGGGTCAGCAGAGGACATCTGCTCTCTCACTCAAGCTTTCTGAGATTAGTCTTGTAAAGAAAAATATAAACAGCACTCCCGTGCTTTTACTGGATGATGTGCTTTCAGAGCTGGATGGCAACAGGCAGAACTATCTGCTCAACAGCTTAAGTGATACACAGACTATTATCACTTGTACGGGACTTGATGAATTTGTAAAAAATAGATTTCAGGTGGACAAGGTCTTTCATGTCGTGAAGGGCCAGGTGGAGGTTATTGATGAGTAAAGAAATACAGCAGAACAATCAGGAATACGGAGCTGACCAGATTCAGATACTTGAGGGTCTTGAGGCGGTCAGAAAAAGACCGGGTATGTATATCGGCAGTACGTCTTCGAGAGGACTTCATCATCTGGTTTACGAGATAGTGGACAATGCAGTTGATGAGGCCTTAGCCGGTTATTGTAAAAATATTGAGGTTACAATCGAGGAAGACAATTCCATAACAGTACAGGATGATGGACGAGGAATCCCGGTCGGAACCAATCATAAAGCAAAAAAATCAGCACTTGAAGTCGTTTTTACAGTGCTTCACGCAGGTGGTAAATTCGGCGGTGGAGGCTATAAGGTATCAGGCGGTCTGCACGGAGTTGGTGCATCTGTAGTAAATGCTCTTTCCACATGGCTGACAGTTGAGGTCTATAAGGACGGAAATATTTACAGACAAAGCTACAAGCGTGGCAAAACAGACGATACAGTAAAGATTGTTGGACAGTGTGACGAGTCACTTCACGGTACAAAGGTGCATTTTCTGCCGGATCCGGAGATTTTTGAGGAGACAGTGTATGACTACGATACCTTAAAGCAGCGTCTCAGAGAGACAGCCTTCCTCACAAAAGGACTTAAGATTACTTTAAAGGATGTGCGTGAGAACAGCTATCACAATCATGTATTCCACTATGAGGGTGGAATCAAGGAATTTGTAGAGTATCTTAACCGTGGCAAGGAGGCTCTCTATGATGAGGTAATCTACTGCGAGGGAACACAAAACGGTGTTTATGTAGAGGTTGCATTGCAGCACAATGATTCGTTTAATGATTCAACCTTCAGCTTTGTAAACAATGTAATCACACCTGAGGGAGGTACTCATCTCGCAGGCTTTAGAAATGCCCTGACAAAGACCTTCAATGCCTATGCGCGTGAGAAAAAGATACTTAAGGATTCAGATCCGGCCCTGACAGGTGATGATATCCGTGAGGGACTTACCGCAATCATCAGTATCAAGATTGAGGAGCCTCAGTTCGAGGGACAGACAAAGCAGAAGCTTGGAAACAGTGAGGCCAGAGGAGCCGTAGATGCTGTTGTATCGGAAAAACTCACATATTTCCTCGAGCAGAATCCTGATGTAGCCAAAAATATTTGTGAGAAATCACTTTTAGCACAGAGAGCCAGAGAGGCCGCAAGAAAAGCAAGAGACCTGACCAGAAGAAAGACCTCTCTCGATGGAGGGACTCTGCCGGGCAAGCTGGCTGACTGCTCAGACAAGGATCCTAAAAACTGTGAAATTTTCATAGTCGAGGGAGATTCAGCCGGCGGTTCTGCAAAGACAGCAAGGAGCCGTGCTACACAGGCAATTTTACCTCTGCGAGGCAAGATACTGAATGTTGAAAAGGCAAGACTTGACCGTATATATGACAATGCAGAAATCAGAGCCATGATTACAGCATTCGGAACAGGAATCCATGAGGATTTTGATATAACAAAGCTGCGTTATGACAAGATAATCATCATGACAGATGCCGATGTAGACGGTGCTCACATCGCTACTCTCATGCTCACCTTCCTCTACAGATTCATGCCTGATCTGATCAAGGAGGGACATGTATACTTGGCTACACCGCCACTTTACAAGGTGGAGAAAAACAAGGGTGTATGGTATGCCTACGATGATGACGAGCTCAAGCAGATTTTAAATGACATAGGCCGTGACAATAATAACAAGATCCAGCGATACAAGGGACTTGGCGAGATGGATGCTGATCAGCTCTGGGAGACAACAATGGATCCTGATCACAGAATTTTGAAACAGGTCATGATAGACGGAGAAAATTCATCTGAGCTTGATGTGACATTTACCACACTGATGGGTGATAAAGTAGAGCCAAGAAAAGAATTTATTGAAGCTAATGCCAAGTATGTAACAAATCTTGACATCTAGCAGGGAGGAGTAATTTAAGTGGACGACAAAATTTTTGACCAGATACAGCAGGTCGATTTGAAAAAAACAATGGAGAGCTCCTACATAGATTACGCGATGAGCGTTATTGCAAGCCGTGCCCTCCCTGATGTCAGGGACGGACTAAAGCCTGTTCAGAGGCGAGTACTCTACTCTATGGTCGAGCTCGGAAATACACCTGACAAGCCACATAGAAAATGTGCGCGTATTGTCGGTGATACAATGGGTAAATACCACCCACACGGAGACAGCTCAATCTATGGAGCACTCGTAAATATGGCACAGGACTGGTCTATGAGATACGCACTCGTGGACGGTCATGGAAACTTTGGTTCAGTCGATGGAGACGGAGCCGCCGCCATGCGATACACAGAGGCAAGACTCTCAAAGATTTCTCTTGAATTAATCAAGGATATAGGCAAAAATACAGTAGATTTTGAGCCAAACTTTGATGAGACAGAAAAAGAGCCGACAGTGCTCCCATCAAGATATCCGAACCTTTTAGTAAACGGAACCACAGGAATCGCGGTAGGTATGGCAACCAATATCCCACCTCACAATCTGCGTGAAGTGGTAAATGCCGTAGTGCGCCTTATCGACAACGATATCGAGGACAAAGAAACCACAATTGATGAGCTTATCGATGTGGTAAAGGGACCGGATTTCCCTACAGGCGGCATAATTCTTGGAACAAGTGGTATCAAAGAGGCTTACAGAACAGGTCGCGGCAAAATAAGAGTCCGTGCTGTCACCAATATCGAGCCGATGGAAAACGGCAAAAACAGAATTGTAGTGACAGAGCTGCCATACAACGTAAACAAAGCTCGTCTTATTGAGAAAATAGCTGAGCTTCATAAGGACAAAAAGATAGATGGAATAACAGACCTCCGCGACGAGACAAGCCGTGAGGGAATGAGAATCGTGGTAGAGCTCCGACGTGATGTGAACCCGAGTGTAGTTTTAAATCTGCTTTTCAAGCATACACAGCTCCAGGATACGTTTGGAGTGATAAACCTTGCACTCGTAAACGGAGAGCCAAAGGTATTAAATCTATACGATCTGCTCAACTACTATCTCATCCACCAGAAGGATGTAGTGACCAGACGTACAAAGTTTGATCTCGACAAGGCAGAGGCCAGGGCACATATTGTAGAGGGTCTCATTATTGCCCAGGACAACATAGACGAGGTAATAAGTATTATCCGCTCAAGCCAGACCACACAGCAGGCAAAGACCAGATTGATGGAGAGATTTGGTCTGACCGATGAGCAGTCACAGGCAATTGTCGATATGCGTCTTAAGGCTCTTACAGGACTGGAAAGAGAAAAGCTCGAGGCTGAGTATAAGGAGCTCATGGCTCAGATTGCGCAGTTAAAGGCAATTCTTGCCGATGAGAAAAAGCTTCTTGGAGTAATCAGGGAGGAAATTATCGCAATTGCAGATAAATATGGCGACGACAGAAAGACAGAAATAGGCTATGACGAGTATGATATGTCGATGGAGGATCTCATTCCTGAGACAAATACAGTCATAACAATGACAAAGGTAGGCTACATAAAGCGCATGAGCACTGACAATTTCAAGGCTCAGCACCGCGGTGGCAAGGGAATAAAGGGAATGGAGACAATCGAGGATGATTATATCGTCGAGATGCTCATGACCACATCACATCACTACCTGATGTTTTTCACAAATACAGGAAGAGTATACAGAATCAAGGCATATGAGATACCGGAGGCTAGCCGCACATCAAGAGGCACAGCCATCATCAATCTCATACCTCTTCAGCCTGACGAGAAAATAACAGCCATGATTCCAATCAAAGAATACGAGGATGACAAGTATCTGTTCATGGCTACAAGAAACGGAATAGTCAAGAAAACACCGATAAAGGATTATGAGAATATCCGAAAGAACGGACTTGCAGCAATCAATCTGCGCGAGGACGACAAACTCATAGAGGTCAAGGTCACAGACAATTCAGAGGATATTTTGCTCTTCACCAAATTCGGACAGTGTATCAGATTCAAGGAGACAGATGTGCGCTCAACAGGCCGTACAACCATGGGTGTAATCGGAATGAATTTTGCACCAAATGATGTAATAATCGCAATGCAGACCGCATCAATGGGTGAGGCAGTGCTTTTGGTATCATCAAACGGACTTGGAAAACGTACACGAATTGACGAATTTACCACACAAAACCGTGGCGGTAAGGGAGTAAAATGCTACAAGATTACAGAAAAATCAGGCAATCTCGTAGGAGTTAAATCAGTTGAAAACGATGACGAGCTCATGCTCATCACAACAGAGGGCATTATCATCAGAATCCAGGTAAGCGATGTAACAGTGCTTGGACGAATCACAACAGGTGTCAAGCTCATCAACCTGAAAGAAGGAGTCAGCGTAGCCAGCATCGCAAAGGTAGTAGAGGATAAGACTCTCATGCCACCTGAGGAAGCTAAGGCAGAGACTGACGAATCAGAAAATAGTGACGAAGACTCAGCAGAGAATAATAATTCACATGCCGAAGCTATCGAAAATAACACAGAAGCATAACTAAATTCATAAAAGCAGGGTCATAAGATCCTGCTTTTTGCGAATGTGGTGATACTATTTGAAATGTATTGAGAAAAAATGTATACATGCAAGCACTATGCAACATATTTACGTTTTCAGAGGCTTTGAATAGTAATAAATAAACATAATACGGAAAAATAAATATGTTTATCCACAAAAACACAAAAAATAATATTGAATTGTGGATAAAAGGTGCCGGAATTTAAAATACAGAGAATAAAAAGAGAGGAAAAGAAATGATCAGGGAAATAAACGTTTCAGAAATAACAGCTGCAATAAAGGAAATGTGCATACAGGCAAATCATTTTCTTTCGCCGGACATGGACAAGACACTTAAAGCTGCAACAGCAAATGAAGAATCACCTTTAGGTAAAAAAATATTAAACCAGCTACAGGAAAACTTAAAAATAGCAGGCGAGGATATGATACCGATATGTCAGGATACCGGAATGGCAGTTTTTTTCATAGAAATAGGCCAGGATGTCCATTTTACAGGAGGCGTATTGGAGGATGCCATAAATGAAGGAGTCAGACAGGGCTACACCGACGGCTATCTGAGAAAATCAGTGGTAAAGGATCCGCTCATCAGGGAAAATACAAAGGACAACACACCTGCAGTCATCCATTACTCAATAGTTTCCGGCGACAAAGTCAAAATAACCTTTGCACCAAAGGGCTTTGGAAGCGAGAACATGAGTCGTGTATTTATGTTAAAGCCGGCAGATGGTATAGAGGGAGTAAAAAATGCGATTCTGACAGCAGTTTCAGATGCAGGGCCAAACGCATGTCCTCCTATGGTTGTCGGAGTCGGAGTCGGTGGAACCTTCGAAAAATGCGCAATAATGGCAAAAAAAGCGCTGACAAGAGAAGCAGGCGCACATTCAGACATAGAGTATGTGGCAGAGCTTGAAAAAGAGATGCTTGAAAAAATTAATAATCTGGGTATAGGGCCTGGAGGACTCGGCGGAAGCACTACTGCCCTCGCAGTAAACATAAACACATATCCAACCCACATTGCAGGATTGCCGGTTGCGGTAAATATTTGCTGTCACGTAAACCGCCATGTAGTGAAGGAATTGTAAAGAATTATTGCATAGAAGAAAGAAAATGGCAATTTTAATTGTTACAGCTACAATGAAATGTGAACTGTAATTAAAAAAGCTATAATTGTTACAGGTTATATTATGCTGGAAAAATAAATATACAGTAAAAATAAAAGAATCAGGAGAAAAAAATGGAAAAACATATAACAACTCCAATCACACAGAAAATAACAAAAGACCTGAAATCAGGAGACTATGTATACATAACAGGTGAAATGTATGTGGCAAGAGATGCTGCACATAAAAGAATGATAGAGGCGCTGGACCGTAAAGAGGAACTGCCAATAGATATAAAGGATTCGACAATCTACTATATGGGACCATCACCGGCCAGAGATGGTCGTCCAATTGGCTCAGCCGGACCTACAACAGCAACAAGAATGGACAAGTATGCCCCAAGACTGCTTGATTTAGGTGAAAAAGCAATGATTGGCAAAGGAAAAAGATCAAAAGAAGTAATAGATGCAGTCATTCGCAATAAAGCAGTGTATTTTGCCGCAGTCGGTGGAGCAGGCGCTCTCCTTTCAAAATGCATAAAATCATCAGAAGTAATCTGCTATGATGATCTCGGTGCAGAGGCAATAAGAAAGATATACGTAGAAGATTTCCCGGTAATTGTGGTAATAGACAGTGAAGGAAACAATTTGTACGAGACTTCAATAAAAGAATTTAAAAAAATATAAAAATACTATTGACAAAACAAAGAAAATTTTATAGAATAAACAATGCGTCACGTAAGTGCGTAAAACATTTAAATAATTTATGTAAAGACTTTGGAGAAGTACTCAAGTGGCTGAAGAGGCGCCCCTGCTAAGGGTGTAGGTCGGGTAACCGGCGCGAGGGTTCAAATCCCTCCTTCTCCGCTTTATCTTCTACATAAAATAATTTAAAAAAGTTCTTGACAAATGCAAAACATTTTGATAGAATAAACAAGCTGTCGCAAG
>ENA-OQKT01000220-OQKT01000220.1-human-gut-metagenome-genome-assembly--contig:-NODE-220-length-10873-cov-2.957379_pt1 | contig 10873 bp, 12 predicted proteins | sample MGYA00242650_ERZ504801 | MGnify/ENA primary metagenome ERZ504801 (study PRJEB26092, sample SAMD00036396) | human gut metagenome | host: Homo sapiens | study: EMG produced TPA metagenomics assembly of...
CGAGGAGGACCTAAAAGAAGCGCTCGGAACCGGAGATAAGTACGAAAAGGTAAGCATCGATACGAGCTACAGCTTCGGTGAAAACCTGGTAAAACGCGGATTACAACACGCTGATGAAATTCACAGCCGTGATTGCCGCACAGAGCATGGATGCTCTGATCTGTTCACAGGCCGTGTACGACAACTACAGCAAAGACGATTATTTTCTGGATCTGTCCACACTGTTTGACGAAGCGACGTGTGAGAAGTACGGGATAAAGGCGGGAGATACCTGCTTCGACATTTCCAAATTGAAAAAGTACCAGGATATGGGCCTTACGTACTATGAGCCGTGTTATCTGACCGTGTTGGTCAATACAAAGAACGCGGACAATGTAGCAAAACTGATCGAATATCTTGAGGAGGATGGAGTAAATGAGTGATCTGTACACAGAAGTGCTGGTGAAAAAACAGCAGACAGGAAAAGACAAGGCGATCAAAGGAGTTCTGATCTTCTTTACCGTTCTTTTTGCAGCCGCAGGAATTATGATGAATCCGCTGATTCTGCTTCTTGCGCTGGTACTTGGAATCGTAGACTATATTTTTATCCCGAAGCTTTCGGTAGAGTTTGAGTATCTGTACGTCAACGGCGAGCTCGATATCGACCGTATCTATTCGCAGTCAAGAAGAAAAAGAGCCGCAAGCTATGAGCTTTCCAACATGGAAATCCTGGCTCCGTACCAGTCCCATCAGCTTGATTCCTACAAAAACAACCAGAGTATCAAACGTTACAACTATTCCTCCGGCATCGAAGGACAGGGCCACAAACCGTACGCATTCGTCATCTCCAAGGACAATGCCATGCAGATGGTGATCTTCGAGCCGGACGAAGTGATGTTAAAAAGATATCCGCAACCGTGCACCAAGAAAAGTATTTATGGATTGACAGCTTTTTTGTTTTATGTTAAATTAGGTGATAAATCAAAAAGACTTAAGAAGAAAGGAAGAAATGAAAATGGGTACAATTATTGGTGATGGTATTACCTTCGATGATGTGCTTCTGGTTCCGCAGTATTCTGAAGTAACCCCAAACATGGTAGATCTGACTACGCATCTGACCAAGAAGATCAAGCTGAACATCCCGATGATGAGCGCCGGCATGGATACGGTTACAGAACACCGTATGGCAATTGCCATGGCACGTCAGGGAGGAATCGGTATTATTCACAAGAATATGTCGATTGAGCAGCAGGCAGAAGAAGTAGACAAAGTAAAACGTTCTGAGAACGGTGTTATCACCGATCCGTTCTATCTGTCTCCGGAGCACACCCTGGAAGATGCCAATAATCTGATGGCAAAATTCCGTATTTCCGGTGTCCCGATTACCGAGAACGGAAAACTGGTTGGTATTATTACAAACCGTGATCTGAAGTTTGAAACTGATTTCACCAAGAAAATCAAAGAGTCCATGACCAGCGAAAACCTGATCACTGCAAAAGTAGGCGTTACGCTGGACGAGGCAAAAGCAATCCTTGCAAAATCCAGAAAAGAAAAACTTCCGATTGTCGATGACGATTTCAACCTCAAAGGTCTGATCACCATCAAAGATATCGAGAAAACCATCAAGTACCCATTGTCCGCCAAGGATGAGCAGGGACGTCTGCTCTGCGGTGCCGCAGTCGGCATCACGGCAAACGTGCTCGATCGTGTCGATGCGCTGGTAAAAGCACACGTAGACGTGATCGTCATCGACTCCGCTCACGGACATTCCGCAAATATCTTCAAAACACTTCGTCTCATCAAAGAGCATTATCCGGATCTGCAGGGGTAATCGCCGGAAACGTGGCAACCGCAGAGGCAACAAGAGACCTGATCGCAGCCGAGCAGACGCTGTTAAAGTCGGTATCGGACCTGGTTCTATCTGTACGACCCGTGTCGTTGCAGGTATCGGTGTACCGCAGGTCACAGCCGTTATGGACTGCTATGAGGAAGCAAAGAAGACCGGAACTCCGATCATCGCCGACGGCGGTATCAAGTACTCCGGAGACATGACAAAGGCTATCGCAGCCGGTGCCAATGTCTGCATGATGGGAAGCATCTTCGCAGGATGCGATGAGAGCCCGGGAGATTTCGAACTGTTCCAGGGAAGAAAATACAAAGTATACCGTGGAATGGGATCCATCGCAGCCATGGAGAACGGAAGCAAAGACCGTTACTTCCAGACCGGCGCCAAGAAACTGGTTCCGGAAGGTGTGGAAGGCCGTGTAGCATACAAAGGCCTCGTAGAGGACACTGTATTCCAGCTGATCGGCGGACTTCGTTCCGGTATGGGATACTGCGGAGCGAAAGATGTTGAGACCTTAAAGGAGACCGGAAAATTTGTGAAGATTTCCGCAGCATCCTTAAAAGAGTCCCATCCGCATGATATCCACATCACCAAAGAGGCTCCGAACTACAGCGTGGACGATAAATAAGAATAAAAAGTCGCAAAAGGCAGAAGGGGGAAAGGGCAGAAACTTTTCAGCTTCTGCCTTTTCAAATGAGGGGGCGCTTATTTGCAGCGGGGAGAGAACATATGGCACAGAAGAGACGGGGAAAAATGACAAGAAAACAGAGGCAGCGCCAGCTTCACCGCAGAATGTTTCTGACGGGAGTTCTGGTGATGCTGATCTGCGTCGGCATTTACAGCGGCATCCGCCGTGTGGCAAAAACGGCAAGTGATATCACGGCCGTTGACTATTCCGGTTCTGATTATGAGGACAACGATATCACCGACTGGACCGGCGCTCCGCCGATTGATGTGGAGCTTCTGACGCCGAACAGCTGGTCCAGACCGCAGACGAGGCTGAAAAAGGTGGACGGTATCGTTATTCACTACACCGCAAACCCGGGAAGCACGGCGATGCAGAACCGTGATTACTTTGAAAACCTGCCTGAGACGCAGGAGGCGCAGGCCAGCAGCCATTTCGTCGTCGGCATCGAGGGAGAAGTCGTTCAGTGTATCCCGACGAGTGAATGGTCGTATGCATCGAACCAGCGTAATTTCGATACAATCTCGATTGAATGCTGCCACCCGGATGACAGCGGTGAATTTACCGATGAGACATACAATTCTGTGGTCCAGCTCGCCGGTTTCTTATGCAAGCGGTTCAATCTGACTTCGGACGATGTGATCCGTCACTATGATGTAACCGAAAAGCTCTGCCCTCTGTACTACGTGGAGCATGAGGATGCCTGGATTCAGATGAAGGCAGATATTCAGGCGTATGCGGATTCACTTTCCTAAGAGCTGTTTTTAAGAAAAATGAAAAAATCCCCGTTGGGAAAATCAGTTTCAGGAGAAATGATTTTTCCAACGGGGATTTTTCTGTTATCCAATATTTTTAGTAATAGTAACGCCGTCTGCGCCGCTTTCTTTTTTTCGTATTTCCGCCGAGTGCAATCCAGCAGAACAGCCGTACAAACGTGATGCCGAAGAGAACGCCGATGCTGTCGATGCCGACGTCCTTTACCGACGGGCCGCGGTTGGCGACCATCGTCTGGTGGAACTCATCGCTCGCGGCAAAGGCGACACAGAGGATGCCGGCAAGAAACGTGAGCGCGAAGCCGCGCAGGCCGTAGACGTAGAGCGGAAGCGAAACACAGATTGCAAGCAGACAGTACTCTGTCATATGAGCCAGCTTCCGCACCGGGTACTGATACTCGTCAGCCAGTTCCTGGATCTTTTCATCATCCCATCCGCGGTCCATGACGTGGTCGATCGTGATGAAAATGCCGCGCGCCACTTTTTCACTGAGCTGTGAGGATTCCGTTCCGTTCTGGGAAGAGAAGGAGAAAATCATCGACATCATCAGAATCGCCGGGATGTAAGGAAAACGGTTTTAACAGTGCAATTACAATTCGATTCATAAAATACCTCCGGTAAAACAAAGCAGGTCAGATCGGAAACTTTTTATGCGGTATGCTCGCGGATTCTGGCAATCGCAGAAAAGATCAGGAATGCCAGCAGGTTCACGATTACGACCGTCGCTCCGGCAGGGGAGGACAGGAAAAACGAGAGGGACATGCCAAGAAGGAAGCACACCACCGAGAGAACCGCGGAGCAGATCACCACGCTCTGGAAGGTATGGCAGAGACGCATCGAGGTCAGTGCCGGGAAAATCAGCAGGCTGGAGATCAGAAGCGCGCCCATCATGCGCATGCCGAGGACGGTGGTGATGGCGGTTAAGAATGCCAGCAGCATGTTGTAAACCTCTGCGCGGACACCGGTTGCTTTGGCAAATGTCTCGTCGAAAGTGACGGCAAAAATACGGTTGTAATACAGGACGAACAGGATCAGCACGACGATGGAGAGCACCACGGAGAGAACAACGTCCTCATCACTCATCGCAAGGATGCTTCCGAACATGTAGTTGTTGACATCGGTGTTCATGCCGCTCGACCACGAAACCGTGATGACACCGATCGCAAGCGCAGAGCTTGAAATCAGGCCGATGGCGGCGTCGCCTTTGATCTTGCTGGATTCGTTCATGCGGAGCAGCAGAAAGGCGGCAAGCACGACGACAGGGATTGTGAAGGCAAGCGGAGCAAAACCGAGTGCCGCTGCAATTGCAAGAGAGCCGAATCCGACATGGGAGAGGCCGTCGCCGATCATGGAGTAGCGCTTTAACACGAGGCTGACGCCAAGCAGTGCGGCACACAAAGAGACGAGAATGCCGACCACAAGGGCACGCTGCATAAACGGATAAGAAAGCATTTTCAGCAGATTTGAAATCATAAGTCAGCACCTCCTAAAAACTGTTTTCCCGCCTCGGTTTTCAGATACTCGTTCGTCGGACCGAAGAAGACCTGCTTCTGGTCGAGCTGGAGAATGTGTGTGGCATCCGGCAGAATATTGCGGATATCGTGGGAAACCATGATGATCGTAACGTTCTGCTCGCGGTTGATGCGGCGGATGAGCTGGTACATTTCGTTTGTCATGACCGGGTCAAGGCCAGTGACCGGCTCATCGAGGAGCAGCAGTTTCTTTGTGGCGCAAAGCGCACGAGCGAGAAGCACACGCTGCTGCTGGCCGCCGGAGAGATCACGGTAGCATCGTTTCTTTAATGGAAGGAGGTCGAGAAGCTCCATATTGCGGAGCGCGTCCTCTTTGTCTGCCTTTGTGTAAAACGGCGGGAAATGCGGGTGGTTCTGCCGGCCGGACAGCACGACTTCCCAGACGCTCGCCGGGAAATCCTTTTGTGCGGCGGTCTGCTGCGGCAGATAGCCGATCTCACTTGGATGAAGCCCGTCGCCGGTTGTGATCGAGCCGGTGGACGGATTTTTTAAGTGAAGCAGTCCCTTGACCAGAGTACTTTTTCCGGAACCGTTCTCGCCCACAATACAGAGGTAGGAGCCGGCTTCCAGGGCAAAGTTGACATCGGTCAGGACCGGGATGCCCTCGTAGGAGAAGGTGACATCACTGCAGGTAAGTAGAGCCATTAGTTCAGAGCCTCCTTTAGTGCGGCGACATTCTGTTCCATCAGGGAAAGATACGTGGCGCCGTTTTCGAAATCATCTTTGGATACGTTGTGACAGGAGTGAAGCAGCAGCTTTTTCGCGCCGGTCGCCTCACAGATGCAGTCCGTCATTTTTTCGTTGGACAGCTCGGTGTGGAAGACGACAGGAATCTGCTCTTCGTTGATCTTGTCAATTAAAAAAGAAAGTGTTTTGGCACTCGCCTCGGATTCCGAGGAGCAGCCGGGGAATGCCGCGTAATAGTCGAGGCCGTAGGCGTCCGCGAAATAGCGGAACGGAAAACGGTCGCCGAAAACGATGGTGTGGCGGCTGGCATTCGCTGTGACATCGGAAAATTCCTCATCGAGGGAGGTAAGCGAAGCGAGGTATGAAGCAGTGTTTGCCTGATAATCGTCCGCGTTTTCCGGGTCGAGGCGGCAGAGCGCATCGCAGAGCTTCTGGACAATCCGCATTGCATTTTTCGGTGAAGTCCAGACGTGCTCGTCCTGTTCGCCGTGGGATTCGTCTTCGTGATCGTGGGAATCCTCGTCGTGATCGTGGGAATCCTCGTCGTGGTCCGTATCCTCGTCCTCATGATCGTGTGCGTGGCCGTGGGTCTCCATTCCCTCGACCGTTTCCTCGGCAACGGTGTCAACGCAGTCCATCAGCGTCACTACCTCTTTGTTCGAGGTATCGACGGAATCGAGAATCGTTTCCACCCAGGCATCGGAATCGCCGCCGACGTAGACGAAGAGATCGCATTCGGAAACTGTGATCATATCGCCCGGTGTCGGCTCAAATGAGTGGCTTTCTGCGCCCGGGGAAAGCAGCATGTGGAGATCGAGGTGATCGCCGCCGATGGCACGCAGAAAATCGTACTGCGGAAAAATGGTCGCCACGGCGGAGAGCTTTTCGTTCTCTGTGGAATCCGCCGTCTCCTTTGCGGAACCTGCGCAGCCCGTCAGAAGAAGGAGCGCAGGAAGGAGGAGAAGGCGTAAATGTTTTCTGGAAAAAAACGTCATGATACTCCTTTCTGAAAGAAAATACGGAAGCATTGTGAAAAAGCTCCGTATCAGACCGTTCAGTAACAAATGCCGCAGGAGTGGGAAGCGGCAGACGGAGAGTGTACCCCTCCGAAAAAAGATCAGTTACCATCATATAGCAGGGGTGATTCATTTGTCAAGGAAAGACACAAAAAGCTGCGTCCGCCAGAAGCGGGGAAGCAGCTTTTTGCAGATATTTGATACGTTTTGTGAAACCGGATTACGATACCCTGCGGAACTGTGCCTGGTAGAGCTGGTAGTACGCGCCCTGTTTTGCCATCAGTTCGTCGTGGGTTCCCTGTTCGAAAATCTTTCCGTGGTCGATCACGAAAATCCGGTCCGCATTTTTAATAGTAGAAAGACGGTGCGCAATGATGAACGAGGTACGGCCCTTCAACAGGCTTTCGATTCCCTGCTGCACCTGAATTTCTGTCTGTGTGTCGATGCTGGACGTCGCCTCGTCGAGAATCAGAATCCGCGGATCAGACACCATCGTTCTGGCAAAGGCGAGAAGCTGGCGCTGGCCGTTGGAAAGACGGGCACCGCGCTCGCTGATCTCGGTGTCATAGCCGTCCGGCAGCTCTATGATAAAGTCATGGGCATGCACGGCCTTTGCGGCGGCAATGATTTCTTCCTCCGTGGCATCGAGCTTTCCATACGCAATGTTGTCGCGGATCGTGCCGGAGAAGAGAAAGTTGTCCTGTGTCATCACGCCCATCTGGGCACGCAGGCTGTTGATGGAGACATCCGTCAGGCTGTGGCCGTCGACGCGGACCGTTCCCGAAGTAATATTGTAGAAACGGCTGATCAGATTGACAATGGTCGTCTTTCCAGCGCCGGTCGGGCCGACGAGTGCGATTGTCTCACCGGGAGCCGCTGTAAAGCTGACATCTTTTAAAACCAGCGTGTCCGGATCATCGGAGTAGGCAAAGCTGACGTGGTCGAACGTTACTTCTCCTTTGATCGGCGGCAGTTCTGTGACGCCAGGCTTGTCGGCAACCTCCGCCGGTGTGTCGAGGATCTCAAAGATTCGCTCCGCAGCGGAAAGGTTCGTGATCAGCTTGTTGTAAAAACCGGCCAGGTTCTGGATCGGATCCCAGAACATCGTCAGATACATCGCAAACGCCGTGAACGTACCGATCGGAACGGCATCCACGCCGAGCACGGAAATACCGATAAAATACAGAAGAAACGTTCCGATGCCCCAGGTCACCTCGATCACAGCGGAAAAACCATCCGCCAGGCGGACCGCATGGATAAAGGAGTTCTGATGCTCAAGAAGAAGCCGGTCAAACTCGCCCTGCGATTCCTGCTCTGCGGTAAAGCTCTTGATGATGCGGATACCGGAGAAGTCCTCGTGGATATACGCCGTAACATTGGAAGATTTTTTCCGGAACGTCTGCCATCTCTTGTGTGCGACGATCTGAATAAAATACATGCCGACAGCGATCAGCGGCAGCACGAGAATCGCACTTAAGGAGAGCCAGATGTTTTTGATCATCATGATCACCAGAATGGCGATGATCGTGAGAATGTTCGGAATCAGCTTTGTGACACCGTCGTTCAGCACATCCTTTAACGAGTTGACATCGCCGATGATGCGCGCCAGAATCTTTCCGGCCGGGCGGGTATCGAAAAAGCTGAAGCTTAAGGTCTGGATATGCGTGTAGAGCTCGTCACGGATTTCCAGAAGAATGTTGTTGGTAATGCGCGCCATCAGAAGCATCCGCAGGCGGACACCGGCCGCGTAAACCAGGTTGATCACAACCATGAATACGCAGAGGGCAACAAGCCCGCGCCAGTCTTTCTGCGCAATATTGACGTCGATGGCGTACTCCAGGAGCAGCGGGTTCACAGTGGAAATCGCGATGGTAACGGCGAGAACCACGAGAACGACGGCAACCTGGCGTTTATAATTTTTTAAGTAGGAGAAGAGGCGGCGGATGGTCGCGCTCTTTAAGACCTCTTTCTGCTCTTCATCTACTTTACTGGAATTGATAGCCATAATCGTATTATTCCTCTCTTAACGGGTAAGTAAATACAGAAGTTGTCGGGTAACAGATTAAATTGAATTAAGCATTGGCAGGAAGTGCCTGCTCGAGGGCTGCCTTTGCTTTATGGTAATCACCGTACTGAGCCTCCCAGGTGGAGTAGTACAGGCCTTTCTGTGCCATCAGACTCTCATGCGTGCCGCGCTCGGCGATGCGTCCGTGATCGAGATACAGGATCTCATCGGCATTCTGCACCGAAGAAATGCGGTGGGCAATGATGATCTTGGAAACATCTTTTTTCTCGGCGAGATGGCTCTGGATTTCGTATTCGGTCTCCATATCGAGCGCCGAGGTGGAATCATCCAGTACGAGGATCGGAGCCTGTTTTGCCAGGGCGCGTGCGATGGAAAGACGCTGCTTCTGACCGCCGGAAAGTCCCATGCCGCGCTCGCCGATGACCGTTTCGTACTGATCGGAAAGGTGATCGACGAACTCGGAAGCACACGCAGCGGAGACGGCGTTATGTACCTCTTCGGATTTCATTGTGCTGCGGCTGCCGAGGCGGACATTCTCAGAAATCGTGTCTGAGAACAGGAAGACGTCCTGCATGACGACGGAAGAAGTATCGCGCACGGTGCGCAGCGGCAGGGTGCGGATATCGTGGCCGTCGAGACAGATGTAACCGTCGGTGACATCGTAAAAACGCTCGAGCAGATTGACGATGGTTGTTTTTCCGGAACCCGTCATACCCATGATGCCGAGTGTGTGGCCCTGCTTTAAGGTAAAGTCGATATCCTGCAGAATCGGTGTGTCATGCAGGGAGAAATCGACGTGATGGAATTCCAGGTCACCCGGAAGTTTTGAAAGCTCCACCGGATTTTCCGGTTCTGCGATCTGCGGCTCCTCTGCGAGAATTTTGTTCAGCTTCTTGTTGGAAGCAATCGCAGAAGCGAAGCAGTTGCCGAGCCAGCCGACGTTTTCGATCGGCCAGGTGATCTTGGAGGTGTACTCCATAAAGGCCGTTAAAACACCGAGCGTAATGCGTCCGTGGATGACACCGTAGCCGCCCGCGAGAAGGACGAGCACGCGCATCAGCTTCGTAAGAAACGAGATGGCGGGATCGTATTTCATCAGGACGCGCGCCTGATCCATGTTGAGATCGCAGTATTTCTGATTGTGTTTCCGGAATTTTTTGATCTCATACGGTTCCCGTGCAAAGGATTTGACGGTGCGGACACCGGCGAGATTTTCCTGTGCAACGGTATTCATGACGGCGTTTTCCTCGCTGATCGCATCGTAGACACGGTCGAGTTCTTTTTCGAGGCGGATTGCGATGCCTGCGACGAAAGGAAGGATCGCCACGGAGACGAGTGTCAGCGGCAGATCCAGTTTGACCATACTGACCATTGCCATCATGATACAGATCAGGCCTTCTAAGATCAGCATGCCGGCAAAGCCGAGGATATCCCAGATCCGGTCGACGTCATCGCGCACGCGGGCGAGGAGTTCGCCGGTATTGTTTTTGTCAAAGTATTCCACCGAAAGCCGCTGGACGTGGCGGAACAGGTTGTCCCTCATCTGGCTGGCGACGCGGACGCTGCTGACATCGAATAAAAATTCTTTGATGTACTGAAACAGGGCTTTTGCGGCACCGATCAGAAGAAAGGCGGCAAGGTATTTCCAGAGCAGTTCCATTTTGTGACTGACCAGCACGTCATCCACGATGTGCAGCGTGACAAGCGGCGCGAGCATATCGAGAAAGACACTTAAGGCCATGGAACCAAAAGCGAAAACGTAGTAGTACCAGTTCTGGAGCAGGTACTTACCGATTGGATTTTTCTTCATGAATGTTAAAACCTCCTCATTGATGTCGTTTGGGTGTCTGGCAGAACATAGGCTTTCAAAAGCTCCGTAAGTGTGGGAACGGAACAACGGAAAACGAAAGCGAAGGCTGCGTTTGTATATAAAAGAAGGGAATCGATGCGGTAAGAAGACCGCGGAATCTGCCTGCCGGAAACGGAGCGAAGCCGGAAAGAACGGTTTCGTACTGTTTATAGCATAAAAAAAGCCGCAGTATCAACGTACCGCGCCTTCTGTGCGAAATAGCAGGCATAAAGAATGCATAGAGATTTGTTATGCAGAGTTAATGCTTACAAAGAATTTCGAAAGAAGGGCAGCCACCTGGTTTGATCGCCATACGAAGTTTATTCTGTTTTACGCTGGATGCATAAATAAGATTGATCATAAGTGGTGTTCTCCTTTCATGATTTTTTCTGCCGCATCTGATCGAACGCGACAGCTTATGGTTCTAAGCTACTCCTGTTTTCCGGATTTGTCAATTGTTATTTTCAAAAATTAAAAAAT
>ENA-OQKT01000224-OQKT01000224.1-human-gut-metagenome-genome-assembly--contig:-NODE-224-length-10844-cov-2.797145_pt1 | contig 10844 bp, 9 predicted proteins | sample MGYA00242650_ERZ504801 | MGnify/ENA primary metagenome ERZ504801 (study PRJEB26092, sample SAMD00036396) | human gut metagenome | host: Homo sapiens | study: EMG produced TPA metagenomics assembly of...
CGTTAAGGAGCCCTCTTTGGGCGTATTGGCAAGTGCGGATAACCCCGTCAGCCACGGAGCGTCGGGGTTTTGCAGATGGAAGAAGCAGCTATACTACGCAAAAAAACACAGCCGCAGAGTACATCTGTGGCTGTGTTTTGTGTTCAGTTGCTTACTGTTGCGTGGACTGGATATGGAGAGACAACATATCTCCCGATCTTACATGGGTTTCTTATCTGCCATCACTCTGGCAGTTTGCCTTGCAGATATGTCGGCATCCCCACTGCGGTCGTATCCGGCCTGACCTTAAACATGGCTTTTTCAATCTACCTCCCTTATCGGTTTTCCGCGATATATTTCTCCGCCATGTGGACTGCCACCGCGCCGTCCGCCACGGCGGTGACCACCTGACGGAGGGGCTTCGTCCGCACGTCGCCCACGGCGTAAACGCCGGGAATACTGGTTTCCGTGGTCTCTCCGGCCACGATATAGCCGCCGCCGTCCAGCGCCAGTTGACCCACCGCCAGCGCCGTGGCGGGCTGTCGGCCCACGCTGACAAATACGCCGTCGCAGTCCACCACGCTTTCCTCACCGGTGACGGTGTCCCGCAGGCGGACGCCGGTCAGCCTGTCCCCGGAAAGCAGCGCGGAAACGACGCTGTTCCAACGGAATTCCACGTTTTCGGTCTGTGCCAGCGGCTCGTGATAGATCTTGGTGGCCCGCAGGGTGTCTCTGCGGTGGACGAGGATCACTTTTTTCGCCACGCGGCTGAGAAGGAGGGCATCTGCCGCGGCGGAATTGCCGCCGCCCACCACGACCACCGTTTTGCCCTTGTAAAACATCCCGTCGCAGGCGGCGCAGTAGGCCACGCCCCGGCCCACCAGTTCCGACTCTCCGGCCACGCCCAGCGTTCTGGGGTCCGCACCGGTGGCCAGCACCACGGTTTTCCCCCGGAAGATCCCCTCGCTGGTCTCCACGAGCTTGGGAACCGCCGTCAGATCCATGCGGAGGACTTCTGCGTATTCGCTGCGTGCCCCAAAACGCTCCGCCTGCTTTTGCATCTTCTCCGCCAGAGAGAAGCCGTCGATCCCGTTCTCAAAGCCGGGGTAGTTGTCAATCTGCTCGGTCAGGGCCATCTGCCCACCGGCGGACAGTTTTTCCAGCACGATGGTGTCCAGCCCCGCCCGTGCGGCGTACAGGGCGGCGGTGTAGCCGCCCGGTCCGCCGCCCACCACAATCATATCATAAACATGATTGTTGTTCATATCTGAACCCTCCGTTATTTCGCCAAGGTTTCCTGAATGAAACGGTCGATCTCTGCCTTTGAGCCGGGCGCGGTGATGGAACCCACGGCCTTTCCGTTCCGGAACAGCACCAGAGTTGGGATGTCCTCGATCCCCTCGGCCCCCGCCAGCCGCGGCTCCTCGTCAATGTTGATCTTGCCGACGGCAAGGCTGTCCGCGTATTCCTCTCCAATCTTCTCATACGCAGGGCCGATCCTCCGGCAATAGCTGCACCAGGGCGCCCAGAAATCCACCAAAACAGGCTTTTCCTCCCGGATCAACTGCTTAAACTGCTCCTGATTCATGTTCATAGCTGCCATATCTGCCAGCTCCTTTCCTTTGTTTTCTTATAAATCGTCTATCAGTGCGGTACTCTTGGCGTAGGCGGTACTGCGTGCCTCAAAGAAATCGGTCTTGACCATGTTGGCGTCGGCGTACTGGCTGACCCATTCCATGCTCTCCGGTTCGCTCTCAAAGCCCGGATACAATGCCGGATAGCCAAGGCTCGTCCAGCGAAGATTGCCGAGATAGCGGATGTAATCGCTGATCATCTGCCGGTTCAGCCCCGGGATGTCGTCGCCGATCACATAATGCCCCCATGCGATCTCCTGCTCCACGCCCTCACGCATCATCTCGCGCAGCGCTTGTACGCTCTCGGCGGTGAACAACTCCGGCTGCTCCTTTTGCAGCTCCGTGATGATATTGCGGAACAGCCACAAGTGCGTGTTCTCATCGCGGTTTATGTAGCGAATCTCCTGCGCTGAGCCGGGCATCTTCCCGTTTCGGGAGAGATTGTAGAAGAACATAAAGCCGCTGTAAAAATAGATGCCCTCCAAAATATAGTTTGCCATCATCACGCGCAGCAGCGTGGGAGCGTCCTTCCGCTCCTGAAACTCGTTGTAGCAGTCCCCAATGAAGGTGTTGCGGCGCAGCAGATGCTCGTCCGATTTCCATTGGTAGAGGATGTCATTGCGCTCCACGGGGGAACAGATGGTGTCGAGCATATAGCTGTAGCTCTGTGAGTGGACACACTCCTGAAACGCCTGAATGGACAGGCAGAGATTGACCTCGTTGGCGGTAATGTAGGCGCCGATATTAGGCAGGTTCGCTGTCTGAATGGAATCCAAAAAGACAAGAAAACTCAGAATTTTATCGTAGGCGCTGCGCTCGGCTGACAGCAGGCGGGGATAGTCCTTCACATCCTGCGAGAGATTGATCTCCTCAGGGATCCAAAAGTTGTTCATGGCCTGCCGGTACCAGTCGCTGACCCAAGCGTACTTCATATTGTTGAAGTCGTTGAGGTTGGTGGTATTGCCGCCGATCATGCGCCGCAGGCGCACATCAGGGTCGCCCTCCGGGTTAAAGAGGGGCTTTTTCTTCAGTTCCGTCATGCTATCCTCCTTATGACGAGCAGCTTTCGCAGGCCTCGACCTCAAGGGCCTTGCTGCGGACATAGTAAATGGTCTTGACGCCGGCCCTCCACGCCTCCAAATACAGTCTGAGCACCTGACGCATGGAATAGTCGTTGGTGATATAGAGATTCATGCTCTGCGCCTGGTCAATATGTCTCTGGCGAAGGCCCGCGGCGCGCACCGACCAGCTTTGGTCGATCAGATGCGCCGCCTTATAGTACCACCATGTGTCCATAGAAAGCTCCGGAGCAACGCGGGGCAGCATGCTGCCCTTTTTCTCCTCTAAGAAGAATTTCTTCATAATTGGATCGATGCCCGCCGACGTGCCGGAGAGAATGGATGTGCTGGAAGTGGGTGCGACCGCCAGCAGATAGGCGTTGCGCATTCCCTGCACCGCCACCGTTTTCGCAAGCGCCCGCCACTTTTCGGAGGTATAACCCCGCTTTTCAAAATACGCGCCTGTCTGCCAGTCGCTGCCCTCAAAGAGCGCGTAACGACCCTTTTCCCGTGCCAGTGCTGTGTCCGCCTTGACGGCGGCGTAGTTGATGAGCTCGAACACTGCGTCGGTGAAGGCAAGGTGCTCATCGCTCTCCCAGTGGATGCCGCGCTTTGCCAGCATGTGGTGGTAGCCGCTGACGCCCAGGCCGATGCTGCGGTACTTCTGATTGGTAAGCCGCGCGTATTCCAACGGGTAGAAGTTGAGGTCGATCACATTATCCAGTGCGCGGATGGCCGTTTCCACCGTGCGTTCCATATAGGCCTCGTCCTCCACCGGCAGATTACCGAGAGACAGACTCGCCAGGTTGCAGACCACAAACTCACCTGGGCGTGTGGCCGTCACCACCACTGTGTCGCCGTTCTCCGTGTGCACCTCAGTGCTGATGTGCTCGATGGGCGCCATGTTCTGCGCGATCTCCGTGCAGAGATTGGAGCAATAGATCATTCCCGTGTGGCCGTTTGGGTTCATACGATTTACGCTGTCACGGTTGAAGGCGAAGGGCGTGCCGGTCTCCACTGCCGAGCGAAGCACCAGCCGCACGATGTCCTTGACGGTGACGCTGCGCTTTTCGATGCGCGGGTCATTGACGCAGTCCAGATACCGCTTCTCCCATTCTGTACCCCAGTAATCCTCCAGTGCGTAGCCCTTGACCGTGAGGATCTCATGCGGACACATGAGATGCCACGGCGCGTCTATGTTCTCCTCCGCCAGTCGCCAGAAGAGATCCGGATAGCACACGGCGGGAAACACATCATGCGCCTTCATGCGGTCGTCGCCGTTGTTAGTGCGCAGTTGAAGGAATTCCGGCAGATCCCGGTGCCATGCGTCTAAGTAAACCGCCACAGCGCCCTGCCGCATCCCCAACTGATCCACCGCCACGGCGGTGTCGTTGACCAGCCGAATCCAGCGGATAACACCACCCGCCGCCCCTTGAAAGCCGCGGATGGTGCTGCCTGCAGCGCGCACCTTACCGAAGTACATCCCCATTCCACCGCCGAATTTAGAGACTTTTGCGAAGTTGTCCAGCGAGCGGTAGATGCCGTCCAGACTGTCCGGCACAGTGTCCACAAAGCAGCTTGAAAGTTGATGGTAGGGCTTTCGCGCGTTAGACATGGTAGGTGTCGCCATCGTGACCTCCATACGGCTGAGCATATCGTAAAAGCGCTTTACCCACCCCATGCGGTCAGAGCCTTCGTTCATAGCAAGATGCAGCGCGATACCCAAAAACATCTCCTGCGGTGTTTCCAGCGGCACGCGGCTGCGTGACTGGATCACATAGCGTTTGAGCAGCAGGTCAAGGCCGGAGTAGGTGAACAGCTCGTCCCGTTCCGGGCAGAGAAAGTCCTCCGCCATGGCAATCTCCTCGTGGGTATAGTGGGCAAGGATATAGTCACCGTAGAGTCCCTTATCCGTCAGATAGCGAAGCTTGCCATAGAGGTCGCCGACGCCGCGCCCCTCCCATTCCTGTGCGTTGCGACAGCGAAAGGAGTGGTTCAGAAGCCGCGCCGCGATGAACTCCCACTTGGGTGCCTCTGCCGTAGTCAGCTCTACCGCCGCCTTGGTCAGTGCCTCAGCCCGCTCATCCTCCGTCATGCCCAGGCGACAGAAACTCTCAAACTTCATTTGAAGCGCCGCGAGGGAGTAGACTTCCTCGGTAAAATCCATCTGGATGCGGCGCAGCACCTCGTCAAGCGAGTCATCCCCCACCGTCCGCGCGATGGTATGCCGGACACGGCGCAGCGCAGACCGCTTTTCGCGGTAGAGGATGTACGCCTTGGCCACCTCATAGTGTCCGCGCTCCATGAGCGTTCGCTCCACCTCGTCCTGCACACGTTCCACGGTGAGCGGCACTGTGACGGAGAGATTGTTGAGAACGGTGGCGAGGATCTCATCCATCTCTCTGCTCCCGATCTCCTTGCCCTGTCCGTCAAACGCCTTTTTCATGGCGTTGAAAATTTTCTCCTGTTGAAAGGGAACAGACTCCCCGTTTCGTTTTCTGATCTCCATTTCGATCCTCTCATCTTCTCCGGTCACTTCTCATGTCCTTTTGGGCAAAGAGCGGGCAAGCGCAGTATCACGCTTGCCCGCTCTGTTTTTGAAAGCCGGTTTTTCTGCAGCCGACGCGGCGGGGCTGTTTGTTGTCTGTTGTCTTGGTTTTGGCTTCCCTGCCAGTCACTTCATAGATTCCAGAATGGCGTCCGCCAGTGCTTCCAGCTCAGTGCGCTTGTCCGTGCCCATGGACGAGGCGAGGCTGAGCCGCTCGTTGAGCACCGTCATGTTCTTAAGCTCATTGTTGACGAATTTCTGCATGAGGTCACCGGACTTCACCGCCCATGAGCCGTTTTCAATGATGGCAAAGGTGCGGTTTTGCAGATTCAGTGCCTTCATATCCATGAGGAAGTCATGCATGGCGGGGTAGATGCCGAGGTTGTAGGTCACAGAGGCCAGGACAATGTGACTGTACTTAAACGCCTCGGAGATCAGCTGGGAGACATGAGTGGAGGACACATCGTACATCGCCACCTTGCTCATGCCCTTATCGCAGAGCGACGTCGCCAGCGCCTGCGCCGCGTTCTCCGTGTTGCCGTACATAGAGGCGTAGACGATGAGCACGCCCTGGGTCTCAGGGGCATAGCGGCTCCATGTGTCGTACTTTTCAATGAACCAGCCCAGATCCTTGCGCCACACGGGGCCGTGGAGCGGGCAGATGTACTTGATCTGATCCAAAACGCCGCCGGCCTTTTTCAGCAGGAGCTGGATGTGGGGGCCGTACTTGCCCACGATGTTGGTGAGGTAGCGGCGGGCGTCGTCCAGCCAGTCCCGCTCGAAGTCCACCTCGTCGGCGAACAGCTTGCCGTCCAGCGCTCCGAAGGTGCCGAAGGCGTCGGCGGAAAAGAGGACGCCGTCGGTGACGTCGAGGGTCACCATGGCCTCCGGCCAGTGAACCATAGGCGCGCCCACAAAGGTGACGGTGTGTTTGCCGAAGGAGAAGGTGTCGCCCTCCTTCACCTCGATGCACTCATGTCCGTCCACATGGAAGCCGAACTGCCGCATGAGCATGAATGCCTTCTCGTTGGAGATCAATTTCACCTTGGGATGGCGCAGCAGGATCTCCTCGATGCAGGCGGCGTGATCCGGCTCCAGATGGTTGACCAGCAGGTAGTCCAGCTCGCGGCCATCCAGCACATACGCCAGATTTTCCAAAAGCTGGCGGCAGGCAGACCAGTCCACCGTGTCAAAGAGCACCGTCTTTTCATCCAGCAGGCAGTAGGCGTTGTAGCTTACGCCCCGGGGAATGGGAAAGCAGTTTTCAAACAGGGCCAGGCGATGGTCGTTGGCGCCCACCCAGTAGAGGTCGTTCGTTACTTTACGCACGCAATACATCTTATCTTGCCTCCTTCACGGCCTCAAGCCTTTACAAATTGATCCTTCGTCTCCGCGCACTCGGGACACACCCACTCGGCGGGAAGCTGCTCAAAGAGCGTACCGGGCGCGATCTCGCCGTCCTCGTCGCCCAACTCCGGCACATACTCGTAGCCGCAGCCGCTGCAGACGTAGCGGTCGCCGATGGGGGCGGGCTTCGGCGGCGTGGGCCGCTTCATCTTTACCATGGGCGGCGCGGGCAGCTTTTCGCCGCTATCCAGCGCGGCAGTGAGCAGGGGCAGGATCTCCTCCACATCGCCCACGATGCCGTAGTCGCAGTTCTTGAAGATAGGCGCGTTACCGTTCTTATTGATGGCCACGATGGTGGAGGCGTCCTTGATGCCCTTAAGGTGCTGGGATGCGCCGGAGATGCCGCAGGCGATGTACAGATTGCCGGTGAACTTCTGACCGGACATACCCACATAGCGGTTCAGCGGCAGATATTTGAGAGTCTCCGCCACAGGGCGGGAAGAACCGATGGCCGCGCCGGCGGCCTTGGCCAGCGACTCTACCAGTTTCATGTTCTTTTTCTCCCCGATGCCCTTGCCCGCGGAGACCACCCGCTCCGCCTGCGGGATGGGCGTATCCATAGGGATGCCCACGGAGAAGTCGTGACCATCCTTCTTCAACGCCGCCACAAGGTCGGCCACCTGCTGGGCAGCATCCCCCTCCCGGAAGATGGTCTTTTTGCGAATGCCGGTGATGGGCGCGGGTTTCTTGGCCGCCGAACGGCTCTCGCCGCCGGAGCTCTTGCCCAGCCTGCCCAACAGATGAGAGGCGATGACCACCCGCTGGATCTCGTTAGTGCCCTCGTAGAGGGTGGTGATCTTGGCGTCGCGGTAGGCCCGTTCCACCTCCATGCCCTTGAGGTAGCCGCTGCCGCCGTGGATCTGCAAGGCATCATTGGTGACCTCCAGCGCGATGTCCGAGGCGTACATCTTCGCCATGGCGGACTCCATGCCGTAAGGCGCGTGCTGCTCCTTCAGCTCCGCCGCGGAGTAGATGAGGAACCGGGCGCAGCGCAGCTTGGTTGCCATATCCGCCAGCTTGAAGGCGATGCTCTGCTGGGCCGCGATGGGCTTGCCGAACTGGACACGCTCCTTGGAATAGCTCAACGCGTGCTCAAACGCGCCCTGGGCGATGCCCAGCGCCTGCGCGGCGATGCCGATGCGTCCGCCGTCCAGCGTGGACATGGCAATCTTGAAGCCCTCGCCCTCCTTGCCCAATAGGTTTTCCTTGGGAACCTTCACGTCGTTGAAGATCAGCTCCGCCGTGGAGGAGGAGCGAATACCCATCTTGTCATAGTGGTCGCCGAACTCAAAGCCCTTCCGGCCCAGCTTCCACAGCTTCTTGACAGCCTCCTCGGGAAACTCATTGTTCTGATCCATTAAAAATGCGAGGGGCTTGATCTCCTCCTCCGCAAAACTCCGGATCTTCGTGCGCCGCCGTGGTTTGAAACAGCATACGGGTACCTCCTTTTAAAATTTTACAGCTCGCTTGTATCTTGGGGATCGGATCCGCCGGTCAGCAGCCTGCGCAGGCTCACGGCACGGAACGCCTCGTCCTGCTTTTGCTGCAAGGCCGCCAGCTGACAGTGGATGGCGCACCGCCCATACTTGTCCTGCCAGCGGCATTCATATCCCGGCTCCATGCAGGCGCACAGGATGCCCCGCTCCCCCCACGACCCCCCATGAGATCGTAGAGGGAGGTCGCGTCCAGATCGCAGGACAGCTCGCAGCCGCCGAGAGCGCCGCGGCTCACCCGCACCAAATTGCCGGCGGAGAGCTTGCGCAGAATCTGGTAGGCAAACTGATTGGGGATCAATTCCGTTTCCGACATCTCGGCCACCGAATGCTTCTCCCCGTCCAGCAGCACCCGCAAAATGCGCAGCGCGTAGTCCGTCTCTTTGGTGATGATCATGCTCCACATCCTCTTTTCGCTTGCTTGTTAATACCATCATATCAATCTTGATAAATTTTGTCAAGATAGTTTCAAAAAAAAATATCGCTTTATTACAGACCGCCCCAGCCCGGGTCAGCTTCGCTTTCCATTCAGCGAAAAGCCATGTTCCTTACAATTATAGAAGCCGAAAAAGCTGTGCCGTGGCAGTCCGCCGAAAGCAGAAAAGACTATGACTGAAAACCAGAAAGCGGAGAAATTGGTTGGGGCTCGCAGGGGTCACCCATCCAAGGCGGATGAGGCGATCCCTGGCAAGTCCAAGGCAAGCACCAAAGTGCGTGCTTTTCATTTTATATCCGACGCATTATGTTAAGATATGCAGTAGCTGTTCCATTTTGCTGTCCCATTCTCTGCTGGAATCGGCGCACTCTTTCAGTTCAGTTTCGATTTCAGCATTTATCGGCAGATTTTTCTTATAGCGGATGGTATGCTCAAGGCTTGCCCAGAAGTCCATAGCGATTGTACGGAGTTGTATCTCCACTGGCACATGGATCTCTTTTTCCGCAAAGAATACCGGCAGCCGGATCGTCAGGTGCAGACTGCGATAGCCATTTGGCTTAGGGTGTGAAATATAATCTTTCTCCGTGATGATTTCAATGTCAGACTGATCTTTTAAGCACTTTGCCAAAAAGAACACATCCTCCTCGAAAGAGCAGATCACCCGCACACCGGCAATATCCATGATATTTGCCTGCATGGTCGGAAAATCCAGAGAAAGTCCGCGCTTCTGCATCTTATTCATAATGCTGGACGGCGACTTCAAGCGACTTTTCATACTTTCTATCGGATTGCGATCATGCTGCAATGAAAACTCTTCGTTTAGAATTTCCAACCTGCTTTCCAGTGCTTTCAGCGCACATCGGTATTGCAGCATGACTTCCTGATACCTGCGATTTTCGCTTAAAAGGCGCTGGCACTGCAGATCATCTAAGCCTTTATCTGCCGCAACCGTCAAGCCAAATAGATTTTCACTCATAGTTTCTCCTTTCCGCAGGGATAGGCGCTCCGCGCTGTCTGCTGCTCTTGTGTTACGACCTGATAAAAACTGTATCCGCCGGAGAGATGGGAACAGCTGAAACCATACTGCGTCAAAAGTCGGCAGGCCAGATAACTGCGAAGCCCTGTCTGGCAATTCACATAGACAGGCTTGTCCCGCTCTAACTCGTCCAAGTGCTCCCGCAGATCGTCCAGTGGAATATTGCGGAATCCATTCAAGTGCCCACGCCGATATTCGCCTTCCGTACGGACGTCCAGCAGCGTCGCACTGCCATCGCAGGGCAAGTCCTCAACATCATTCCAATGGAACTGCTGCACTTTCCCGCTCTCCAAATCCTCGATCATAAAACCGGCCATATTGACCGGATCCTTGGCAGAGGAATAGGGCGGAGCATAGGAAAGGTCAAGTTCCGTCAGTTCCAAAGCTTTCATTTTTTGAGCGAATGGCCGTTGCCAGTACATCAATACGCTTGTCCACGCCCTCGCCGCCAACGATCTGCGCACCCAGCAGCCGCAGGCTTTCCTTTTCATACAGTACCTTCATTGCCATAGACTGTGCGCCGGGGTAATAGGCAGCGTGGGATGCCGGGAAAAGCACGACTTTGTCGTAAGCGATCTCTGCTGCCTGCGCCGCTTTTTCATTGATCCCCGTGGAGGCCGCTGTCAAGCCGAACAGTTTCAGAACAGATGAGCCCTGAGTGCCGTGAAAGTGGCTATTGCCGCCACAGATATTGTCAGCGGCAATGCGTCCCTGCTTGTTGGCGGGTCCCGCCAGCGAAATCAACGCTTTCTGCCCGGTTACAAAATGGGTGACCTCTACGGCATCGCCCACAGCGTAGATATCCGGCACGGAGGTTTCCATCCGTTCGTTGACAGCGATACTGCCACGAATACCAAGCTCAAGACCGACATCTTTTGCCAAATGCGTATCCGGGGTAACACCGATGGCCAGCAACACCATATCCGAATGCAGCGGCTCACTACCCTCCAACAGAGTCAGCACGGAAACTCCGTCCTGTCGGAATCCGGTGACGGTTTCACCCAACCGCAGAGCCACGCCGTGTCTGCGCATTTCCGCATGGACAAAGCTCGCCATATCCGCATCCAGCGGCGCTAAAAGCTGCTTCTGTGACGAGGTTACATTGATAAAAAATGGGGCTGTTGCACATCGTTTTGGATGAAAGTGCAGAATTGCCCCTAAAAATTAGACATATAATCGAACAATAGGAAAAAGCATGTGCAACAGCCCCTTCATCGTCATATTCTGTTTTCAGAATAGCCAAGCAAATAACG
>ENA-OQKT01000225-OQKT01000225.1-human-gut-metagenome-genome-assembly--contig:-NODE-225-length-10800-cov-3.239858_pt1 | contig 10800 bp, 10 predicted proteins | sample MGYA00242650_ERZ504801 | MGnify/ENA primary metagenome ERZ504801 (study PRJEB26092, sample SAMD00036396) | human gut metagenome | host: Homo sapiens | study: EMG produced TPA metagenomics assembly of...
CCTGCTGATTAAAGACATCATGTCCAAACTAGATAAGAAGCCTTTCCTACCCAGAAAAGTAAAACTAATCACACATATATAAAGACACGATCTTAAAAAACGTTCCTGCAACAACAACACCTGCTGCACCTGCACGTTCCCTGGTATCACTCATAAGCTATTTCCTTTCTGTATGTCAGGCGGATAAAGTCATCCGCTCAGTTATCTGCTCACAGCAGGATAACTGTTTTACAGTTTATCTGCTCACATTCCCGGGACATCTATATCAATACCTTCTCCCAGTTTTATACAGATTCTCTGCATCATTTTGCACAAAGCAAGCTCCGCATCCAGATACGCATTCACTTCCGGGTGTCTGCGCAGCTCTGCGGATTCTTTTCCCATCTGCTCTACAACTTCAAACAGATTATCGGAATCCCATTCATTCTGGACTTTATAATTATCTGCCCTGAATGTATCCACACGTGCCTTCAGTTCGGGCTTCTTTTTCAGGATATCACTCTGCTTCTGAAATTCCAGATATTCAGGGCTCTCCTTTATAGCCTCCAGAAGCCCTTTAATACTTTCCTCTATTGTATTTGGTTCCATTTTATGCCTCCATGATAATAGGCAGGATCATAGGACTTCTCTTGGTACGTTTCCATAAAAATTCACTGAGCGCATCCTTCACAACTGTCTTGATCTTGCCCCAGTCCGTAATATTACGTTCCAGACAAGAATCCAGTGCATTCTCTACCACTTCTCTTGCACCATCCATCAGATCCTCAGATTCCCTCACATATACGAAGCCTCTGGAAACAATATCCGGTCCTGCAAGAATCACATTGCTGTGGCGTTCCAACGTAACCACAACGATCATAATTCCATCTTCTGCAAGATGCTGACGGTCACGAAGAACGATATTTCCTACATCTCCTACACCAAGTCCGTCTACCAGGATTGCTCCTGTGTGTACAGTGCCTGTTACTTGTGCACTCTGGCTGTCAAGCTCCAGAATATTTCCGGATGCAAGGACAAAGATATTCTCTTTGGGGATTCCAAGTTCCTCAACTACATTTTTCTGTGCGGTCAGATGTCTGTATTCACCATGAACAGGGATTGCATATTTCGGTTTTACCAGAGAATAGATCAGCTTGATTTCTTCCTGGCAGGCATGTCCGGAAACATGGACATCCTGGAAAATAACCTTCGCACCCTTCATGGAAAGCTCATTGATAACCTTGGATACCGCTTTCTCATTTCCCGGAATCGGATTGGAACTGAAAATAATAGTATCATTCGGTTTGATCACTATTTTCTTATGGATGTTTGCAGCCATACGGGAAAGAGCTGCCATGGATTCACCCTGGCTTCCTGTTGTGATCAGCACTACCTGTTCATCCGGGTAATTCTTAACCTGATCGATCTCAATCAGAGTCTGATCCGGAATGCGAAGGTATCCAAGCTCTGCTGCAGTTGTGATAACATTTACCATACTGCGGCCCTCTACTGCAACCTTGCGTCCGAAACGATAAGCTGTGTTAATGATCTGCTGTACGCGGTCTACATTGGATGCAAAAGTGGCAATAATGATTCTGTTTGTCTTATATTCATTGAAAAGATTATCAAACACATGTCCCACAGAACGTTCAGACATGGTAAATCCGGTTCTCTCTGCATTAGTACTGTCACACATCAGTGCCAGTACTCCCTTTCTTCCAATCTCTGCAAAACGCTGCAGATCAATGGCATCTCCGAATACAGGAGTATAATCTACTTTAAAGTCGCCGGTATGCACTACGATGCCTGCCGGAGAATAGATTGCAAGTGCAGATGCATCCTGAATACTATGGTTTGTCTTTATAAATTCAATTGAAAAATCACCAAGATTAATGACCTGTCCATGCCTTACTTCCTTTAACTTGGTAGTATTGGTCATATTATGCTCTTTCAGCTTATTTGCAATAAGGGCAATGGTCAGCTTCGTGGAATAAACAGGGACATTTACATCTTTGAGTACATACGGCAGCGCACCGATATGGTCCTCATGTCCATGAGTGATCACAAAGCCTTTTACTTTGGAAATATTCTCTTTTAAATAGGTGACATCCGGAATGACAAGGTCAATTCCAAGCATATCATCTTCCGGGAAAGCAAGACCGCAGTCTACCACAACAATGCTGTCTTCATATTCAAATGCTGTGATATTCATTCCAATCTGTTCCAGACCACCCAGAGGAATGATCTTTAATTTAGATGTTGGTTTCTTCGGTCTGCGGGAAGAATTCTTTATCGCAGCCTTAAATGGTACCTGTATTCCGTTCTTCTCTTTATCTGCCGGAGCCTTGCGGTCCTGCATTGGTTTTCTTCCATAAGAGTTTCTGTGCTGTGGTTTATATTTATAATTCTTCGGTCTGTTGTATGGCCTCTTCTGACCATGTCCGAACTGTCCGTCATGATTTTCACGCGCTTCATTATTAAACTGGTTGTTATTTTCGTTACTCAAGTACTACACCTCCATGCTACATTTCAAGGTCTACGTCATCTAACATTTGTTCAAATACTTTAAAAACAGCCTGCATCTCATCCTCGTCCTCGACCATTTCATAGCAGGCTTCCTGACTGTCATCCTCTGACACGTCTTTAAAAATATAGGCTGTCGCCTCATCATCCTGAGAATCAGATACCAGAAGATATGCAACTCCTCCGATCCTGGTCTGCTCCTCTACATAAAACTCCGCTTCTGTTCCGTCCTCAAGCTGAAATTTAATTTTCTCCATCTTATTAATCTCCTAACAGGACAGGGAATCCAGATATCCCTGCAAAATAAAAACAGCAGCCAGCTGATCCAGATACTGCTTGCGGTTCTCTCTGCGCACACTGGCTTCCATTAAAGTACGATTGGCTTCTACTGTTGTCAGACGCTCGTCCCACATGATCACTTCAAGACCTGTACGTCTCTCCAGCATTTCTTTAAATTCCAGTGATTTTTGGGCACGTTCTCCAATCGTATTGTTCATGTTCTTCGGATATCCAAGCACGATCTTCTCCACGTGATATTCCGAAACAAGTTCTTCAATACGGGCAAGTGTCTGGCGCAGGTGGTTCTCCTGTTTACGCCAGATCGTCTCTACACCCTGAGCGGTGATCCCCAGCGGATCACTGATGGCTGCACCAACTGTTTTTGATCCATAATCTAATCCCAGAATCCTCATATCAGCGTTCCCAGGATTTGTTCTTAATATACTCGTTTAAAAGTTCCTCTACCAGTTCGTCGCGCTCTACCTTCATGATCATGCTTCTTGCGCCCTTGTGACTGGTAATATAAGTAGGATCTCCGGACATAATATATCCAACGATCTGATTGACCGGATTGTATCCTTTCTCATCCATTGCTGTGTAAACGAGATCCAGAACTTCTTTTACCTGAAGCTCCTGGTCTGGTTTTGTTCTGAAATATTGGGTATTACCCAGATTGTTCTCTGCCATTTTATTCACGTCCTTACCTGATTTATTGTCGCAAAGCCTTCTTAGTAATTCTGCTTTGCTATGTATTGCAAATTTCGTATACAATACACATATTTTCTTCTATATTTTAATATAATTTCACGTATTGTGCAACCGCAAATTTATTGATGATTATTCGTTACTGTTCACACACGTTACTGTTCACTCCGTTCTCAGTAACATAGCCAAAATTCATTCCAGATTGCCTGCGGCAATGGAATTTTGGCTTGTATGTCTCGGGATTTTGGCATATTCATGCCAAAACACCTCGCGGGATAGTGGTGTGTGAACTGTAACTATTCTATTCCCAGAACCTCACCTGTTAATGTATGTTCTTCCAGGAATTCTTCAGCTTTTACAGTAATGATGTCATTCACACTGTAGTTGTCCTGTTTTTTCACTGCTGTTTTAATATATTCCATACTGTGGCCGATATACCACTGCTCTCCGTTAATCTCTACTTCTTCCTCAAGAAGTACTTTCAGTTCACCGCCGAGCATGGATTTTTCATATTCTTTCGCATGCTGTTCATTTAAAGCAAGCATCTTGTCACTTCTGACCGCTTTCTGTGCTTCAGTGAGCTGTCCGGACATGGCTGCAGCCTTTGTTCCATGGCGGCGGGAATATTTGAAAATATGAGTTTCATAAAAATGAATGCTCTCTACGAAATCATAGGAATCCTGAAAATCTTCTTCTGTTTCCATCGGAAAACCAACGATCACATCTGTGGTAAGTGCAGGATTTCCCAGATATTTTCTCAGAAGCCCGCATTTCTCTGCATATTCTGCGCTTCTGTATCTGCGATTCATTCGCTCCAGTGTGGTATCACATCCGCTCTGCAGGGACAGATGGAAATGCGGACACATTTTCGGCAATGCGGCAATGCTCTGCACAAATTCTTCTGTGATGATTCCCGGTTCCAGGGAGCCCAGACGGATTCGTTCGATTCCTTCTACCTCATGTACTGCCCGGATCAGGGAAAGCAGTGTTTCTTTCTCTTCTGCCGGGAAATCTACACCATAAGAGCTTAAATGAATTCCTGTCAGAACGACTTCCTTGTATCCTTTTGATGCAAGTGCATGAACCTCATCCATTACATGCGCGATCTTACGGCTTCTGACACGACCTCTTGCATAAGGAATGATACAGTAAGTACAGAATTGATTACAGCCGTCCTGAACTTTGATATATGCGCGTACATGCTCTGCTGTATGATCAATTGCCAGTTCTTCATATTCTTTTGTCTGGTTGATCTTGAGCACATGTTTCTGCCTGGTGTGCTGTTGCTCATATTCCTCGAGTACCTGGACAATATTTCCCTTCTGATTGTTTCCAAGGATCAGGTCTACAGCCTCATCTTTATCCAGTTTTCCTTCATCTGTCTGTACATAACATCCGGCTGCGATCACGATAGCATCCGGGTTCATTTTCTTTGCTTTGTGCAGCATCTGTCTGGATTTACGATCTGCAATGTTGGTTACTGTACAGGTATTAATTAAATATACATCAGCCCCCGGTTCAAAAGGTACGATCTCGTAGCCCGCTTCTTCCAGAAGCTGCTGCATGGCTTCTACTTCATAGGCGTTTACTTTACATCCTAAGTTGTGAAGTGCAACTTTTTTTCCCATTCTTTCCTCCTAATTGATTTTTCTGTTTTTATAATTCTATACCTGCATACTCATTTTCTGTAGTCTGGACTTTGTATACATGCTGACATTTCGAAAACTTATATGCTTACAGAATAGATTTTGTTTTCGCTTTAGTTATTGTTCATTTTCTACAAAACAGTCTGATATTTTAGCACTGTTCTACATTTTCACTAAATCTTTCTGGAAATTTTATCCGTTTTCACCTTGACTTTTATGGTCTCTGCCGTTAAGATGAAAACTGTAAGCTGACAGACAATCAGGTCAGCAAATAACTATTATTAAGGGAGGTTCTCATAATGAAAACAGTTAAAATTTCACTGAACTCTATCGATAAAGTGAAAGCGTTCGTTAATGAAATCAGCAAATTCGACTGCGATTTCGATTTAGTATCCGGAAGATATGTAATCGACGCAAAATCTATCATGGGTATTTTCAGCCTTGATTTATCCAAACCAATCGATTTAAACATCCACGCTGATGGCGCTGCTCTTGATACCGTTATGGCAATCGTAGGCAAATACGTTACAGAATAATTTTTTCGCAGTCATTGAGGAACTGTTTACCAGTTCCTCTTTTTTTGTATACCAGAGTTTCAAGTTCAAACATAAGGAAGTAGCGTCAGCAGATTCCGAATGTTTGTAATCGATATTAGTCAATCTCAATAATCTCAACAGTCTCCAGCGCTGTCTTCATGAGTTCGTCAATTTTTTCTTCCAGTTTTGTTTCAGAACGGTGGATCACGTTCAGGTTTGGTTTGGTAACCGGATGTTTTGCCACGAAAATAGTACAACAGTCTTCGAATGGCTGAATGGATGTTTCATAGGTTCCGATTTCCCAGGATCTTTCTACGATTTCCTGTTTGTCGAATCCGATAACCGGACGGTATACAGGGAGTGTGCAGACTTCGTTTGTTGCTGCAAGGCTCTGCGAGGGTCTGGCTGGCAACCTGACCGATGCTTTCTCCAGTGATCAGACCGAGACATCTGCTTTCTTTGTCAAAATGCTCTGCAATACGCATCATGTAACGACGCATAATGATAGTCAGCTCATCATGCGGACACTGGTCGTAAATATAGAGCTGGATATCTGTGAAGTTCACTACATGAAGGCGGATTGGTCCACTGTATTTTGCTACCTGTTTTGCCAGATCTACAACTTTCTGTTTTGCTCTCTCGCTGGTGTATGGCGGAGCGTGGAAATATACAGCGTCAATTTTAACGCCACGTTTTGCGATCATGTATCCTGCTACCGGGCTGTCGATGCCGCCTGAAAGAAGAAGCATGGCTTTTCCGTTTGTGCCGATCGGCATTCCGCCTGCGCCCTTGATAGTCTGGGAATATACATAAATCTTGTCTCTGATTTCCACAGAGAGAGTCAGATCCGGTTCATGTACATCTACACTTGCATCCGGGAATTCATCCAGAATGCGGCCGCCCAGTTCTGCGCTGACTTCCATGGATGTGATCGGATAGGATTTCTTTGCTCTTCTTGTATATACTTTAAAGCTTCCGTCGTAGTCCGGATGGCAGTTCTTCATGTAGGAAACTACGTCCTTTGCCATCTGCTCGAATCCCTGATCTTCGTAGATCACTACAGGGCAGATTCCAACAATACCGAATACATGCTGCAAGGCTTCTACTGTCTCATCATAGTCATACTGCTCCGGGCAGAATACATAGATTCTTCCCTGTTCTTTCTTTACTTCAAACTCACCTTCTACTTTGGAAAGGGCGATGTTCATCTGCTTTACAAGGGCATCTTCGAAGATGTATCTGTTCTTGCCCTTGATGGCGATTTCTGCGTATTTTATTAAAAATGCGTGGAATATCATTTGTTTCTCCTTCTCTTATTTTGCTTATAATAAATTGTTTTATATAATATTAGAATTAATATTTTTCTGGATTTAATATCTGTAATTTTCAAATAGAATTCATATAAATGCTATTAACAACCTTTTCAAATATTCCTGAGCTTATCTCAGGTTCCATTCCAAATATCACTTATAACTATTATTTGTTATCTGCGTGCATAGCGTTTCAGCATCGGCAGTACTTCATTCAGAACTTCCAGGCAGTAGTCAACTTCTTCGAATGTATTCTCCTCTGAGAAGCTGATACGTACAGTGTTCTCGATCTGTGCATTGCTCATTCCCATTGCGGAAAGTGTTGCGCTTGGTTTTCTCTTATGGCTGGAGCATGCGCTTCCTGCTGATACGTAAATGTTTCTGTCCTCTAAGGTATGAAGCAATACCTCGCTTCTGATTCCCAGAAAGCTGACGCTTAAGATATGCGGTGCGCCTTCTCTGACAGGCATTCCATTGATTACTACATCGTCAATCTTAGAAAGTCCTTCTGCCATGCGTTCTTTGAGCTGGTAAAGATGCTCTACTTTCTCGTCAAAGTTCTGGTACATCATCTTCGCTGCAACACCAAGTCCTGCGATTCCCGGTACGTTGTCTGTTCCGGAACGCATGCCGTTCTGCTGGCCGCCGCCGAGAATGAGAGGCTGTACTTTTGCCTTGCTGTTGATGTACAGGAATCCAACTCCTTTTGGTCCATGGATCTTATGTGAGCTGACAGACAGAAGATGGATATTCCATTTCTTCGGATAAATACGATATTTACCGAATGCCTGGATCGCATCTACATGATACAGCGCCTTCGGACACTTCTCCTGGATCATTGCACCGATTTTCTCTACAGGCATAACCGCACCGGTCTCATTATTTACCATCATTGTAGATACGAGAATGGTATCCGGCCTTAATGCTTTCTCCAATGCGTCAAGTTTTACTACTCCATGCCCGTCTACAGGAAGAATGGTCACTTCAAATCCCTGTTCCTGCAAAAAAGCTACCGGCTGGCTGACTGCAGCATGCTCTACTGCAGTTGTGATAATGTGATTACCGCTTCGTTTGTTGGCAAGCGCACCACCGATCAGAGCCAGGTTGTTTGACTCTGTTCCGCCGGAAGTGAACAGGATTTCTTTTTCTGTTACTTTCAGTATCTGTGCCAACGTTCTGGCAGATTCTTTGACATACCCTTCTGCGTCTACACCTTTCTGGTGCATGGCAGATGGATTTCCAAAATCTTCCATCATTGTTTTTACCACGATGTCCTTTACTTCTTCAAAGCAGCGGGTCGTGGCTGAATTATCAAAATATGCTTCCATTTTTGTTCTCTCTTGTTTCTGTTATTCATTTTCCAACTGGAACATCAGAACTGAAAGAATCGCAAGTCCTGCTGTCTCAGTTCTGAGGATTCGTCTTCCAAGTGTAATCGCATGGGCACCTGCTTCCAGTGCCTTTGCTACCTCTTCTTCCTCGAATCCACCCTCCGGTCCGATAAGATACCGACAGACTGTCCAGGCTTGATCTCGCTGAGGATTTCTCTGGTTTCTTTCATTCCTTTGGCAAGTTCGTACGGGATCAGTTTTACATCTAACTGTTTCGCAAATTCCAGTGCCTGTTTGTAGGTCATTACTTCATGGATTTCCGGGATCAGCATTCGCTTGGACTGCTTTGCTGCACTCTCTGCGATCTGCTGCCAGCGAACCACCTTCTTTGCTGCCTTCTTAACATCCAGTTTCACCACACATCGCTTTGTCTCTACCGGGATTATAGAAAAAGCTCCCAACTCTACTGCTTTCTGGATGATCAGTTCCATCTTGTCTGCTTTCGGCAGTCCCTGAAAAAGATAAAGCTTATTTGGCAGCTCATATTCCGGCTCCTGTGCATAGAGGATATGCAGCAGAACCTCATCCTCTCCCAGTTCTTCAATCTGGCAGTGGTATTCTTTATCTCCTCCGTCACTGATCCACACATCCTCCCCACATTTCATGCGGAGAACGTTTTTAATATGATTTACATCCGTCCCATTGATGTGGATACGGTGTGCCTCTTCCTCAATCTGATAAGACTCCACAAAAAAACGACTGCATAGGATCAGTCCTTTCTTGCTGTTACGGAAACCCACTCGCCCTGATGTGTCACTTCTACGACCGTCAGGCCTGCTGCTTTTACCGCCTCCACTACAACTTCTTCCTTCACATCAAGAATACCGGAAGTAATGTAGTAAGCGCCTTTTTTCATCTGGTTTACAATTACCGGTGTCAGAGGGATCAGAACATCTGCAAGGATATTTGCTGTTACGATATCATATTTTTCATATCCTGCCTGATCCTGAATCGCTTTATCGTCAATGATGTTTCCGATCACCATATCAAAAGTTTCATCCACGATCTGGTTTGCTTCTTTATTCTCTGCAACTGCAGGAACTGCACATGGATCAAGGTCTGTTCCCAGTACATGTTTCGCACCAAGTTTCAGGGCAACGATACCAAGGATACCGCTTCCGGTTCCTACGTCAAGCATCTCTGTATCCGGTGTTACATATTTCTTTAACTGGCGAATCACAAGCTGAGTAGTCTCATGCATACCTGTACCGAAGGCTGTACCCGGATCAATGTGGAGGATCATCTTGTCTTTATCCTCTGCTTTTACTTCTTCCCATGACGGTACGATAAGGATATCATCTACATAGAACTGGTGGAAATACTGTTTCCAGTTATTAATCCAGTCCTTGTCCTCTGTCTGAGATTCTTCAATGGTAGCTTCCCCGATGTCCATAAAATTCTTCAGATCATCTAATGCTTCACGAACATCTTTCAGGATTGCTTCTTTGTCTGCATCTTCTTCCAGATAAAAATTCAGATAGGCAATGCCGTCATCTGCTGGTCCTTCCGGCATAATATCTACAAACATCTGAGCCTTGTCTTCCTCAGTCAGAGGCTGTTTGTCCTGAATTTCCACGCCTTCAATGCCGACTTCTGCAAGTGTGCTGATAACGATATCTTCTGCTTCTGTTTTCGTTTTTACTGTAAAACGGTTCCACTTCATGTAATTGTCTCCATTTCTTTATGTTATATAATTAACTATTATCATCCCAAAATATGTCTGGCCCATTCTCTGTTACTCTGCAGCTATTCCCATAATGCAGCATCTCACCACATCCAGTCAATTCTTATTTACCCACCGACTGCATGCTTCACTTATTTTTTCAAAAAAATGTCTGAATATCTCGTGGCGATTTCCTTTGCTGTAAAATCTCCACGCCAATTCTACCAGTGCAACTCCGGCAATGGCATCCACCAGATAATGCTGTTTAAGCACCTGGGTAGAAATAATGATCAGTATTGCAAAAATCAGTGAAAAATGCTGATACCATTTTGGAATATTCTCTGATTTACTGACTCCGCGCCAGCTCAGCCAGCTTACATAACAATGGATTGACGGAAATAAGTTAGACGGACTGTTTCCACCATCCATGAGATAAACAAACTTAAGCATCTGCTGGGACCATGTAGTTCCTGCAAGCTCAGGTCTGACATTGGTAGTTGGCAAAACCAGAAAAATAATAAAACATGTAATATGAACAGTCAGATCAGTTGCCACAAACCGATAAAATCCATCTTTTCCTCTCTGTGCAGCCAGAATATAATTCACTGCCCAAAAAGGGAATGCCAGAATATAAATCCAGATAAACTGTGGTATTAACGGCACTGCCCTGTCCAGTGACATGGTAAAATCAAAATGATATCTGTCTAGACTAGTCAGTACTCCGCTTCCCCAGTAAATAAGACAGTTTAATACAAAAATGCTTATCAG